>OLHA01000188.1_pt1 | contig 35840 bp, 33 predicted proteins | sample 1605961 | NCBI WGS metagenome assembly OLHA01 (sample SAMN03283288) | human gut metagenome | biome: human-associated habitat; material: feces | host: Homo sapiens | place: Peru | collected 2012
AGCCGCTGCGGCGGCAGCTCAGCTCTGCATTAAGCGGCTGTACGCCGTCGAGGACAGCTACACCCGCTAAACCTTTCAGGGGCGCTAAGTAGAAATAAAGAAACAGGAGGCCATTTGTGATACAGCAGATCATTCAAAATAATCATTTTACCCTGCTGCGCAGCAGACAGATCGAGGAGATGCAGGGGACGCTCTGGGAGATGGAGCATGGGAAGAGCGGCGCGAAGCTGGTGTGGCTTCAGCGGCAGGACGAAAATATGACCTTTGCCGTGGGCTTGCGCACCATCCCCACCGACTCCACCGGCGTGTTTCATATCCTGGAGCACTCCGTGCTGGCGGGCAGCGACCGCTATCCCGTCAAGGAGCCCTTTGTGGAGCTGCTGAAAAGCTCCCTGCAAACCTTCCTCAATGCCATGACCTACCCGGACAAGACCGTCTACCCCGTGAGCAGCCGGAACCGGCAGGATTTCCGCAACCTGATGCAGGTCTACCTGGATGCGGTGCTGCATCCCACGGCGGTGAAATGCTCCAATGTGTTCCGGCAGGAGGGCTGGCGGCTGGAATTTGACGACGCCGGGGAGCCCATGTTCCAGGGCGTTGTTTACAACGAAATGAAGGGAGCCTTCTCCAACACGGCCCGGATGCTGGAGCGGGCCATGATGGCCGGGCTGTTCCCCGATAACTGCTACGGCGTGGAGTCCGGCGGCGACCCGGCCCACATCCCGGAGCTGAGCTATGAGCAGTTCGTCGCCGAGCATCGGAAATACTATCACCCCTCCAACGCCCTGATCGCCCTGGACGGCGACGTGGACTTGCAGGACTGCCTGTCCCTGCTGGACGGGGTGCTCAGCGCCTATGACCGGCAGGTGATGGAATTCCCCATCCCCATCCAGCAGCCCCTGCCCTTCCGCCAGGCGCGCATCGGCTACGAGGTCGCGCCGGGGGAGACCGGCGGGGACAAGACCATCGTCGCCTTCGGCAAGCTCCTGTGCCGGTTCGATGACCCGGTGGAGCTGCACGCCGCCGCCCTGCTGGCCGACTACCTGGCGGGCGACACCGAGGCCCCCCTGAAGCGGGCGGTCCTGGACGCCGGGCTGGGCGCGGACATGGAGGTCGCCTTGAGCGACGGGATGCAGCAGGCCTGGTTCGGCTGGCAGGTGTGGAACACCCGGGAGGAAAAGATTCACGAGATCAGGCAGACCATCTGCGGCGCGGCGGAGGATATCCTGCGCACCGGCCTGGACGAGGCCAGGCTGGAGGGCTGCTACAATTCCATGGCCTTCCGCCTGATGGACCGGGACGGCTACGGCTATCCCCGGGGCCTGGCGGAGGTGCTGGGCATCCTGGATACCTGGCTCTACGGCGGCGACCCCGCCCAGAACCTGCACTACCGCCGGGTGCTGGAGGCGCTGAAGGAGCGGCTGCATTCCGGCTATCTGGAGGACCTGCTCCGCCGGATGCTGCTGGACGAAAGCGAGGGCTTCATGGCCGTGCTGTGCCCCGACCCGGAGCTGGGCCGGCGCCGCGCCGCAGAGGAAAAGCAGCGGGCGAAGGACTACTGGGCCTCCCTGACCCCGGCGCAGCGGCAGGACCTGAAGCAGGAGCTGGAGCGGGTGCACACCTGGCAGCAGACCCCGGACAGCCCGGAGGCGCTGGCCACCATCCCCATGCTCACCCTGGCGGACATCCAGGGCGACCCCAAGCCCCTGCCCTGCACCCAGACCGCGCGGCAGGGCCGCCCGGTGCTGCTGCATGACGTGGGGGAGGATCTGAGCTATCTCGACCTGCTCTTTGACGCCTCCGACCTTTCGCCCCGGGACATGGGCCTGCTCCGCATGTTAACCGCCCTGCTGGGCACCCTGGGCACCGGCCGGCATGATGCGGCCCAGCTGCAAACCGCCGTGCGGTGCAGTCTCGGCTCCCTGACCTTCCAGCCGGAAGTGTACCACCGGGACGCCGACCATCACCGGTTGGTGGTGGCCGTGCGGGGCGTGTGCCTGAGCGCCCGGCAGAAGGAAGCGGCGGAGCTGATGACGGAAATCCTCACCTCCACCTGCTTTGCCGACGCCGACGCCGTGGCGAAGATGCTGCGCCAGATGAAGACCGCCAACGCCCAGCGCCTGGTTTCCATGGGCAACCGCTATGCCGCCGGCCGGGTCAGCGCCCGGCAGACCAGCGCGGGGGCGGCGCGGGAGCTGCTGTCCGGCTGCGAAGGCATCCGCTGGGTGGCTCAGAAGGCACAGGCGGACAGGGACGAGGTGCGGCTGCTGCTGCCCGATATGCAGGCGCTGTGCCGCAGGATCTTCTGCCGCAGCCGCCTGACGGTGAGCCTGTCCCGCGGCGCGGCATCCCTGGCGGAATTCTTCCTTTCCGCCCTGCCGGAGGGCAGCGCCGCCCCGGAGCAGGCTTCCTTCCCCGTTTTTGATCCCTGCCGGGAGGGCATCCCCATCCCCGCCGGGGTGGGCTACGCCGCCAAGGGCGGGAATCTGGAGCGGTTCGGCAGGAAATTCACCGGCCAGATGTACGTGCTCTCCAATCTGCTGACCTTTGAATACCTGTGGAGCGAGGTGCGGGTGAAGGGCGGCGCTTACGGCACCGGCTTCCGGGTGAATCCCTCCGGCGACCTGGCCGCCAGCAGCTACCGCGACCCCACCCCCGGCAGGACGCTGGACACCATCGACGGCTGCGCCGACGCGGTGGAGCGGCTGTGCGGGGCTGACCCGGACCTGACCAAGTACATCCTGGGGGCCATGACCGACGCCGACCCCCTGCTCAGCGCACGGGAGATCCTTGCCGCCGCCGAGACGCGCTTCCTGCGCCGCACCACCCAGGAGGAGGTAGCTGCCCGCCGCCGGGAGATGCTGGGCTGCACCGCCCGGGACCTTCTGGCCCTGTGCCCCCTGCTGCGTCAGATCGCCGCGCAGAACGACACCTGCATCATCGCCGGCAGCCAGCTGCTCACCGCCGCCGCCGACAAGATCGACGCCACCACCGAAATTCCATGCTGATTTTTGGGACCGCCCGGTATGGGCGGTCCCTTTGCTTCCCCCTTTTGGGGTGGTGCTCCGCGCAGCGAATCAGGATAGCAATGATTGCCGGTGGCAATCATACTTCTGCTTCGTGCCGCGATAGCGGCAAAGGGGGTGTCGTTGGCAACTTTGAGCTGTTACCAACGACACCCCCTCTGCGACTCGCTAAGAGCCGCCTGACGGCGGTTGCTCGCTTGCATAGCGCCTGCGCATCGTTTAAGTTGACGATATTGCCTTTTTGAGGAAACGCTGTCCGGGATGTGTTTTGTGAACTTTATTCGTTCGGGCGGATCAGAAGGACGGCCACGTCGTTGACGTTGGTGCCGGTGGGGCCGGTGCGGATGAGCCCGCCCACGGCATCCAGGGCCGTGTAGGCGTCGTTTCGGTCCAGCACCTGCTCTGTATTGCAGCCCGCTTTCTCCAGCTTTTCCAGAGTGCGGCCGTCCACGTAGCCCCCTGCCGCGTCCGTTGGCCCATCGGTGCCGTCGCTGCCGATGCTGAACAGAGCCGACGCCGCGCCTGCCAGATAAGGGGCGGCGGACAGGGCCAGCTCCTGATTGCGCCCGCCCTTGCCGTCGCCCAGCAGCCTGACCACGGTCTCCCCGCCTGCCAGGAAGGCAAGCTTTCCCTGCCCCGCGTGGGTCTGGGCGATGGCCCCCAGGAACGCCCCGGCCTCCCGGGCCTGGCAGCACAGCCGGTCGGTGAGCAGCGTGGCGGCATAGCCCCGGCTCCGGCAGGCGGCCTGGGCCGCCGCGCACAGCTGCCGGACGCTGCCCGTGACCCGGACGGTCACATTGGGCAGTTGCTTGGGCGTCTCCCGCTCCAGCAGCGCCCGGGCCTGGCCGGAGAGGCGGAGCCGGTATTTTTCCGCGATCTCCAGCGCCTGGGCGCAGGTGGAGCGGTCGGCGCAGGCCGGGCCGGAGGCGATCATATCCGGCTGGTCCCCCAGCACGTCGCTGAGGATCACGCAGAAAATGCGGGCCTCGCCGCAGCGGGCGGCAAAGCGCCCGCCCTTGACGGCGGACAGCCGCTTGCGGATGGCGTTGATCTGGGTGATGTCCGCGCCGCAGGCCAGCAGCTGGCGGTTGATGTCCTGAAGCTCCTCCAGGGGGATCAGGGGCTTTTCAAACAGGGCGCTGCCGCCGCCGGACAGCAGAAACAGCACCGTATCCCGGTCCGTCAGCTGCCCCACCATATCCAGCGCGGCCTGGGTGGCCCTGACGCCGTTCTCGTCCGGCACCGGGTGCCCGGCCTCGAAGATCTTCAGGTTCCCCAGCGGCCCCCGGCTGTGGCCGTATTTGGTGATGACGATGCCCTGGCGGACCTTGCCGCCCAGGGCGTCCAGGGCGGCCCGGCTCATCTGCCAGGCCGCCTTTCCCACCGCCACCAGGGTGACCGGCTCCGTCAGCGCGGTCTCGGCCAGGGCCTTTTCCACGGCTCTGTCCGGCTGGGCGGCCCGGAGGGCCTGGTCGATGATATATTGCGCGTCCTCGCGCAGCGTTTCCCATTGGGACATATCGGGTCTCTCCTTTCAGACGGGACAAAAGGCGAACCGGCGTCGGATGCCGCCGGTTCGCGCAAGGGTAAATTCAATTATGCCAGACCGGGCAGGAATTTCATCATGGCCAGCAGGCACAGCACCACAAAGCCGACAACGCAGGCGATCAGGTTGCCGCCGGTGTGGGCGATGAAGGTCTCCTTCATGGAAAGACCGTTGAATTCCTTCACTTCCCAGAATGCGCCGTCGGTGGGCAGGCAGATGCCCAGACCGCCCAGGCACACGGCCAGACCCACGATGATGGGGTTGGCCCCGGTGGTCTCCAGCAGAGGAGCGACCAGGGAGGCGGTGGTGACCAGCGCCGTGGCGGAGGAGCCCAGGGCCGCCTTCAGCAGCACGGACAGGATGAAGGCCAGGACGAACAGGGGGATGCTGCTGGCGGAGACGAAGGAGCCCAGCACGCCGCCGATGCCGGAGGCGGAGATGATCGCGCCATAGGAGCCGGAGGCGGCCAGAATGAAGAACACGTCGCCCACGTCGTTCAGGCTGGAGGCGAAGATCTTGCCGGGGGTCTTGTCGATGTACTTGTGCAGCACGATCCAGGCCACGATCACGGACAGCAGCAGCGCGCCCACGCCGTTGGAGGCGGACAGGAAGGTGCAGATGTTCAGCACGAAGCCAGCCTGGGTCACGTAGGGCAGCAGGGTGGCAAACAGGATGAGGATAATGGGCAGCAGGATCAGGATGATGGCGGTGGCGGCGGAGGGATGCACGGGCTTCTGGGTCTTCATGATCTCCGCAATGGCATCGTCGTCGGTGACGTCAGCGGCCTCTGTGCTGTGGCTGAACTTCTTGGTCAGGTAATTGCCGTAGAGGGTGCCGCCGCAGATGCTGGCGGGCAGGCTGACGATGATGGAATACAGGATGAACAGACCCACATTGGCGTTCAGGGAGCCGGCCACGGCCAGGGGGCCGGGGGTGGGGATGACAAGGCAGTGGGTGCACATCAGGCCCACCACCAGAGCGGTGGTATAGCCGATGACGTTCTTCTTGGTGTGCTTTGCCAGGGTGGTGCAGATGGGGTTGAGGATGATGTAGGCAGGTCCCATGAACACGGGGATGGAGACCAGGTAGCCGGTGGCGTTCAGGGCGACGTTGGCCTTCCTGCTGCCGAATTTGCGCAGCATGGCCAGGGCCAGCTGATCGGTGGCGCCGGACTCGGCCAGGATGCCGCCCAGGATGGAGCCAAGGCCAACCACGATGCCCAGGGCGGCCATCATGTTGCCGAAGCCGCTGGCCACGGTGGACACCAGCTCCTTGGCGGGCATGCCCAGCAGGATGCCGGTGAACAGGGCGGTGATCAGCATCATGACGCCGGAATCCATTTTCAGCTTGATGATGCCGTACAGAAGGACGAACAGACTGACGAAGAAGATGGCGATGATCATGGTATTGCTCATTTTTCTACCGTTCCTTTCTTTTTATTGCATGGTATCCCGGAGGAACTGGGCCTCCAGGTCGTAGATCCATTCCTGCTCAAAGTCGTGGATGTTGTGGTGCGCGCCCTCCACGGTCTGGAAGCGGACCTTGTCCATCCCCGCCTCGTGCATGATCTTGGCGGCGAAGTGCATGGTCTGGACGATGGACACCACCTGGTCCTTGGTTCCGCTGAGGAACAGGAAGGGCGAGCAGTGCCGGTCCACGTAGCTTTCGGGGTTGGCGGCCTGGTCCATCCACCGGCGCTGGCCGGAAAGACCGCCCAGCAGCACGCTTTCCATGGAGCTGGCGTCGCCGTATTCCGCGATGATGGGGGCGTTGCCCCGGACCATTTCCTCCACCTTGAAGTATTCCGCCATCATGCCGATGTCCGCCGGGCAGTACAGGGCGATCACCGCCTGCACCCGGTCGGAAACGTCCTGATTGGGCCAGCGGCTGTCCACCAGCTGGCCGGAGGCGGCGGAGGCGGCGGCCAGGGCCGCGTAGTGCGCGCCCGCGCTTTCACCCAGCAGGGCGATCCGGCTGCCGTCCAGATGGTAGCTGGCCGCGTGCTTGCGGATGTAGCGGACGGCGGCCTTGACCTCCTGCACCTGCACGGGGAAGGGGGCCTGGAAGCTCATGGAATAGTTGATGCTGACCACGGCGAAGCCCCGCTTCAGCAGATTCAGGGCGGGCTCCAGCTTGTGGGAGCTTTTCCGGCCGAAGTACCAGCCGCCGCCGAAGATATCCACGATCACCGGGAAGGGGCCGTCCCCCTCGTTGGGAAGGTAGATGTCCAGCAGCCGGGTGTCCTCCTTGGCGGGGTAGGGCGTGGCGGAGGTGTCCTTCACGTCTCCCTGGGACAGGGGAGCCTCCCCCTGGGGCTGGGATTCGATTTGGGCGATCTGCTCGGCCAGGCGCATTCCCGCCGTGGGACCCTGGTCCGTCTTCTCCTCCCGGTCGTCGGCAAAGACCATGCCGGGATAGTTGGAGGGGCCGTCGTCCTGATCCGCCGCCGTCTTCCACTGGCCGTCCGGCGTGTAGAAGGTGGGCAGCATCCAGTCGCCCTGGGGCGCATAGCGGATGTCCAGATATTTTCTGCGGACAAAGGCCGTATCCGCCGGAAGGTGCTGGCGCTTTTGATCGATGAATTTCAAATCGCTTCACTCCTTTCATCGCCCTCCCGGAAGCGCCGCGGCTGCAGCTTTCACGTCGCCGCCGAAAGAGCTTAACATATAATTGTTATACATTTATACTAGCAAGGCTGACGAAAATGTCAATAGGGTTTTTGAACAAGCCATGAAGTTTGTGCAGAGTATTTAAACCACCAACAAAATTTTTGTGCACCTTTTGCCGGATGCCGCAAAATTCTCTCCATCGGGAAGCAAAGGCCGTATCAAACCTTTCAGGGGCGCTTGGGGTACAGAATCCATAGGAAAACGCATTTCACGGTTGCTTTTTGGGCGGCGGGGGGATATAATAAAATGATTAAGCGGAGAAAGTGAGCCGGTACAATGGAAGAGAGTCATGCCCATCAGATCAAGCGCAGAAGCGTCAGCAATCAGATATTTGATATTTTGAAGGAGCGGATCATTGACCGTCAGTGGCTCCCCGGGGACAAGATCCCCTCCGAGACGGAGATCGCGGCCAGCTTTGGGGTCAGCCGCCTGTCGGCCCGGACGGCGATCCAGCGGCTCTCCGCCCTGGGGCTGGTGGAGGTCCGGGTGGGCGACGGGACCTACATCAAGGAGTCGCCCCTGGACGATCTGCTGGTGGAAGGCTCCGAGCTGCTGATGTCCGTCCGGGAGGAGGACGACATGGGCGATTTCCGCAGCCTGTTTGAGCAGGGCTATATGCTCCTTGCCTGCGCCCGCCGCACCCAGGAGGACATCGACAGGGTATCCGCCATCATGGACAGGATGTGGGACTGTGCCCGGAAGGGGCAGCTGGAGGAATACCTGGAGGCGGACAACGAGCTGCACAGGACTCTGTGCCAGGTGGCCAGGAACCAGTATTTCTCCATGGTGTACAAGCTGATGGAGAAGACCTTCATCGCCCAGTACCGCATCAACACCGAGTATTTTTCCCATCTGCCGGAGCACTCCCGGAACGTGGGGGACGATAACTACTATCTCAAGCTTCTGTGCCAGGGCCACAGGAGCTACCTGGAGGCGCTGGTGAAGGGGGATCCCTCCATTTCCAACAGCTATATGTCGGGCTATCTGCAGATCTACTGGGCCAACCGCCACCCGGAGGAGCCGCCCAAGGAAAAGGCCTGGGGCTGAAAAGAAAAATCAAGGCAGCACCGCGGGGCCGGGGTTCGGGTGCTGCCTGAAAAAATTTTCAATTTACCTATTGACATGGTAGGTAAATAGGCGTAATATGCGCACAACGAATTCAGACGCTCGATCCGGCAAGGAAGGAGAGGAATGCAATGAAGGCAATGGGCATGAATACTGTGATGTGTTGTTGTCGGATGCGGTTCTCCCGGCTTGGTGTCGGCGGGCAGGTGCATTCGTTTACCTTGTGCTGCGCCGATGTATCGTGCTTCGCCGTAAGGGTGGAGTATAAAGAGCCATTTGCCGGGAGCTTTCAGGAAAGCCCCCGGTTTTTTGACGTCTGAATTCGGGGGAACCATTTTGACATCACGCTGAATAATATGGAAAGAGGTAATTGATAATGAAAAAGCTTTTGAAAAGAGCGGGCGCTGCCCTTCTTGTACTGATGATGATCGCCGCGACCCTCACCGGCTGCGGCCAGGAGAGCGATAAAAAGGACGGCAGGACCGTCTATCGCACGGTGGATGAGATCAAGGCCAGCGGGACCATCAACATCGGCGTCTTTTCCGACAAAAGCCCCTTTGGCTACGTGGATGAAAACGGCCAGTACCAGGGCTACGACGTGTACTTCGCAAACCGCATCGGCCAGGACCTGGGCGTAAAGATCAACTACGTCTCCACCGAGGCGGCCAACCGCATCGAGTATCTCCAGACCGGCAAGGTGGATATCATCCTGGCAAACTTCACCGTGATGCCGGAGCGGGCCCAGGAGGTGGACTTCGCCTCCCCCTATATGAACGTGGCACTGGGCGTGGTATCCCCGGACAGTGCGGTGATCACCAGCCTGGAGGACATCGGGCCGGAGGATCAGGTGATTGTCATCTCCGGCACCACGGCAGAGACCTATCTGGAGAAGAACTACCCGAATATCAAGCTCCAGAAATACGACGCCTACGCCGAGGCCAAGACCGCCTTTGAAAACGGCAACGGCGTGGCCTGGGCCAACGACAACACGGAGGTCATCGCTTTCGCCATCGAGAACCCCGGCTATACCGTGGGCATCCCCTCCCTGGGCAGCGCGGATACCATCGCCCCGGCGGTGACCAAGGGCAACGAAAGTCTGCTGAACTGGCTGGGTGACGAGATCGCCGCCCTGGGCAAGGAGCGCTTCTTCCACGCCGACTACGAGGCCACCCTGCTGGACACCTACGGCAGCGACTACGAGGACACCCTGGTGGTGGAGTGACCGTTGTCAAATTAAGGTAGCTCTCTTGCTGCCCCCTTTGGGGGTGGTGCTTCGCGCAGCGAATCAAAATAGCAATGGTTGCCGGTGGCAATCATACCTCTGTTTCGTGCCGCGAAGCGGCAAAGGGGGTGACGTTGGTAATTTTGAGCTGTTACTATTCAACGAACAACACCCCCTCAGTCTCGCTAACGCTCGACAGCTCCCCCACCGGGGAGCCAAGGAATGCAGACAAAGATTTGAAATGAAGGTGCTGGAGCATGGATTGGGATGTGATGATAAGCTATCTGCCCCGCTTTTGGCAGGCGCTGGGGCTGACCCTGCGGGTGGGCTGGCAGGGCGTGGCCATTGCCTTTGCCCTGGGCTTGGCGGGGGCGGCGGCGCTGCACTTCCGGGTGCTGGGGCGGCTGGTGAACGCCTATGTGGAGCTGTTCCGCAATACGCCGCTGCTGGTCCAGCTGTTCTTCATTTATTTCGCCCTGCCCAAGCTGGGGCTGCGGGTCTCGCCGGAGGCCTGCGGCACCTGGGGCCTGGGCCTGCTGGGGGGCGCGTATATGACGGAGACCTTCCGCAGCGGCCTGGAATCCATCCCGCCCATCCAGGCCGAAAGCGCCCAGAGCCTGGGCATGACCCGGGCGCAGACCTTCCGCCATGTGATCCTGCCCCAGGCCCTGGCCACCAGCGTCCCGGGCCTGGTGGCCAACGTGGTGTTCCTGCTGAAGGAGACCAGTGTATTTTCCACCGTCAGCCTGATGGATCTGATGTTCACCGCCAAGGATCTGATCGGCATGTACGCCAAGACCCTGGAATGCCTGACGCTGCTGGCGGGGTTTTACCTGTTGATGCTGCTGCCCGTTTCCCTGGCGGGGGACTGGCTGGAAAGGAGGCTGCGCCGTGGCGCGTTTGGGAATTGACGTGCTCTTCAAGGGCACGAATTTTCTGCGTCTGCTGGGCGGACTGTGGGTGGCCCTGCGCATCAGCCTGATCTCCGTGGGGATCAGCCTGGCGGCGGGACTGCTGGCAGGGGTGCTGATGACCTCCAAAAGCAGGGTGCTGCGGGCGTTCTTCCGGGTCTGGCTGGAGATCGTCCGCATCCTGCCCCAGATGGTGCTGCTCTTCGCGGTGTATTTCGGCACCACCCGGATCTTCGGCTGGAACCTGGACGCGGAGCTGTCGGCGATCTTCGTGTTCAGCTTCTGGGGCGCCGCGGAGATGGGCGACCTGGTGCGCGGGGCGGTGGTGAGCATCCCCCGGCTCCAGCGGGAAAGCGCCCTGGCCCTGGGGCTGACCAGGGCCCAGACGGACCTGTACGTGATCCTGCCCCAGACCGTCCGGCGGCTGCTGCCCCTGTCCATCAATCTCATTACCCGGATGATCAAAACCACCAGTCTGGTGATGATGATCGGCGTGGTGGAGGTGCTGAAGGTGGCCCAGCAGATCATCGAGGCCAACCGCCGCAGCTCCCCCAACGCGGCCTTCGGGGTATTCGCCGTGGTATTTCTGCTGTATTTTCTTATCTGCTGGCCCATCAGCCGGCTGGCGGTCTATCTGGAAAAGAGGTGGTCGTAATGGAGCAGCCGCTGCTGCAAGTGAACAATCTGCGCAAGGCCTACGGGGATAACGTGGTCCTGCGGGACCTGAGCCTGACCGTGCGCCAGGGGGAGGTGACGGTGATCATCGGTCCCTCCGGCTGCGGCAAGAGCACCCTGCTGCGCTGCCTGAACGGTCTGGAGGACATCCAGGCCGGGGAGATCCTGCTGGAGGGCCAGCCGCTGCGGCGGGACGCAAAGGACATCTGCGCCCTGCGGCAGAAGATCGGCATGGTGTTCCAGAGCTACGACCTGTTCCCCCACCTGACCGTGCTGGAAAACATCCTGCTGGCCCCCATGAAGGTGCAGAAGCGCAAGCGGGCCGAGGCGGAGCGGGAGGCCCTGGCCCTGCTGGAGCGGGTGGGGCTGGCGGATCGCCGGAACGACTACCCCCGGCAGCTGTCCGGCGGGCAGAAGCAGCGCATCGCCATCGTCCGGGCGCTGATCCTGCACCCGAAAATTCTGCTTCTGGATGAGATCACCGCTGCCCTGGACCCGGAAATGGTCCACGAGGTGCTGGCGGTGGTGCTGGACCTGGCCCGGCAGGGCAGCACCATGCTGATCGTCACCCATGAGATGGCCTTTGCCAAGGCCGCTGCGAACCGGGTCCTCTTCCTGGAAAACGGCGTCATCGCCGAGGAAAGCCGCGAGCCGGCGGCCTTCTTCACCCACCCCGCCACCCCCCGCGCCCAGCAGTTCCTGAACTCCCTGGAATACGAGCCCCCCAGTTCCTTGCTGCCCCCTCTGGGGGAAGTGCCGCGTTAGCGGCAAAGGGGGTGTCGTCGGTAATTTTGAGATGCTACCATTCAACGAACCACACCCCCTCAGTCTCGCTAGCGCTCGACAGCTCCCCCACCGGGGAGCCGAGTCCAACCGCCCCTGAAAGGGGAGGAGGGCCGCGCGTCAGCGTGGCGGAGGGGTTCGCGGCACGCAGAATACCAATCAGAAAAACCAAGGCGAATCCGTACAATCTCCATTTTGGATTGTACGGATTCGCCTTCGTCTTTGTATTGATTTAAGTGCCTGCCGCGCCCGCTCAGTCAGCCCTTGCGGGCTGCCAGCTCAGCTTTGCATTAAGCAGCTGTACGCCGCCCTTTGGTCGGCTACACCTGCTAAACCTTTCAGGGGCGCCGAGGAAGGCACCACATGGGCGCCCTGGAATTCTACGTGGAGGGGAAGCATCTGCCAGGTGTGGTCGGTGATGCTGCTCAGCTTTTTGGAGAGCTTTTCCTCCAGGCCGGGGTTGCGGGTGATGCACAGCAGGGTGGGACCCGCGCCGCTGAGGCAGAAGGCTGCGCCGATGGTGCGCACCAGGGCCTCAATGCGCTCGTAGTCCGGGATCAGCTTCTTGCGGTACTTCTGGTGCACCCGGTCCTGCATGGCGCTGCGCAGCAGCTTCTCGTCCCCGGATTCCAGGGCCTTGAGCACCATGGCCCCGTGGGATACATTATAAATGGCGTCCGCCCGGCTGACCTGCTCCGGCAGGACGCTGCGGGCCAGACTGGTGGGCAGGTCGAAGTCCGGCACCAGGGCCAGGAACTCCCAGCCGGGGTGGAGGGGGAAGTTCACCGTCACCGGCAGGCCGTTATCCACCATGGAAGCGGTGAGGCCGCCGTAGAAGGCGGGGGCCAGGTTGTCCGGGTGGCCCTCCATGGCGTTGGTGATGTTCAGCAGACCCTGGGTGCTCAGGCGGCTGCCCCGCAGCACATTGGCCCCCATGGCCCCCGCCACCAGCAGGGCGGCGGAGGAGCCAAGCCCCCGGCAGATGGGAATGTGGGCGTCGATGTGGATCCTGACGCCCTTCACCGGCTCGTTCAGCGAGGCCAGCACGGCGCAGTAGGAGGTATAGGCCAGATTGTCCGGCCCGGTGTAGGCCTCGTCGCAGCCGGTGATCTCCAGGCCGCAGTCCTCGGTCTCTTCAAAGGTCACGTCGGTATACAGGCTCAGGGCGCAGCCGAAGGCATCGAACCCCGGCCCCAGGTTGGCGGTGGTGGCGGGGACGCGGATGGTCACTTGCTTCATGGCGCGCTCCCTCATTCCAGGCCCAGCACGTAGGCGGGCATGTCCTCTTTTTCAATCACGTCGGTGTGCAGCTCCGGCTTGCCCTGAAGGGCGGCCAGGGGCGCGGGAATGGGCACACCGGTGATCTTTTCCAGCCGGGCCATCTGCTCAAATTCCGTGCCGCCGGTGTCGCCGCCGATGGCGCGCAGCACCGCCGCCGGGAATTTATAGGGCGAGGCGGTGGAGAGCACCACCATGGGGGCCTTGTCCCCGGTGGCGCGGACGTAATCCTCCGCCGCCGCGAAGCCGGAGGCGGTGTGGGGGTCGCACAGGTAGTGCTCCTCCCGGTAGACCCGGCCGATGATCTCGGCGGCCCGGTCGTCATCGCAATAGGCGGCCCAGAATTCCCGCCCGATAGCCGCCTTCAGCGTCTCAGGCACGGTGTAGACCCCGTTCTCCTTCAGCTGCCTCATCAGCCCGGCCACCAGCTCCGTGTCGCCGGAGAGCAGATACAGCAGCCGCTCCAGGTTGGACGACACCAGAATGTCCATGGAGGGGGAGGTGGTCTTGAGCAGGGGCCGCCGCCGGTCGTAGGTGCCGGTGGTGATGAAATCGGTGAGTACATTGTTGGCATTGGAGGCGCAGATCAGCATGCCCACGGGCAGGCCCATCCGCTTGGCCAGGTAGCCCGCCAGAATGTCGCCGAAGTTGCCGGTGGGCACGGAGAAGTTCACCCGGTCGCCCAGCCGGATCTTCCCGGCGGCCAGCAGGTCCTTGTATGCCCGGAAATAGTACATCACCTGGGGCGCCAGGCGGCCGATGTTGATGGAGTTGGCGCTGGACAGGCGGAAGGGCAGGGCTTTGTCCTGGAAGGCGGTGAAGATCTGCTTCACCCCGGTCTGGGCGTCGTCGAAGTTGCCACGTACCGCGCACACGGCCACGTTGCCGCCCTCCTGGGTCACCATCTGGGCGCGCTGCACCTGGCTGACGCCGCCGTCGGGATAGAATACGCAGATCTTCACCCCCGGCACATCCCGGAAGCCCACCAGGGCCGCCTTGCCGGTATCGCCGGAGGTGGCGGTGAGGATCAGGATATCCTCCTGCACGCCCTTCTCCCGCTTGGCCGCGGTGAGCAGCTGGGGCAGCATGGACAGGGCCACATCCTTAAAGGCGGACGTGGGCCCCCGGAACAGCTCCAGCACCGTCACATCCCCGGCCTGCACGCTGGGGGTCAGGTCCTCGGTCTCGAACTTGCCGGTGTAGGCGTTGGCCACCAGCTGCCGCATGCCGGGAATGTCCGGCAGCAGGGCGGAGAGGATGGCGCAGGAGATCTCCTGGCTCGTCCCATGCAGAATATTTACCCAGTCCAGGGCGGGAATTTTTTCAGGCATATACAGCCCCCCGTCCGGGGCCAGGCCGGACAGCACCGCCTGGGCGCTGTCCACAGATTCATTGACGTTTCGGGTGGAGTGGTAGCGCATAGTTTCCTCCTTATTAACCGATAAATTGCACAAAAGCGGGCGATAATCGGTGAAATCATTTGAATTTTGTTGTAGTTGAAATCTGATAAGCTATATGATATACTGAACCGTAACAAATTGCAAGTACCTTTTGCCGCGGATGTTTGTTTTTGTGGCGCATACAAAAAGCGCCCGCCCGGATCCGTGTTTTGAAGTGCAAATTGAATAACGGAGGGATAGATATAGATATGAAGATTGGTCTTTGCGGCTTCGGCGTGGTTGGCCGGGGCGTGTATGAGATCGTGCAGAAGCGGGCGGACATGCACGTTTCCAAGGTGCTGTGCCTGGAGGACATCCGGCTGCCCGACGCCGAGGCGGTGAAGGAATTCTCCGCCATTGCCGCCGACCCGGAGATCGACACCGTGGTGGAGGCCATGGGCGGCCTGCACCCCAGCTACGATTTCGTCAGCGCCGCGCTGAAGGCGGGCAAGAACGTGGTCACCTCCAACAAGGCCATGGTCTGCACGTTTTACGATGAGCTGATCCCTCTGGCAGCGGAAAAGGGCGTGTCCCTGCGCTGTACTGCCGCCGTGGGCGGCGGCATCGGCTGGCTCAGCGAGCTGGAGCGCTCCCGCCGGGTGCAGGAGATCACCGCCGTGGGCGGCATTATGAACGGCACCTGCAACTATATTCTTGACAATATGACCCGCCTGGGGCTGGGCTATGACCAGGCGCTGAAGCAGGCCCAGGCCCTGGGCTACGCCGAGGCCAACCCCGCCACCGACGTGGACGGCATCGACACCTGGCACAAGCTGATCCTTTCCAGCAACATTGCCTTCGGCATCTCCCTGGACAAGCAGACCGTCCCCGTGGCGGGCATCCGCAGCATCACCGCCGCCGACGTGGAGTGCTTCCGGCAGCACGGCAGGGTGTGCAAGCTGATCTCCACCGGCCGCCGCACGGACGGCGGCATCAGCGCCTATGTCCAGCCCACCCTGGTGGACGCCGCCAGCCCCGAGGGCGCGGTGCCCCTGAACTATAATCTCATCACCTTCGTGGGCGAGACCTCCGAGCGCATGAGCTTCTACGGCCAGGGCGCAGGCCGCTATCCCACCGCATACAATGTGGTGCAGGACCTGGTGGATGTGCTGAGCGGCAAGGGCTTCTACGCCCCCTACGGCGCGCCCCAGGCGGCGGATAACCGCACCGCCCTGCGCTATTACATCCGGGGCGACTGGCAGGGCGAGGCAGAGGAAACCTGGTCCTCCGGCATCATCACCCCGCCCACCCCCGTCTCCGAGATCCACGCCTGGCTCAAAGAACACCCGTCCGCCTTCATCGCGGCGCTGGCCTAAAGGAGATCATATGAAAGTTGTGAAATTCGGCGGAAGCTCCATGGCGGATGCCAATCAGTACCGCAAGGTGCGGGATATCCTGCTGGCCGACCCGGAGCGGCGGGTGGTGATCGTGTCCGCGGCGGGCAAGCGCTTCGGCAGCGACCACAAGATCACCGATCTGCTCTACCTGTGCCATGCCCACACCCAGTATGGGGTGGACTGCTCCAATATTTTTGAGATGATCCGCTCCCGCTATCTGGAGATCCGGGATGAGCTGGGCATCCAGCTGGATCTGGAATCCGAGTTCGCCGCCCTGAAAAGCGGGCTGGACCGCAAGATGGTCAGCCAGGATGAGCTGGCCAGCCGGGGCGAATATTTCTCCGCCAGGCTGATGGCCGCCTATCTGGGCTTCGCTTTCGTGGACGCGGCGGACTGGGTGCGCTTCAAATACGACGGCACCGTGGACCAGAGCGCCACCTATGAGCTGCTGAAAGAGCGGGACAAGGGCTTCGGCATGGTCATTCCCGGCTTCTACGGCCGGATGCCCGACGGCAAGATCCGCACCTTCTCCCGGGGCGGCTCCGACATCACCGGCGCGCTGGCCGCCGCCGCGCTGGATGCGGACGTATACGAAAACTGGACGGACGTGTCCGGCATCCTCATGGCCGACCCCCGGATTGTGGACGATCCGGCCACCATCCCCGAGGTCACCTACGATGAGCTGCGGGAGCTGAGCTATTCCGGCGCGCAGGTGCTCCACGAGGGCACCATCTTCCCCGTGCGGGAGAAGAACATCCCCCTGAACATCCGCAATACCAACGCCCCCGACGACCCCGGCACCATGATCAAGGAGTCCTTCCCCACCGATTCCGACCCCGACCGCTTCATCACCGGCATCACCGGCAAGAAGGATTTCAGCATCATCTCCCTGACCAAGCGGGGCCTGTCCGGCGAGGTGGGCTGCCTGCGCCGGGTGCTGACCATCTTTGAGCGGCACAATGTCTCCATTGACTACGTGCCCAACGGCATCGACAATGTTTCCATCGTCCTGCCCACCGAGGCCATCGCCCCCAGCCTGTATACCATCATGGCTGAAATTCAGAAGGAACTGGAGCCGGATACCCTCACCGTCCACGACCAGATCGCCGTGGTGGCCGCCGTGGGCCGCAAAATGGCCTTCCGCCCCGGCATCTCCGGCAAGATTTTCGCCACATTGGGCGAGGCCGGCGTCAACATCCGCATGATCAACCAGGGCCCCGACGAACTGAACATCATCTTCGGCGTGGACAACAAGGATTTCAAAACCGCCATCCACGTCCTGTACGACAGCTTCGTGAAGTGACGGGAAGCCCAAAAACCTTTCAGGGGCGCTTTGGAGGGGAAACCAAGAGAAATTCAATCCAACTAGGAGGGAAAAATATGAAGCAATATACTGTCGCCGTCCTGGGCGCGACCGGCGCCGTGGGGCAGGAAATGATGAAGATTCTGGCCGAGCGGGATTTCCCCGTGGGCACCCTGGTGCCCCTGGCCTCTGCCCGCTCCGCCGGGAAGACCGTAAAATTCAAGGGCCAGGACGTGACCATCCGGGAGGCTGCCGACGACGCCTTCGCCGGGGTGGATATCGTGCTGGGCGCGGCGGAAAATGACATCGCCAAGCGCTTCGCTCCCGCCATTGTCCGCGCGGGCGCGGTGTTTGTGGATAATTCCTCCGCCTTCCGGCTTCAGGACGACGTGCCCCTGGTGGTGCCGGAGATCAATCCCCAGGACGTGAAGAACCATCACGGCATCATCTCCAATCCCAACTGCTCCACCATCATCACCGTCACCGCCGTGAACGCGCTGAACGCCATCGCTCCCATCCGCGCCATGACCGCCTCCACCTATCAGGCGGTGTCCGGCGCGGGCGCGGGCGGCCCCATCGAGCTGATGAACGAGGTGGAGGCCCTGGCCAAGGGCGAGCACTATGAGCCCAAGGTGTTCTCCCACCAGATCGCCTATAACCTGATCCCCCAGATCGGCGGCGAGCAGTTCGAGGGCTACACCAGCGAGGAAATGAAGATGCAGAACGAGGGCCGGAAGATCATGCACCTGCCGGAGCTGAAGGTCAGCTGCACCTGCGTCCGTGTCCCCGTGGTCCGCAGCCACTCCATCTCCGTCAGCCTCCACTTTGATAAGCACATCTCCGTCAAGGAGGCCCAGGAAGCCATTGCCAAGGCCCCGGGCTGTAAGCTGGTGGACGACCTGGCCAAGAAGGAGTACCCCATGCCCCTGGACACCTCCGACCAGGACATCGTCTTCGTAGGCCGCATCCGCCCGGACCTGACCGATGACAACGGCCTGTGCCTGTGGTGCTGCGGCGACCAGGTCAGAAAAGGCGCCGCCACCAACGCCATCCAGATCGCGGAACTGCTGGTGAAGTAAACAGAGGATAAAATCGCCCCAGCAGCCGGTGAAAACCGGCTGCTGGGGCAATTTGTATAGCTATAGGATTGGAAGTAACTCTGCGGTAACGGTAATCAACAGTACACTGATGAGTCCGGCCGTGGCAATGGCAAGGCCAGACATGGCACCTTCTGTTTCACCCAGTTCTGCGGCTTTTGCGGTACCTACGGCGTGGCCGGAAGTGCCCAGGGCGATGCCGCGGGCTACCGGCTCTTCGATGCGGAAGAGCCGAAATACGAGGTCCGCACTGATGTTGGCGAAAACGCCGGTGAGAATAATCGTAGCAATGGTAATGGATACGATCCCACCGAGTTCTTCAGAAACACCCATGCCAATGGCTGTGGTGATGGACTTGGGAAGCAAGGTGACCAGTTGCTGATGATCCAGTTGAAAAAACAGTGCAATCACGCTAATGACGATTATGTTGGAGAAAATACCTGCCAAAATGCCGGAGAGAATCGCCAAGGCGTTGCGCTTGAGGATGGTTAGATTCTCATACAGGGGGATAGCCAGACAGATGGTGGCCGGAGTCAGTAAGTAGGAAATATAGGAGGCGCTTTTGTCGTAGGCGGCGTAATCTATGCGGAAAACCGTCAACAAAGCGATGATCACGGCACTGCTGAGGAGAATGGGGTTGAGAACGGCGAGCTTGAATTTCTTTTTCAGTAGTGTGGCACCGCCAAACAAGGCGATGGTCAGGGCAATACCGAAATAAGAAGAGCCTTCGAGAAATTCCGCCATTTTTATCACTTCTCCCTCCTGTGAATCAGCGCTTGGGTAACAAGACCAGCGGCGGCCATGGTCAGCATGGTGCCCAGGGTAGCAGCCAGCACTACGGGGAACAGCAGCTGGCGGATATCCGCCCAGCGGACGATAAGTCCCACGGCGGGAGGGACAAACATGATAGACATGATGTCCAGCAGAAAGCCGGAGACCTTGCGCACCTGCCTGACCTTTACAAGATTGGTGCACAGGGCAACAAGCATCAAAACCAGCCCGTAGATGCTGGCGGGGATGGGCAGTGGAATGAGAAAGTGCAGCAGTTCTCCCATCAATGAAATGAGTAGGATGACTAAAAATTGCCATAGCAGTTCCATGAGTTTAACCTCCGGAGGTATAAAGTCTCTGGGATGGGCGTAATGTCAGCGCACCTTGGCTGTCGAAGAGCGGCACAGCGCCCTGCCCCAGCAGCCGGAGCTTCGGGTGACGCCGGACTTCCGGCACCAAGGATTCCGATACTAGAAACCGGTCCGGATGGAGCGTATTTTCCATCCATACCAGTCGGCAGCCTGCTTTGTCTTTGATCGGGGCGGCATCGATGGCCAACCGGACTGCGTTCCGGTCGCTGGGCATGACAGCGGGGATTTTTATGCCGTGAAGGTCATGGCTTGTCATGCAGTTTGGGTAGGTTTTTTCAAAATCGATGCTGTCGAATACCTGCTTGGTAGTAACATCTGCCAGGCCCAGCCCGGCGGCATTGTGGTCTGTCTGTTCCGATAGCCCCAGAACGGCAATGTGGTCGATATAAGGAGCGGATACACCAAGAGCGGCCGAGACGCCGGTCACATTGGGATCCATGCCGGGACCGGAGATATTTTTGCCAATTTCTTCCAAAACAAGCACGTCCACTTTGTCAAAGGGAATTCGGGGGACCAAGGAGCGGGCTGTTTCCAAAAGAGCGGCCTCCCTGACGAGGATGTCCTTTCCGGGGATCAGTTCCAGATCAAAGGTGCCGTGGGCGGCATCCTCCAGGATCGCCAGACCAAAGGGAACAGTCTTGCGTGCGAGAATGATTTTGGCGCAGGCGAGAATGCTTTCAGACATATTTGCCATGCCCATAGAATGGCAGGCGTGAGCACCGGCCTGTTTCCCACAGCCGATGGCCAGCATTTTGACCAGGCCGCTTTCGTATTTTCCGTGGAAATCCGTATGGGGTTTGACCCGGCCTATGGGAAAGATGCAGTCTGCTTCATAGGCATACTTATCCAGATGGACGGGAAGTCCGTCGGAGGTGGTAGTCAAAATGATGGTCTCCATGGTGGATCGAATGGGACACCCTATAGACGCTTCTGTAATGCCATAATGTTCCAGGACCTTTTGCTGCCCCTGGGCGGTTGCCCCGCCGTGGCTGCCCATGGCGGGGATGAGGAAGGGAAAAGCTCCACGTTGACGCAGTTCTGCGACTACACAGCGAAGGATCAGAGAAATGGAGCTGATTTCCCGGCTGCCTGCAGTAACAGCAACAGAAGCCCCTCGCAGTTTGTCTGCTTCCGGGTGGGAAGCAAAGAGCAGATGGATCAACCCCGGGATATCTTCCGGGGAGATTTCTCCCCGGGGAATATCGAAGCCGACCGGCCAAAGGGCAGGAATGGGTACCCCTTGAAGAAGCTGGTCATAAATATCCATAGAGGATCACTCACAGATGGCAAGGACGCTATTCCAAAGGGCCTGCTTATTTTCGGGAGTATCCTCTACAAAGATGGTGTCCTTCAGATAATTATAAATCTGCTGCTTGTTCTCTTCGGTTTCGGGAATGCCCATTTCGTGGAGGGTGGTGGGCATGTGCATGGTCCTCATGAATTTCTTAAAGGCGGGAACTTGGTCAGCCTGACGGTTATAGACCAGCTGCATGATCAGACAGGCACCGACAATTTCGCCGTGTAGGAACTCTTTGGCCTCTTGGGTGTAATTCATACGGACCACATAGTACATTTCATGAGCCAGAGCGGTTTGACCCAGGGCCTTGGAGATGCCGCTGATCATACCGGTGACGGCAAAATTGATGAACAGGAAGTCGTGGACCTCTTTGCTGAGGATGTGGTTCTCCACATCGGAGTAAACCTTCAGGGCGGTGGACTCCAGTACGCCATAGATGTACTTCGCCAGTACATAGGCGGTGTAGAGCTCTACGTTGAAGGTGTTAAACTGGATATCCGGATGCCCATTCTGAATCTCGATGAATTTGGCCATGACATCCAGCATACCGGAGGCCACATAGCGGGGCGGCTGATGGATCATGATGGTTTCGTCTACGATCAGCAGACTCACCTCGTACAGATGGTAGTAGTTGCCGCCAACGGTGCCAAAGGCAGCGCCGTTCTCCCGATAGAGCACACTCATGGGTGTATAGGCGGCACAGGTAGCAGCCTGAGTGGGGATGGTGACGACAGGCAGTCCGGCCTGGTGGGCGACGCCTTTGCATAGATCCATGATTTTGCCGCCACCGACACCGACGACCACATCGAAGTGGTTCTCGCGGCAGTAAGTGCCGAATTCCTCACACTTTTCCATGGTGTTGTAGCCGCCGTACTCACAGAATTCATACTCGAGTCCGGCCTTCTTCAGAGAAACTTCCAATTTTTCCTGGGTCAGGGACAGGGCGGTGGGGCCGCCGACAAGCCAAATCTTCTTGCCGAAGGCGGCAATCTCCTCTCCGGCAATGGAGAGGGCGTCGGGTTGCTGGATGTAGCGGCCAGCGCCAAATTTGAATGCTCGATCGAGTGCCATAATATCCTATCCTCCATAAGTGCTTGTTTTTTGCTTTTAACTTGTCTGATAAGATACGAGACTTTAGATCAAATAAGACAAGTATCGGACATCTATACTATACGATGCTCTTTCAAAAATGTCAATATAATTTTCGATAAAAATTGAAAGAGACCAAAAATAATTGAGCATTCTGCATTTAGAAAAACTTAATACAAAGATGCAATTGTGCAATACACATAAAAATGTGCGTGGCGGTTTGGAGACATACGACAAACTTTGAAGAGAACACAAAAAAGAGATTGACAAATCCAGCCTGCTGGAGTAAGCTGAATTCATCAGACATCTGATAAATGCCTGATACATTCAAGAAATTATATTTGATACAAAAAGGAGAATTCAGCATGACACGGAAAGAGTTTACCGCAAAGTATGGCAAGATCCTGCTGCCCCTCGTTACCCCCTACGATGAGAACGAGGAGATCCGCTACGATGTGTACGCGGACCTGATCAACTACCTGATCAAGAATGACCTGTGTGATTCCTTGATTGTCACCGGCACCACCGGCGAAGCTTCTCTGCTCACCTTCGACGAGCGTGTCAAGTTGATGAAAGTTGCTGTAGAGACTGCTGCCGGCCGCAAGCCTGTTATCGCTGGCACCGGCTGCGCCTCCACCAAGGAGACCATCGCCCTGACCAAGGAAGCAGAGAAACTGGGCATCGACCTTTGCATGGTGGTGTGCCCCTTCTATAACAAGCCTACCATGGATGGCGTTTACAACCACTATAAGGCTGTGGCCGAGAGCACTTCCTGCAATATCCTGCTGTACAACATCCCCATTTTTGTGGGCATTAACCTGGATCCTGCTGTGGCTGGTGAACTGGCTAAGATCAAGAATATCATCGGCATCAAGGATGAGGCCGGAATCAACCCCACCCAGGTCACCGATTACTTCCTGGCCACCGAAAAGACCGACCCGGAATTCGTTGTGTTCAACGGCGATGACGTGATGCTGCTGCCCACCATTGTTCAGGGCGCTATGGGCATCGTCTCCGGCGGCGCGCATATCTTCGGCCATGAGATTCGCGCTATCTTCAAGGCCTTTGAAAAGGGCGACAACGAGAAGGCTCGGGAACTGTTCGTTCCTCTGTACCGCTTCTGCAAGAGCTGCGGTCAGAATGGCCGGATCCTGCCCAACTCCATTATGCGCCCCGCTATTGAGCTGGTCACCGGCATTCCTGTAGGCCCCGCCCGCAGTCCTTTGGCACCCATCACCGATGAGGAGATGGCTGTTTTGAAGCAGGTCCTCAAAGAGGTCGGCAAGCTGTAAGCTAGAATCTTCTTCCCTTTCGGGACCCGCCAAGGGCGGCAGGTCCCGCCCACAAATATATAAAGTATGGAGGTCCAAATATGAAAAAGCTAACCGCATTGCTCCTGGCACTGGTTATGGTCCTTTCCGTAACAGCCTGTGCATCCAACAACACCTCGGCAACCACGGGTGCTCCGAAGGCTGCCGATACGACTGCCGCTGAAAACAAAGTAGATGACAGTGCGTTCGACGGCGAGATCGTATTCGGCCTCAGCACTGCCGTTACCGGCAACTTCCCCTTGGCCGGTGAGCGCACCCTCCAGGGCGTTGACCTGGCGGTGGAAGAGATCAATGCCGCCGGTGGCGTTTTGGGCAAGAAGCTGACCTACATCTATGAGGATGACGGCAACGATGCCACCACCGCCGTGAATGTGGTCACCAAGCTTCTGAATGAAGACGTTGTGGCGGTCATCGGCCCCCACACCACTGGCAATACCCTGGCGGTTCAGTCCTTGTATGCCGAAGCTGGTATGCCTTTCTTTTCCGGCGGTACCGGCGTCAAGCTGGAAAACGAGATGGACAACAAGTATTTCCACCGCATCCGTCCCTCCGATTCAATCTGTGGTGCCATTGCCGCCAAGTTTGCCGTTGAAAACCTGGGTGCCAAGAAGGTTGGTGTTGATTACAACAACAATGACTTCGGTACCGGCGGCCGGGACGTGGTAGTTGCCACCCTCCAGGAGCTGGGCGTTGAGTATGTGGAGGTTGCCCACAACTCCGGCGATACAGATATGACCACTCAGCTGATGAATCTGCAGGCTGCGGGTGTAGATGCTGTAATCCTGTGGACTGATGATGCTGAGGATGTGGTAACAGCCCGTCAGGCCTATGAATTGGGGCTGGACATTCCCTTTATTACCTCCGCTGGCGTTGTGATGCAGCAGGTGCTGGATCAGATGGAGCCTGAGTATGTAGAAGGCTGGTACTCTGCTACTGACTTTGTGCCTGCCAATGATGACCCTGTTGTAAAAACCTTTGTAGAGGCTTTCAACGCCAAATATGGCATTGATCCCGAGCTTTACGCTTCCGCTTATTACGGCACGGTCAAGGCGCTGGCCGCAGCCATCGAGATCGCCGGTTCCACCGATCATGAAGCGGTGAACGATGCTCTGACCCAGATCAAGGATCTGCCTGCTCCCACTGGCACCATGACCTACGGAGCTCACGGCAACATGATCCACAGCCTGGTCATTACACAGATCCACGACCTGAAGCCCTCTGTGGTCAGCACGGTCTCTATGGATCCTAACTGATTTTAACAGATACCCCCTTTCGTCGGGGGGAATGCCCATCGGGCGTTCTCCCCGAAATAATTGAACAATACTCTGTTCCGAACCGGAGGAAGCTGCGGCCGTCTGACGCGATGGGTTCGGAAAAACCTGGGGAAAGGTGAATCAAATGACACTTAAAATTGTTACACAGTTGATCGTCAGCGGCATTGCGTTGGGCTTTATCTACGCACTCGTTTCCATTGAATACACTCTGATTTTTAATTCCACGGGACTGCTGAATTTCAGTCATGATAAGCTCATCATGATGGGCGCGTATGTATTTGCCGGACAGTTTGTCCTGGGAATGGGGTGCAGCTATCTGGTTGCCACTCTGGCGACCATTGTCACTATGTTCCTGCTGGGCGTATTGATCGCCAAGGGAATCTTTAACCCCCTGCGAAATATGTCCTCTCCCATTTTTGCGGTCATTGGCACCGTCATTATGGGGCGCATTTTTAAAGAGATTGCTCGGCTGGTTTGGGGCGCTACCGCGTTCAACATTCCAGGCTATCTGAAGGGTACCTATAAGCTGGGGCATGTAGTCATCACCAGAGCCAATGTGATTATTATTGTTGTTTCTATTATCATTGTGGCAGCGCTGCAGGTTTTCTTCTACCATACCAAAACGGGAAAAGCTATGCGCTGCGTGCAGCAGAACAAGACGGCTTCTACTCTAATGGGCATCAACGTCACCAGCAACATCAACTTTACCATTGCGCTTAGCGCGGTGATCTGCTCCTGCATCGGTATGCTGGTGGTGTCTCTGTTCTCCGTCAGCCTGACCATGTCCTCTATGATCGGCCTGAAGGGCTTTGCTGCCGGCGTGGTTGGCGGCTTTGGCTCCTTCCCTGGTGCTATCATCGGCGGCATCGTCATTGGTGTTGTGGAGAATATCAGTACCCTCGTGATCCCGCCGCTGTATAAAGACTGCATCTCCTTCGTGCTGATGATCGTCTTTATGCTGGTCCGGCCTCAGGGGATCCTCGGAAAGAAAAAGTGAGGGCGGAATGATGAAAAAAGCTACTGTTACCAAAAAGAAAATTACGGTTTTCGTTCTGTTGGCGCTGCTGGTCGCGGCGGTTGCCATTTTTCCTCTGGTGGACAGCAACACGTACCACCAGTTGATCCTGGGCGAAGCCCTTGTGAATATCATTGTTGTATTGGGCCTGAATTTTATCACTGGACTGACCGGACAGATGAATCTGGGCACTGCGGGTATTATGGCTCTAGGCGCTTACGGCTCTGTGCTGCTGCGGGTGAAGGTAGGCGTGCCCTCTTTGCTGACGCTGTTGGTGGCTATTGCCTTTGGCCTGATCATCGGCTTGGCACTGGGATATCCCAGTCTGCGGCTGAAGGGCGTTTACCTGTCCCTGACTACCATCGGCTTTAGCGAGGTCATCCGGCTGCTCATTGCCAACCTGGTGGACCTGACGAATGGTACCAACGGCATTAAGGACATCCCGCCTATGAACCTGTTCGGACTGAAGCTGACATCTACCAGGATGGTGATCTGGTTCTACCTGGTGCTGGTAATTCTGCTGACCTTTACCGCCTGGCGGGTGGTACACTCCAAGTGGGGCCGGGTATTCAAAGCTGTCCGGGATAACGTAGAGGCTGTGGAAGCCAGCGGCGTGAACATTGCTTCTATCAAAATCCAAGCATTTACTCTGGCGGCTATCTACGGCTGCATCGGCGGCTGCCTGTACGCTTTCCTGGTAGGCTATGTGAATCCATCCCAGTTTACGCAGGATCTTTCCGCAAACTACCTGCTGATGATGATGTTCGGCGGTATTGGAAGCGTTCCCGGATGCATCATCGGTGCCACCACCATTACGGTGCTGCCGGAGCTGCTGCGGTTCCTGAAAAGCTATTACTGGCTGGTATTTGGTATCATCACCCTGCTATTCGCTATCTTCCTGCCCTATGGCGTAGTGTCCCTGTTTGAGCACAATGGACCCGTGGCCAGAGGCGTGAAAAAGCTCCTGGCAAAGAAGGAGGCCGCACACCATGACGACTAACGACCAGAATATCGCGCTGAAGCTGGAACACGTGACCAAGCGTTTTTCCGGCCTGACTGCGGTCAGCGACGTATCCTTTGAGATGAAAAAACGGGCGATCCATGCACTGATTGGCCCTAACGGCGCGGGAAAGACCACCACCATTAATATGATCATGGGCGTATATCCCCAGACCGAAGGAACCATCAGCTTCTACGGCGGTTGTATGGATCAGCTGAAGGTTTATGAGCGGGCACGGCTGGGCATCGGCCGGACGTTCCAGAATCTGAAGCTCTTTGGCTCTATGACAGTAGAGGAAAACCTGATGGTGGGCGGACACCAGATGGCAAAGGTGGGTTTCTGGAATTCCTTGTGGAATATTCCTGGAGCCAACCAGGACGAGAAAATCCTTCACGAGCGGGCGGAGGAGGTCATGGAGTGGATCGGCATTGCAGATATCCGCAATGCCAACGTGAAGAACCTGTCCTATGGCCGCCAGAAAATGACGGAACTGGGCCGGGCCTTGATGACCAATCCCAAGCTGCTGCTCCTGGACGAGCCGGCTGCCGGCTTAATCCCGGCGGAGCGGAAGGAATTTGTGGATATCATCCTGCGGCTCTTTGATGCCGGGATCGATATCTTCCTCATTGAACACAACATGGATGTGGTCATGAATATCAGTACGGACATCACAGTACTGAATTTCGGCAAAAAGATCGCAGAGGGTACACCCGGGGAGATCCAGAACAATGACGAGGTTATCCAGGCCTATTTGGGTGACCAGTACCGCAAGGATGGAAAGGGGGCAAAGTAAATGCTCACGGTCGAGAATATAGAGGTCTTTTACGGAAAGGTGCAGGCCCTGTTCGGTGTATCCCTGGAAGTGGGAGAGCACGAAATTGTCTCTGTCATCGGCTCCAACGGTGCGGGTAAAACCACCACTATGAAGTCTATTGTGGGCCTGAACAAGGTAAAAGCCGGTAAGATCACTTATAACGGCAAGGTCATTTCCAACCAGAAGCCTCATAGGACCATCTACGATGGCATTGTCTATGTGCCGGAAGGCCGGGAGGTCTTCCCGGATATGCCGGTGGTGGAAAATTTGGAAATGGGAGCTTTTTCCAAGAAATACACCGCTGCTCAGTACAAGGAAAAGCTGGAGGAGGTCTATGAACTCTTCCCGCGGCTGCGGGAGCGTGCCAAGCAGAAGGCTGGTACCCTGTCCGGTGGTGAGCAGCAAATGTTGGCCATCGCCCGGGGACTTATGAGTGAGCCGAAGCTGCTGATGCTGGATGAGCCCAGCCTGGGCTTGGCCCCAGTGATCGTGGATGAAATGTTCGATGCTATTGTGCGTATCAATAAAATGAACCATACACCCATCATCATTGTGGAACAGAACGCATTTATGGCCATGTCCATTTCGGACCGAACCTATGTGCTGGAAAATGGACATGTTGCCATGTCCGGCGAGAGCAAGAAATTGTTGGAAAGTCCGGAAATCAAGAAGGCTTATTTGGGCGGATAAAAATTATGTCGAAAAAAAGCAGATACTTTCCCGCAAATGACAGTAAACGGAGTTGACTTTGCTTCCGAAAATTGATAAACTCTTTATGAACAAATAGTGAAGGCAGTGTGATATATGGTTGAAAAGAGAGCGTCGGTGGCGGAACAGCTGATAGATAAATTGCTGCTGCATATCGAAGACAATCATTTGGGTCCGGGGGACCGAATGCCCAGTGAGAAGGAGGTATGCGAAACATACCATGTTGGGCGCTCCAGCGTGCGGGAGGCGTACAAAGCCATGCAGTCCAGGGGACTGGTCGTATCGGCCCAGGGCAAAGGCGTATTTGTAGGAAACAAAATCGATTTGGGCGTTTTGGAATCGACGCCCTTCGGCAATGTTAAGATGCAGGTCCAGGACTATATGGATGTCCGTGTTGCCATTGAGATCGCCTCTGTTCGGCTGGCTATCCAGCGGGCAACGCCGGAGCAGATTCAGAGCCTGCAGGAGATACAGGAAGGTTTCCGGCAAAGCATCGCCATCGAAAACACCTGGCTGATGGCAGAGAAGGACGAGCAGTTCCATACCAAAATCGCGGAAATCACCGGAAATCCTCTGCTGATCCAGGTCCAGGCGATTGTGGCGGACTATTTCCGCAACTTCCGTGTGCGCTCTTTTCGGGTGGCGGAAAATCGCGATCATGCGGTCAATCCCCATAATATGATCATTCAGGCGTTCTTGAGCCGTAACGAGGATTTGGGTGTATTGATCATGCAGCAGCACCTGGCGGAGTCCTTCAGTGACTTTATCGGAAATTTGGAGAACCACCAAGAATAAGGAAAAACCTCAGCAGCTGTTTTTTGCTGCTGAGGTTTTTCTGTAACAAGCCAAGAGGAAAAAACGATCAAATATGCGTTAGGTACGCATCGTACTGCCGGATGAGCTCATCCATCTTCCGCTGCTCTTCCTTGGTCAGGGGATGGAAAGGCTTGCGACAGGGGCCGCAGGAAATGCCGCGCTGGGTGAGGACGTATTTGACGGCGCTGAAAATGCCTACCTGACACATCTGTTCTACGCAGTAGTTGATCTGCTGCTGGACCTGGAGGGCGCTTGCCATATCGCCAGACTGGAATAGGGTTCGGGCTTTCAGGAACAAGGGGGCAAAGACATTGACGGTGGTGCCAATGGCGGCCTGCGCACCCATGGTGAGGGCACCGGTGAATTGCTCGTCGAAGCCATTGAAGAAGACCTTCTCGGGATAAGCGGAACGCATCCGTTCCAGGGAGTAGAGGTTGCTGGAGGTGTGCTTGACACCCAGAACCCGGGAATCGGAGATCAGACTGCCGGCATTTTCCTTGTTGAATTCAATGCCGGTGAACTGGGGAATGTTGTACACGATCATGGGCAGTTCCGGCACGGCGTCCATGACCTCCCGATAGTAGGCGGCGATTTCTGCCATGCTGAACTTATAGTAATAAGGCGGGATCATGGACACGGCGTCCACGCTGAGGGACGCGGCATGACAGGCCAGGGAGATGGCATCTGCTGTGCGGATGGTGCCCACGTGGGCAATCACCGGTACCCGGCCGTGGACGGCGGACATGATGTGCTCCAGAGCCTGCTTCCGCTCAGCCAGACTCAGAAGCAGAGCCTCTCCGGAGGAGCCCATGCAATAGAAGCCCTCTACGCCGATGCTGAGTTCGTATTCAATGAGATGAGAGAGCGCATCATAATCCAGACTTTCATCGGGCTTCATGGGAAGCTCCAGGGCGGAGAAGATTTTTTGATATTTTGCGGTATCCATAGGTTTTGTTCCTCCAATGTGATTTGTCAAAAATTAAGACACAGGACGTATTACACCGTAGGACAAAACCAGAAACATTAAATGGTGTTGTACTTACTGGTCTCCAGGTCTTTGGAGACTTTTTTGATATGCTGGCGCATTTTCTTTTCACCCAGGGCTGTGTCTTTGGTCTCGAAAGCACGGATAATGGCCCCATGGGCAGGAATGAAATTTTCTACGTTGTTTTTGATCTTAAAAGTGTTTTGCCGGAACTGGGACAGGCACTTGGAAATCATGCTGTTGAATTCCACCAGTAGGGCATTGCCGGAAATCACAAAGATCAGCCGATGAAATTCCTCGTCCAGGGCACCCAGGGAGGTGTAATCGCCCCGCTCTACGGCGGCTTCCGCATCGGCTTGGTTCTGCTGCAAAAGCTCCAGCTGCTCCGGGGTGCAGCGCTCAATGGCCATAGCAGTGGCAAGGGGCTCCAGGGTGGCACGGACTATAATGATATCCTGGATCGCCACTTCGTTTGCAAAGAACCAGTTGGATAGAGAGTCTCCCTGCTGGGGAGTCTTGCTTTTTACATAGGTGCCGAGACCTGGCTTGATCTCCAGGTAGCCCTGGGAAATCAGGACCTTTACGGCTTCTCGGATAGTGCCACGGCCCACACCCAGAGAGATGCACAGGTCTTTTTCATTGGGGATCTTATCACCAACCTGGATGGTATCCCCACTGATGTAGGTGATCAAATTTTCCATGGCCTGCTGCGTCGCGGTTTTTTTTGTAACTTGGTTCATATTCATCGTTCCCTTTTTATTCCGTTTGCCTGTGTAATAAGCACAAATATCCCTGGCCTTGTTCTGTATTACATGATTATGTTACTGCGTTTCTGAGGATTTGTCAATATGTCTATTTTTATAGTTTTTAGGTGTGCATATTGTACAAAACTTACATACTAGATATCGAAAAACTGATAGACGACAAATTTGTGGTCAATATATACAAATAAGCGCTGAAAATAATGTGCAGTTTAATGTATTGACTCTAGGAAAACTTTGAGGTAGTATATAGCCAAGACATAGGACGTCATACCACAGGACATCACATCACACGATAACTAAATGGAATTTTCCGACAAACAAAAGGAGGACAAACCCTATGAAAGATGAATTGTTTGATGTATCCGGCAAGATCTGCATTGTCACCGGCGGTCTTGGCCAGATCGGCAAGAACATGGCCAGAGAACTCTACGAGAGAGACGCCCGGGTCGCTGTTTTTGCTGCCCATCCCACCCCTGAACGGATCGAAAAAACTTTTCCTGATCACGATCCTGAGCGGCTGAAGTTCTACAAGGTGGACATCAACCAGAAGAACACCATTGAGGCGGCACTGGATGAGATGCAGCAGGCCTGGGGAGATGCCCCCGATGTGCTGGTCAACTGTGCTGGCATCGATACCCAGCCCAGTGCGCCCCCGGAGGTATCCGGTCCCTTCGAGAAGTTCCCCGAGGAGGTCTTCCGGGAAGTGGTGGATGTGAACCTGGTGGGTACCTTCCTGATGACCCAGGCAGTGGGCGCCAGAATGGTGGCGGCGAATAAGGGCGGCTCCATTATCAATATCGGCTCTATTTACGGCATGGTCTCTCCCATTCAGGATATCTACAAATACAAAGAAGAGCGCACCGGCATCCCCTTTATCAAGCCTGTGGCCTACTCCGCCGCCAAGTCCGGTATTTATAATCTGACCCGTTACTGTGCCACCTACTGGGGCAAGAAGGGTATCCGGGTCAACACGCTGACTCCTGCCGGTGTGTGGCGGGACACCCAGGACGAGACCTTCATCCACAACTTTACCTCCAGAATGCCTATGGGCCGGATGTCCCACGAGGATGAATACAACGGCGCTGTGGTATTCCTGGCCTCCAAAGCCTCTTCCTTCATGACCGGTGCCAACCTGGTCATTGATGGCGGCTGGACCGCATGGTAAAACGTGGATAGCACACCAGAATAAAAAATATTAGGGAGGAAAATATTATGAAAAACCCGATCTATGAAAATCACCTGAAGGAAGTTATGAAAGAGCGCCCGGTATTCGGTGTGACCATTTACTCCGGCTGCCCCCAGTTCATCGAACTGCTGGGTTACGCTGGCTTCGACTTCGCCTTTATCGACGCGGAGCACTGCCCCTGGGAGCCCACCGCACTGAAGGATGCCGTCTTGGCTGCCCGTACTGTCGGCGTCAGCCCCCTGGTTCGCGTGACCAAGCCGGATATGATCGAGATCCGGAAGGCTCTGGAGATGGGTGCCGAGGGCGTTATTATCCCCCATGTGCGCACCATTGAAGAGATGGAGACCTGCGTCAAGGGTGCCAAATTCCCGCCTCTTGGCCGCCGGGGCTTCGATATGAATATCCGTGCCGCTCAGTACGGCTATAACATGGGTGGCGTGGAGTTTTACGAAGAGGCCAACCGGACCGAATTGGTGATCCCCATGGCCGAGGACTTCGAGTTTACCGATCAGCTGGATGAGATGCTGGCTGTTCCCGGGGTGGATGCCATCAACTTTGGACCCGCCGACTTCTCCATGTCCCTGAACTGTAAAACCAATACCACCGGCGGCAACTCCTTCTACGATCTGAACGACAGCCCTGCGGATGTGGCTATGAAGGACATCATTGCCAAGGCTCGGCCAAAGGGCATCGGTGTTATGGCTCCTGCTGTACCTCCCACGTATGAGAACGCCAAGCGCCTCATCGACAAGGGCGTCAACATGGTCATTATGGGCAACGACTTCGGCAACTACGGCTCCGCTCTGCGGAACATCCATGACGAGACTCTGGCAAAGTTCATCAAGAAATAAGCTGATTATTGGACATACCAATATATAAATTTAGAATAGGAGAATACAACAATGAAGAAAAGATGTTTGGCGCTTGTCCTTGCAATCCTGATGGTAGGCACCCTCTTCGCTGCCTGCGGCAATCAGTCCGCCCCCGCCGCAACCACTGCTGCTTCCTCCAATGGGGAGACCGCCGCTCCCGCTGCTTCCGCTGATAAGAAAGTGACCATTAAGCTGGGCTATACCCACAGCAATCCCGACCGGACTCAGGATGACGAGGTCATGTACGCCGAGACCTTCAAGGAGTATGTGGAATCCCACAGCGACAGCATTACCGTGGAACTGTATCCCGGTAGTGCTCTGGGCAGCCAGGCGGATACCACTGGCGCCGTTGCCTCCGGCACCGTGGAAATGACCATTCAGAATTCTTCCCAGCTGAACAACTATGACATCAACACCATGATTTTTGGTATGCCCGGCACCTTCAACGATATTGAAGAGACCAATAAGGTTGTGGACAGCGACTGGGCCAAAGAGATCCTGGAGAACACCCGCAAGACCACCGGCATCCGTGTCCTGGGCAACTATTGCTCCGGTATGCGCAGCTTCACCTGCAAGGGCCGTGAACTTCGTTCTGTAGCGGACGCCAAGGGCCTGACCTTCCGCGTGCCTGAGAGCCCCATCTACAGCCAGATGGTCACCGCCATCAGCGCCAACGCCGTGCCCATGCCCTCCTCTGAAATGTACGTCGCCATGCAGAACGGCGTTGTGGACGGCCAGGAGAACCCCATTCAGAACGTAGTCATCGACAAGACCTATGAGGTCCAGGATTGGTATGTACTGGACAACCACACCCCCACGGTCATGAGCTACATGATCAGTGAAAAGTTCTACAGCAGCCTGTCCGATGCCCAGAAGGCCGTTGTTGAAGAGGCCAATGCTGAGGCTATGGCCAAAGCCAGAGAGGTCGTCACAAATCTGGAAGCCAGCGGCATCGCTACCCTGGAGGCCAATGGCATGACTGTTTACACTCCCACCGCTGAGGAGCTGAAGGGCTGGCACGATGCCTACGGCCCTGTCTGTGAGAAGTATATGCGTGAACAGGTTGGCGATGAGATGGTAGACGGACTGCTGTCTCTGCTGGGTGAGATTCGCGGATAAATTCCCGCCGCGGCAGTAAAAACTTGTAAGGAAGGCCGGTCTGCTTTGAAAGATGACCGGCCTTCTTTCAAAAGAGGCTGCTGCCTGGTGCTCTATGGAGAGATGCTATGAAAAAGACATATTATACTTTAAATAAAATATCCAATGGGATATGCAGGATCCTGCAATACTTGTTGGTCCTGGTGGTCATCGCCAATGCGGGCTCTGTGCTGCTGCAGGTGGTCAACCGCTACATCATCGTAAAAATTTCGGATATATCCTTCCATTGGACCGAGGAATTGTCCCGGTATTCCATGATATGGATGTGCTATCTGGCCCTGCCCATCGTCTACAGAGAAGGCTCCATGGCGCAGCTGGACCTGATTTTTGACCGCCTGGGAAAGAAGGGGAGAATGGCCCTATATATCCTCACCCGCATTCTATGCCTGGGCTTTATTGTGCTGGCCGTGTACTATGGCATCCACGTGATTCAGACCCGGATGATGTACAAATCCTCCGTTCTTCGTGCCCCTGGTTACACTTTGTACTCCGCTCCGATTTTTGGCTGTGTGCTGATGGCCTATGAGATCATTACAGAGATGATCGGCGTATTCTCCGGAGAGTTGGAGCCCTTCTATGCCGGACATAAGAGACAGTATCCGGAGACACAGAAAGGAGAAGACTGATGGTTCTGTTGCTGCTGATTATTTTCCTTGCGATTATGCTGATTGGCACCCCTGTCGGTTTTGCCATGGGTGCTCTGACCAACATTTCCTTCGGTATTCTGGGCGGTGACCAATCTATGGTGGCCCAGAAGCTGTTTTCCGGTATTGACACCTACACCTATGTGTGTGTCCTGCTCTTCATTCTGGCAACGGATCTGATGAGCGTTGGCGGCATTACCAGCGCTATTGTGAATTTTTGTGAGAAAATCGTTGGCCATGTCAAAGGTGGTCTGGCTCATGTGAATGTGCTGGCCAGTATGCTCTTTGCCGGTCTTTCCGGTTCTGCTATTGCCGATGCTTCCGGACTGGGACCACTGGAAATCCAGATGATGACTGACGGCGGCTACGACCGGGATTTCTCCGCTGCCGTTACCGCGGCCAGCGCTATTATCGGTCCCATTATTCCTCCTTCCAACATTATGATCATCTTCGCCGGTGCCATCGGCACCGTGTCTGTGGGCAAGATGTTTCTGGCTGGTGCGATTCCCGGCATTCTGCTGGGCATTGCCTACATGATCCTGTGTTACTTCATGGCTGTGAAGTACAACATGCCCTACCGGAAGAAACGCTCCACCCTGAAGGAAATCTTGGCTTCTCTGTGGGACACCCTACCCGCTCTGCTGCTGCCGGTGATTATCATGGGTTCCATCATCAGCGGTATCTGCACCGCAACCGAGTCCAGCGCATTGGCAGTGGCCTACGCCCTCATTATCTCCCTGTTGAAAAAGCGGCTGACCTGGAAGACCTTTATGGAGTCCTGCATCCGCTCTGCCAAGGCGGCGGCCAACGTGCTCTTCATCATTGCTGTATCTACAGCAATGGGCTGGGCGATTACTACCCTCCAGGTGGCGCAGACCATGGCGGCCTTCTGCCTGCAGTTCATCTCCAGCAAATTTATGTTTCTGCTGTTCATGAATGTGCTTCTGCTCATCCTGGGCATGGTCCTGGATGCCACTCCTGCCATTTTGCTGATGGTGCCTATTCTCTGGCCTGTTGCCCAGACCTACGGCATTGATGCCATCCAGTTTGGTATCATTATGTGCCTGAACCTGATGATCGGCAACCTGACCCCTCCTGTGGGTATGATGCTTTTCGTTATCTCCAATGTGGGTAAGGTCAAGCTGTCTAATCTTTATAGGAGTATCCTTCCCTTTGTAGCTGTGGCCATCATCGTACTGCTGTTGGTGACCTATATACCCTCCTTCTCAACGCTGATTCCCAATCTGCTTATGCCATAGCATTGGTGTATGGATGCCGGTCAGGCAGGACCGACATCCAAAAAACTCCCTCGCCGACTCGGCGAGGGAGCTTTGCCTATCTATTGCGTAATCCACAGCTTTCTTGCGTCCGGCATGAAGACGTTGATATCCACG
>OLHA01000190.1_pt1 | contig 35653 bp, 28 predicted proteins | sample 1605961 | NCBI WGS metagenome assembly OLHA01 (sample SAMN03283288) | human gut metagenome | biome: human-associated habitat; material: feces | host: Homo sapiens | place: Peru | collected 2012
GTAAGAGATCATAATGAAGATAGTGTAACTATACTTAAAAATGCAAATAATGAATATTTACTAGCAGTTGCAGATGGTATGGGAGGTCATAAAGCAGGTGAAGTTGCTTCTAGTATGGCAATAAATCATATTACAAGTAAATTTAATTCACTAGAAAGTTTAGGCAGTAAGGAAAAAGCAATTAACTGGATTAGAGAAGAAGTTGCTGAAATAAATAATTCAATATTCTCATATACTGCACTTCATGAAGAAAGTAAAGGAATGGGAACAACTTTTGTAATCGCACTTTATACAAAAGATTACTTACTTTTTGGTAATGTTGGTGATTCATCTGGTTTTGTTATTAAAAATTCAAAATTATATAAAGTAACTAAAGATCATACACTTGTAAATTTGTTAGTTGCGTCTGGTGAACTTACAGAAGAAGAAGCACAAAATCATCCTAAAAAGAATATTTTAATGAGAGCGCTTGGTGCAAATAATCCTGCAGAAGTAGATATATTTGATGTTGTAGATGAAGAAATTGAAGGTGTATTTTTATGTAGTGATGGACTTACTTCAATGCTTAATCAAACACAAATTGAAAAAGTACTTGCGGGACCTGGCTCTTTAGAAGAAAGAGTTACAAGATTAATTAGAAAGAGTAATGTTAGAGGGGGAACAGACAATATTTCTATTGCTTGTCTTATGTATAATGATGAGGAAGGAGAATTATAATGTTTTCTAAAGGTGATAAAATTAACGATAGATATGAAATTATAAAATTAATTGGTGAAGGTGGAATGGCAAATGTTTATCTTGCCTATGACACTATTTTAGAAAGAAATGTTGCGGTTAAAGTATTAAGAGGAGATCTTGCTGATGATGAAAAATTTGTTAGAAGATTTCAAAGAGAAGCATTATCAGCATCCAGCTTGTCACATCCTAATATAGTTGAGATGTATGATGTAGGTGAAGATAATGGTAACTTTTATATTGTAATGGAATATATTGATGGACAAACATTAAAACAATTAATTAAAAAAAGAGGACATTTAACAGTACCAGAAGCAATAGATATTATGCTTCAGTTAACAGATGGCCTTGCACACGCACATGATTCATATATAATTCATAGAGATATAAAACCACAAAATATTATGATACTTGAAGATGGTATGGTAAAAATAACAGACTTTGGTATTGCAATGGCAATAAATGCATCTGATTTAACACAAACAAATTCGGTAATGGGTTCAGTTCATTATTTACCGCCAGAACAAGCCGCAGGTAAAGGATCAACTATTAAAAGTGATATATATTCATTAGGTATATTATTTTATGAAATGCTTGCAGGTACAATGCCTTTTAGAGGTGAAACAGCAGTTGAAATAGCACTTAAACATATAAAAGATCCAATGCCAAGTATTAGGAAAATAAATCCAAAAGTACCACAATCAGTTGAAAATATAATATTTAAATCAACTGCTAAAAATCCCAAAAATAGATATAATAATGTTCGTGAATTACATGATGACTTAAAAACTGCACTTGATAAAGATAGAGCAAATGAAAAAAGATTTGTATTTAAGTATCCAGAAGATGACTTAGATGAAACTAAGGTACTAGATACTTTAAAAGATGAACTTAAAGTAAATAAAGAAAAAGGTATTCCTGAAGAAAAACCAATTGTAACAGAGGTTGAGGAAGAAGAAAAGAAAAAATTAAGTAAGGGTACAAAAATACTTATAGGTGTATGTTCTGCCATTATAGTTTTATTCTTACTTATAGTAGTTATAATACCAACGGTATTTAAAACACCAGATGTAAAAGTTCCTGATGTAAGTGGTCTTTCTGTTAGAAATGCAACTAAGGAACTTGAAAAGGCAGGATTTGTAGTAGCGACTAAAGTAAAAGATGACTATACTGATGAGGTAGATAAAGGAAAGGTTTCTAAAACATCTCCTAGTGCTAGAGAAACAGTTAAAAAAGGTGCAACAATAACAATTTATAAGTCATTAGGTAGTGAAAAGATTAAAATAGAAGATTATACTGGTAAAGATTATAATAAAGTTCAGGCTAGTCTTGAAGTAAAAGGAATTACTGTAAGTATTGAAAAGAAAGCAGTAGATGATAAAAGTAAATATAAAGGTAAAGAAGATTTAATAATTGATCAATCTGCTAAAAAAGATTCTACTTTAGTAAAAGGTGACACAATTACTTTATATATTCCAAAAATAGATAAAGAATATCCAGATTTTGTAAAAGAAGGATACACTTTAGATGAAGTAAAAGAATTTTGTGATGAATATGGACTTACTTTAGAAGTAGAAGAAGTTGTAGATGATGAAAAAGATGCAGGTACAATTACATATCAAAGTAGACCAGCAGGATCTATAATTGCTGAAAGAGTTAATTTAAAAATAAAAGTAACTAAAAAATCAGAAACAGAAGCAGGTTCAGACCATACAAATACTGACGATGGAATGGTTCCATATGAGGAAGGAAACAATAATTAATGATAGGAAGAATAACAAGAGTATTAAGTAATGATTATACAGTAAGATATAATGATGGAAATGAAGATATATGCAAAGCAAGAGGTGTATTTAGAAATAAAAAAATATCTCCTCTTGTTGGTGATATTGTAGAAGTAGATAATAATAAAAAAATAATTACAGATATACATAAAAGAAAAAATGAACTAATAAGACCACCAGTTGCTAATATAGATATTGCACTTATAGTAACTAGTGCAAAAGAACCATCATTTTCATCAAACTTATTAGATAAAATGATAGATATAATTGAATATAATAATATTACTCCTGTTATATGTATTTCTAAATATGATTTATTAGATGATACAAAAGAAATAGATGAAATAATTAATTATTATAAAAGTATTGGTTATAGTGTATTTATTAATACAGAAATAGATAAAATTAGAGAAATATTTAAAGATAAAGTATCAATACTAACTGGTCAAACAGGTGTTGGTAAATCATCTTTAATAAATAAACTAGAAGAATCTATGAATTTAAAAACAAATGAAATAAGTAAAGCACTTGGAAGAGGGAAACATACAACAAGACATAGTGAATTATATGATTTAGCAGGTGGTTTTGTTGCGGATACTCCAGGGTTTTCGTCACTTAGTTTTATAAATATGACAAAAGAAGATATTAGAGATAATTTTATAGAATTTAATGAATACAAAGATGAATGTAAATATAGGGATTGTATGCATGTTAATGAAGATGATTGTGAAATAAAAAGAAAAGTAAAAGAAAATATAATTTTAAAAAGTAGATATGAAAATTATGTAAAATTCATTGAAGAAAAGGAAAGGTGATTATTTTTGAAAGTTGCTGTTTCAATATTAAGTGAAAAAGATAATTATAAAGAATCTATTGAAAAAATAAATAAAACAGATGCTGACTACTTTCATTTAGATGTAATGGATGGCAGTTTTACAGAGTCATCATCCTTTTCATTAAATGATTCAAAAGAAATAAAAGAGTTGTGTAATAAGAAAATAGATGCTCATATTATGAGTACTAACTTAAGAAAAATTATAAGTGAATATATAAATATTAATCCATATAATATTACATTTCATATTGAAAATAATGACATAGAAAAATATATTGATTTAATTAAAGAAAAAAATATAAAAGTAGGTTTAGCTATTAATCCAGATACAAATCTAAGTATTATTTATCCATATTTAGATAAAATTGATAGAGTACTTATAATGAGTGTTGTTCCTGGAAAAGGTGGACAAAAATTCATGGAAAGCGTTATTCCAAAATTAAAATATCTAAAAGAAAATAAAGATAAATATAATTATGAGATTGAAGTAGATGGCGGAATAAATTCTGATACTATTAATTTTGTTAAAGACTATGCTGATATTGTTGTATCTGGTAGTTTTATAACAAATAGTAATGATTACCAAGAAAACATAGATAAATTAAAGTAGAAAATTAAGTTTTCTATTTTTTTTATTTCCAAAATTTGTTATAATAATGACTAGTAGGTGAAGTATATGACAAGAGAAGAAGTAGACAGAAGTAAAATTACTCCAATGATGAAACAGTATTTAGAAATAAAGGATGAAAATCTTGATAATATACTATTCTTTAGACTTGGTGACTTTTATGAGATGTTTTTTGATGATGCTGTTATTGCATCAAGAGAGTTAGAACTTACTCTAACAGGTAAATCATGTGGACTAGAAGAAAGAGTTCCAATGTGCGGAATACCTTATCATGCAGCAAATATATATATAGAAAAATTAGTAGATAAAGGTTATAAAGTTGCGATATGTGAACAAACAGAAGACCCTAAAAATGCTAAAGGTATTGTAAAAAGAGATATAGTACAAATTATATCATCAGGAACAAGAATGAATAGTGAATTTCTAGATGAAGGATCAAATAACTTTATAGGAGCAATCCTTGATTTAAAATATTCATATGTAATTAGTTATGCTGATATATCAACAGGTGAAGTTTATTCGTTTATAAAAGAAAGAGATAATGATTTATTAATCAATGAAGTACTTGAAAGAAATATAAAAGAAGTAGTTGTTAATACTGATTTTGATAAAATTGTACTTGATACTTTAAAAAGAAATTATAATGTAACTATTTCACTTTATAATAATAAAAATTTAATAAATGATTATAGTAATGTTTATAAAGATATAAAAGATGATAGGATAATAGAAGGAATAAAGTATTTATTATCATACTTAGAAAATACACAAAAAAGAAGTTTATCACATCTTCAAAATGCAATTATAGTAAAAGAAGATTCTTTCTTAAGAATGAATATACATACTAAAAGAAATCTAGAACTTACTGAAAACATAAGAACAAAAGAAAAAAAATATTCACTTTTATGGTTACTTGATAAAACAAAAACAGCAATGGGGAGTAGAAAACTTAAAAACTATATATTAAATCCGATTATAGATAAAGAAAAGATAGAACATAGATATGATATAATTGATACTTTAATGAAAGAATTTATTTTAAAAGATGAATTAAGAGAATATTTAAATGATGTATATGATCTTGATAGACTTGCAGGTAAAGTAGCATTTGGTTCTGCTAATGCAAGAGATTTATTACAATTAAAAAATTCATTAAAAGTATTACCTAATATAAATGAAATATTAAAAAAAATTAATTATAAAAGTATTAATGAGTTTAGAGATTTATATGATTTACTTGAAAAATCTATATATGAAGATGCTCCTATTACATTAAAAGAAGGATATTTAATAAAAGAAGGATATAATAGTGAACTTGATGAATTAAAATCTTCTAGAAAAGGTAATAAGGATTTTGTATCTAAATTAGAACAAGAAGAAAGAGATAGAACTGGAATAAAAACATTAAAGGTAGGATATAATAGAATATTTGGTTATTATATTGAAGTTAGTAAAGGTGCATGTAAAGATATAAAAGAAGAATATGGTTATGAAAGAAAACAAACACTTGCCAATTGTGAAAGATTTATAACACCTTTATTAAAAGAAAAGGAAGCACTTATTTTAGGAGCAGAAGAAAAAATTATTAATTTAGAATATGATTTATTTATTGAAATAAGAAATATTGTAAAGAGTAAAATACCTTATATACAAGATTTATCACATACTATAAGTGAGATTGATGTATTATCATCTTTAGCGGTTGTCGCAGAAGAAAATAATTATGTAAGACCAAAACTTAATAATGATAATGTAATTGATATTGTTGAAGGAAGACATCCAGTAGTTGAAAAGGTATTAACTGGTGAATTTGTTTCAAATGATGTTAAAATGGATAAAGATGATACAATTCTTTTAATAACAGGACCAAATATGTCAGGTAAATCAACATATATGAGAGAAATGGCTATAATTGCAATAATGGCTCAAATAGGATCTTTTGTACCTGCTAAAGAAGCAAATCTTCCTATATTTGATAAAATATTTACAAGAATAGGAGCCAGTGATGATTTAGTATCTGGTGAATCAACATTCATGGTTGAAATGATGGAAGCAAATAGTGCAATAGAAGGTGCTACAAAAAATAGTTTAATATTATTTGATGAACTAGGTAGAGGTACATCAACTTATGATGGTATGAGTTTAGCCGCTGCTATTATAGAATATATACATGATAAGGTAGGAGCAAAAACATTCTTTTCAACACACTATCATGAATTAACAGATTTAGAAAAACATCATAAACACTTAAAAAATGTTCATGTATCAGCAAAAGAAGAAAATGGTAATATTACGTTTCTTCATAAAATAATGAGTGGACCTGCTGATAAGAGTTATGGTGTACATGTTGCAAAACTTGCTAAATTACCGGATGAACTTATAAAAAGAGCAGAAGAAATTCTTTCTAAATATGAGAAAAATGGTAATAATATTAAAAACACTGAAACAAGTACTCAAATATCGTTTGATTTAGAAGAACCAAAAGAAGAAAATAAAGTAGTAGAAGAACTTGAAAAGATTAATCCACTTGAAATGACACCAATTGAGGCAATTAATAAATTATTTGAACTTAAAGGTATGTTAAAAAAGTAAAACATCTAGAAATAGATGTTTTTTTGTAAAACCAATATTCATTTTATCAATAATGCTTGAAAAATATAATTATGAATAGTAAAATTATATGTATAATAAGACTTGAATAATAGGTAGGAGAAGTTTTATGACAAAGAAAGATAGGGTACAAAATATAATTTTAATTATAATGGTTATATGTGTTATAACACTTACAGTGGCATATGCAATTTTGATACAAAATTTAGATATAAATGGTGTTGCTTCAGTAAAAAAATCAGAGTGGAATATACATTTTACAAATGTTTTATCGCCACAAGCATCTGGTCATGCAACTGGAGGTAATACTACACTTAATGAAAAGAAAACTGTTTTGACAATAACTGATGGGACATTTTTAGCACCTGGAGATAAAATAGTTTATACATTTGATATAATAAATGAAGGAGATATAGATGCAGAGGTAGAAACAACATTATCAAATATAGGAGAATGTACATCTATAGATAATGTAGATGTATCTAATTATTGTAATAAGATTTCGTTAGAATTAGTTTATGCTGACACAAATGATTCTGTAGAACAAGGTGATGAATTACTTTCTAAAGAAAGTAAAACATTAAAATTGATTATAACATACAATAAAAATAAAGAATTAACTACATTACCAAATTCAGAAATAAATTTATCAAATATTACTACTGAAATAAATTATGCTATGCTACAAAATGGTGAGTCGTCAAAAAAAGCAGACTTATTAAGTGAATTAAAAAGTAGTGATTATATAACTGATGGTATGACAGTTACAACACATGATAATTATATTTCATTATATTCACCTTATGGTTCTGATGGTATTGTGATTTTAAAAAAAGAATATAATCCTAAAAAATATACAAAGATGATTATTAAAGGAAAAAGAATAGATGGTGATTCTTCTTATTATCATTTCTTTCCAGGATATACAACGACACTTTCAAGTTGGGGTTCTAATCTAAAAACATTTTTTCCAAGCTATGGCGAAAGCTTTGAATATACAGTTGATTTAAATTTATCTGATAGCATTACAAGTATTTATCCAAGAATACAATATTGCGTTGGAACTATAGATATTTACGAATGGTATTTAGAAAAAAATTAGAAAGACAAAAATCTTTCTTTTTTTTACTTAAAAAATGCTATAATAATAGTAGGAGGATAAAATGGAAAGAAAAGATATAATTAATAATAAGAAAACAGGTTGGTTAAACCTAAATGAAGTAGAAAAAAAGAATGTATTTGAATTTTCTGAAGGATATATGGATTTTTTAAATAAATCTAAAACAGAAAGAGAATTTGCTAAAAATGCCAAAGAATTACTTGATAATAATGGTTTTATTAATATTGAAGAAAAAAGTACTTTAAATATTGGTGATAAAGTATATTATATTAATAGAAATAAATGTGTATATATTGCTGTTATCGGTAAAGAAGTTTTATCTAATGGACTAAATATAGTAGGTTCTCATATAGATTCACCAAGGCTTGATTTAAAACCTAATCCGATATATGAAGACGATGGTTTTGCATATTTTAAAACACAATATTATGGTGGAATAAAAAAATATCAATGGACTACAATTCCACTTTCAATTCATGGTGTTATTATAAAGAAAACAGGTGAAAAAGTAGAAGTTAATATTGGAGAAGATGAAAGTGATCCAATATTTACAATAACTGATTTACTTCCACATTTAGCAAAAGAACAAGAAAAGAAAACCTTAGGTGATGGAATTGAAGGAGAAAACTTAGATTTATTAATTGGAAGTATTCCATTTGATGAAGAAAAGGATAGTATAAAATATAATATTCTTTCATTACTAAATGAAAAATATGGAATAAAAGAAACTGATTTTTTAAGTTCTGAACTTGAAATTGTTCCAGCATTTAAAGCAAGAAGTTTAGGATTTGATAAATCAATGGTTGCGGCATATGGCCAAGATGATAAAGTATGTTCTTATTGTAATTTAGAAGCAATATTAAATACTCAAAATCCAGAAAAAACATGTATAACAATTTTGGCGGATAAAGAAGAAATAGGAAGTGTTGGAAATACTGGAATGTACTCTGAAACGTTTGATATGTTTATAAATGAACTATTAAATAAAAAGGATGAAAATTATCCAGGAGCATTAAATAAAGTATATAATAATTCTAAAATGTTATCTGCTGATGTTGATGCTGGATATGATCCAATATATAAAAATGCATCAGAAATAAATAATGCATCATTCTTAGGAAGAGGTATTGTTTTAAATAAATACACAGGTTCAAGAGGTAAATCTGGAGCAAGTGATGCAAATGCTGAATATATGGCTTATGTAAGAAATATATTAGAAAAAAATAATATAAAATATCAAGTATCAACACTAGGTAAAATTGATTTAGGTGGTGGTGGAACTATTGCCTATATACTTGCAAATAAAGGAATAGAAGTAGTAGATGCTGGTATTGGAGTACTTTCAATGCATGCACCTTATGAAGTAACTAGTAAATTTGATATTTATTCTGCATATAATTTTTATTATAAATTCTTTATGGACTAGATATTTCTAGTCCTTTTGTGTTATTATTGTTATAGTAGGTGGTTATATGAGTAACATAGAAATAAAAGTAATTAAAAAAAAGAAAGAAAGTTTAATACTAAGTATAGTAATGATTATTTTATGTATAATTTCATTAATATTTTTCTCTTCAGATTATTTAAAAGTTTTAAATAATGAATATGTTAATATAAATAATAGTAAATCACTTGATGATGCGATTAAAAATAAAGAAAGATATGTCAGTGCTGATTTAAGAAAAGCAAAGCTAGAAGTATATTCTTTAGAAAATAAAAATAAAAAAAAATTAAATCTATATACATTAGATTTTGATAATAAAAAAGTAATGATTTTTTTAAGAGATAATACAATTATTACAGATAAAGTATATTTAAATATAGAATCATTTGATGGAAATAAAAAAAGTATTAAAGAACTATTAAATAATAGTGATTATTATGATGCTATTTTATCAAATGAAAATTTTATACTTAATAGAGACATTGATTTAACTAAAATGTATGTAATATATATTCTTATAATATTATCTATAGTTACAATAATACTTGATATATACTACATAAATAATCCTAAAAAGACAAATACTTACAAAAAGTATATGAAAAAACTATATATATGATAGTTTTTTTTATTTTTTTATGATAAAATTAAATAGGTGAAGAAAAATGAATAGAACAGAACTTAGAAAAAAAATAATGACAATTTTATATCAAATATTTTTATATGAATCAAATCGTATTGATTATAAGGTAGAAGATGTTATAAAAGAATCTGTACCTGTAGAAAATGATTTTGTAAATGAAATAGTAAATGGTGTACTTGAATATAAAAATGATATTGATAGAATTGCAAATAAACATTTAAAAGATTGGACAATTGATAGACTTGGTAAAACTGATCAAGCTATTTTAAGAATGGGTATTTATGAACTAGTTTATACTGATACTCCAGAAATAGTAGCAATTAATGAAGCAGTAGAACTTGCTAATGAATATTCAGATGAAAAAGTAAAAAGTATGATTAATGCTGTACTTGATAGTATATATCATGGAGAAGATAATGAATAATAATTATATCACTGTTGGTGCTCTAACAAGATATATTAAATATAAAATAGATAATGATGTTAATCTTCAAACTGTTTATATAAAGGGTGAGATATCAAATTTTAAACATCATTCAAGAGGTCACTTTTATTTTACTATTAAAGATGAAGAATCAAGAATTAATGCAATTATGTTTGCAAGTAGTACAAAAAATATAAATTTTGAACCAGTAGATGGAATGAAAGTACTAGTAAAGGGAAGAATAAGTGTATTTGAACAAACTGGTAACTATCAAATATATGTAACTGATATGACAGAAGATGGTGTTGGGAATCTTTATGCATTATATGAAAAATTAAAAAAACAACTTGCCTCTGAAGGATTATTTGATCAAAAATATAAAAAAGAAATACCAAAGATTCCAAAGAGAATAGGTGTTGTAACAGCGCCTACTGGAGCTGCTATTAAAGATATTATTTCAACTATTAATAGAAGATATCCACTTTGCGAAGTAATATTATTTCCATCTTTAGTTCAAGGTAAAGAAGCAAAAGATGATATAGTAAAAAATATAAAAATAGCAGATACATATAATCTTGATACTTTAATTGTAGGTAGAGGTGGAGGATCACTTGAAGATTTATGGGCTTTTAATGAAGAAATAGTCGCAAGAGCAATATTTGAGTGTAAAACACCAGTAATTAGTGCTGTAGGTCATGAAATTGATTTTACAATAGCTGATTTTGTTGCAGATTATAGAGCAGCAACTCCAACAGGAGCAGCTGAAGTATCAGTTCCATCAAAAGAAGAATTAAAAAAACTTATCAATCAATATAGAATAAGAATGACAAAAAATATAAAAACTAAAATAGAGACTGATAAAAAATATTTAAATAAAATAATGGATAGTTATATTTTAAAAAGTCCTATGAGTATATATGAAGTAAAAGAAGAAAAACTATCTAATTATATAGAAAGAAGTAAAAATGTAATTTTAAATATTATTAATTCAAATAAAATAAAATTAGATTCTATAATATCAAGTTTTATATTTACAAGTCCAATTAAAATGATTGAAAAAAAATATAATGATTATAATGTTTTAATTAATAAACTTGAAATATTAAATCCGTTAAATACTTTAAAAAGAGGTTATTCAATAACTAAGAAAGATAATAAAGTATTAACAAGTATTAAAAATATTAAAACTAATGAAATGATTGAAGTAAATTTAAGTGATGGAATAATTAATGCTAAAGTAAATGAAATAAAGGAGAATTAAAATGAGTAAAGAAGAAAAAAGTTTTGAAGAAAAATTAAGTGAACTTGAAGTAATTGTTAAAGAACTTGAATCAGGTAATGTTGATCTTGATAACGCAATTAATAAGTATACTGAAGCTATGAAAATTGCGGGTGATTGTTCTAAAAAGTTAGATGAAGCAGAAAAAGCAGTTAATAAAATAGTAAATGAAAACGGTACAATGTCTGACTTTAATGTAGAAGAATAGTTTTTTATTAATTGGAGGGTTTTATGGAAATAAATGGTAAAGAAGTAGAAGTAAATAGAAAAGATGCTGTTGTTAGAGATTTTGATAAACAATATTGTGAGTTACTTAAAAAGATACTAGAAGAAGGAGAACTTTTTGAAAATAGAACTGGTGTAGATACTTTAAGTATTCCAGGTGGTGGATATGTATTTGATGTAGGTAATGAATTTCCTATCTTAGAAAGTAAAAAAGTAATATTAAGAAAAGCACTTAGTGAATTACTTTGGATTTATCAAGCACAAACTAATGATGTATCTTGGTTAAGAGAAAGAGGAAATGACATTTGGGATAAATGGGCAGTAGATTCAGATGGAATATATAGAGTCTATGAAGCAGATACTGAAAATTATGATGGTGATAAAGAAGTAAATGTAAGAGATGTAGATGGTAATATTATAATTGGAATGAAGGCTAAATCACTTATTGAAGGTAAAAATATAAAAGAAGCAAAATTTTTCGGAAAAGAATATGCTGGTACAATTGCTAAAGGTTATGGTTATCTAATTGGTGAATATAAAAGATTTGATTATGTACGTAATTCTCTTGCTAATTATCCTAATGATAGAAGAATGGTAATAAGTTTATGGCAAGATGCTGATTTAAGAATGGCAGTACTTCCACCTTGTGTATGGAGTAATGAATATAAGGTTTATAAAGGAACGCTAAATTGTTTTGTTGATCAAAGAAGTGCAGATGTTCCTGTAGGTCTTCCATTTAATGTAAGCCAATATGCAATTTTAATGTCACTCCTTGCTAAAGAAGCAGGTTTACAACCTGGTAAATTATATTATAATATTGCTGACGCACATATTTATGTTAATCAAATTGATGGAATTAAAAAACAACTTAAAAATTATGAAAAAATGCTTAAATTTGAAAAAATTATTAGCGAAAAAAGTGATGTTTATTTAGAAGAAGTTCATGATGCACTTAAATCTACTAAAGCAAAAAAGGAAGAATACTTAAATAATAATCCTGATAATGAAGAAGCACAAGCTGAATTTAATGATGCAAAAAAAGATCTTCAAATTTTTGAACTTATGGTTACTAAAAAGAAACCAACATTAGAACTCGCAGATAAAAAGAATTTTTATGAGTTTAGTAATCAAGTAAATAATGATAAAGATTACTTAAAAGAAAATGTTACAGGAAATGAAGACATAAAAGTATTAAATTATTCTTCAGCACCTTTTATTAAAATACCAGTTGTGCAGTAGTAAAAAATGCCAAAAAAATTGGTATTTTTTTATTGCTATATTATTTTTTTAAATAATCATAATAATAATGTAATCCGGATTACAAAGGAGCTTAATTATGAAATTTAAAAAATTTTTTTTAACGCTTCTAATTTCATTAATTATTATACCAATAAATGCATATGCTTATTCAGACAAATTGATTGTTGGCGGAAATAATATTGGTATAGAGGTTAAAACTAAAGGAATATTAGTTATTGGCACATACGAAATAAATGGTGAATATGTGAGCAAAGATTCTAATGTAAAAGCAGGAGATTATATAACCAAAGTAAACAATAATAAAATAGAAAATATAAATGATTTTACAAGTGAGATTAATAAAGACGATGATAAGACAAAAATAGATATAGAATATAATAGAAATGGTAAGAGTTATACAGGTTCTTTAAAACTAGTAGAATCAAATGGGGAATATAAAACAGGTTTATATGTTAAAGATACAATAAATGGTGTTGGGACACTTACATTTATAGATCCAAACACTAAAATATTTGGAGCATTAGGTCATGAAATCGCTGATAAAAATACAGAAAGTATCTTAAATATAGATGATGGTTCAATATACTACTCATATATTACCGGAATTACTAAAAGTGAAAATGGTAATCCCGGTGAAAAGGAAGCTACTTATGATGATAAGTTAAAATATGGGGTAGTTAAAGAAAATACTAAAAGCGGAATATTTGGTAATTATACAAGTGATATAGATAATAGTAAGTTATATGATGTTGCTAAAAAAGGTGATGTAAAACTAGGTAATGCAAAAATACGAACAGTATTAAATGGAGAAGAAATAACAGAATATAATATTGAAATAGAAAAGATTAATTTAAATGATAAGACTAAAAATATTGTGTTTAAAATAACAGATGAAAATTTACTTAATAAAACTGGTGGTATTGTGCAAGGAATGAGTGGATCACCAATAATTCAAGATAATAAAATAATAGGTGCAGTAACACACGTTATTGTAAATGATTGTACTAAAGGATACGGAATATTTATAACTAATATGCTAGAGGAAGCAGAAAACTAAAAGGAGAATTATTCTCCTTTTTTATATTTGTATTGACTTTTTAGAAAAAATAAATATTATAGATATAGAAAAAGATTTAAGAGGTGTATTTATGATAAAGATATATAAAACAAATGAAAGTAATATGATTGAAAGAGTAGATGAAGTTATTGATAACTGCTGGATAGATTTAGTTTCACCAACAAAAGAAGAAATAGAAGTTGTTTCATTAAAAACAGGTATTGATAAAGATCTTATTTTAAAAATGCTAGATGAAGAAGAAACTCCAAGATTTGAAAAAGAAGATGATTCTACTTTGATTGTAATAGATTCACCATATATTGGTGATGATAATGTTAAATATTCAACTCTTCCTCTTGGAATAATTACCGGTAGTAATAAACATATACTTACAATATCATCGCAAAAACTAGAAGTTTTAAAACTTTTTAAAAGAGGAAAAATAAAAGATATAAATACATCACTTAGATCAAGACTTACAATTCAAATATTATATGAAAATGCTAAATTATATTTAAAATACTTAAGAATGATAGATAAAGAAATTGATAAAACTGAAAAAGAATTACATAGTTTATCAGAAAATGAAGAACTTATTAATGTACTTAATATTGAAAAAAGTTTAGTATATTTTATTACATCTTTAAAAGAAAATAAAAGAGTTATTGAAAAGATTAATAGAGGAAATGTTATTCCTATGTATGAAGAGGATTTAGACCTTTTAGAAGATGCTTCAATAGAAAATGAGCAAGCAAGTGAAATGGCTAATATTTATAGAGAAATATTAAGTAGTGTATCAGATACATATGCAACTTTAATATCTAACAATTTAAATATTGCTATGAAAATATTAACAAGTATAACAATTATTTTCTCAGTTCCTACTATGGTAGCGTCTTTTCTTGGCATGAATGTTCATCTTGGAATTATTTCTGATTTAAAATACGGTTTTTTAATTATAATTGGTTTTTGCGTTATTGTTTCAATTATAATTGCACTTATATTTAAAAAGAAAAAATTATTATAAGACTTATGGTCTTTTTTTATTGCAAATAAAAATGTATTTGAATAATTTATTAATAGAAGGTGTTAAAATGATTAAACTAATTAAAGAACAAATTAAACTTATAAAAGAAAAAGATCCTGCGGTTAATAGTATTTTTGAAGCATTATTATATCCTAGTTTAAAAGTACAAATTTATTATAAAATATCACATTATTTATATTTAAAAAAACATTATTTTTTAGCAAGATTAATATCAGAAAAGGCAAAAAGAAAAACAGGTATTGAAATTCATCCGGGTGCTAAAATAGGTAAAAGGTTATTCATTGATCATGGTTTTGGTGTTGTTATAGGAGAAACTGCTATTATTGGTGATAATGTAACAATTTATCATGGCGTTACTTTAGGAGGAACTGGCAAAGAAAAAGGTAAAAGACATCCAACTGTAGAAAATAATGTAATGATAGGAGCATCTGCTAAAGTACTTGGAAATATTGTTATTGGTGAAAATTCTAAAATAGGTTCAGGAGCAATAGTTTTAAATGACATACCAAAAAATGTAACTGCAGTAGGTGTTCCAGCAAAAATTGTTAAAACGAATGATATTTCTTTTGACAAAGAAAGAATAAATGAAATAATAAAACTTTTATAAAATCTTATTGTATATTTTTTATGTTGTGTTATAATATTTTTACATTGATTGACTTGCCAAGTGTCAATAGTAAAATTTAGTCGATAATTTATATTTTTAGGCAAGAAAAATATATCTATTCGGGTACACTTTTTTTAAGGTGTACTCTTTTTTGTTAGGAGGATAATTTAATATGAATCAAATTATAGAAGTAGAAACCTTAAATATTGAAGATATGATATATGAAATAAGAGGTAGGCAAGTAATGCTAGATTGTGATTTAGCAAAATTATATAATGTTGAAACTAAAAGAATAAATGAGGCGGTAAAAAATAATCCTGACAAATTTCCGGAAAGATTTTATTTTAGAATAAATGAAAATGAATTTTTTCTTTGAAGTCGAAAATTTCGACTTCAAAAGGTGGTTCTAGAAAAGGACATAATGTATTCACAGAACAAGGGATTGCAATGCTATCTACAATATTAAAATCAAAAGTAGCGGTAGAAACAAGTATAAGAATAATGGATACATTTGTAAAAATGAGAAAGATAATATCATCAAGTTTAATAGAACAGAAATATATAAATGAACTTGTTATAAAAGATAATGAAAGGATTAATTTATTAGAGGAGTCATTTTCAAAATTAGAGGAAAAAGAAAAGGCAAATCATATATTTTATGAGGGACAAATATATGATGCATATTCACTATTGATAGATATATTTAAAGAGGCAGGGAAAGAAATAATTATAATAGATAATTACGCGGATAAAAGTATTTTAGACATGATTACGAATTTAAATGTGAGAGTAACTATTGTTACTAGAAAATTTAATTTATTGAAAGATATAGATATAAAAAAATATAATAGGCAATACCATAATTTAAAAGTAATATATAGTGATAAGTTTCACGATAGGTTCATAATACTTGATAAAAAAGTATTGTATCATTCGGGAGCAAGCTATAAAGATTTAGGTAATAAATGTTTTGCGATTGCTAAGATAAAGGATAAAGAGTATTTAGAAACAATAATCAAAAATATAGGAGAAGATAAATGTACGATCAAAAGAAATAAATGAGGCAGTAAAAAATAATACATATAAATTTCCAGAAAGATTTTCATTTTTTTATTGATTTTGAATTTAAAAACTTGAGGTCGGAAATTTCGGCCTCAAGTTTAGAAAATGGTAATGGTGTCAGAAGATATAACCCATATAAATTTTCAAAAAGGTTTTTCTTTTGCTTGAATAAAAAGAATCTGAAAAACTTTTGGTCGAAATTTTCGACCGAAAAATATAAAAAATGTGAAAATATGTGAAAAAAGTGTTAAGTTGTAGAAATAAATTTAAATACTTTAAGTCTAAAAAAAATTATGTTATAATTTATGACAGTAGGGTGATTTAAATATGAATAAAAAGGAATTTAAAACTCTTGATGAACAACTTGGAATTTTTAAAAGTAAAGGTCTTACTATAAATGATGAAGAAGAAGCAAGAAATATACTTTTAAAAGAAAATTACTTTTTTATAAATGGTTATAGAAGAGTATTAATGGTTTCATCAAAAGAAAAGAAATTTGTAAAAGGTGCAACCTTTGATGAATTATATGCAATTTTTATGTTTGATAGAGAACTTAGAAATATATTGTTTAAAAATTTATTAATAATAGAAAATAATATTAAGAGTATAATATCATATAAGTTATCTGTTAAATATGGTTATAAAGAGAAAAATTATTTAAAAGAATCAAATTTTACAACTGACAATAAAGATAAAAGAAGAGTTAGTGATGTAATAAATAAAATGAAAAGACAAATTAGAGTAAATAGTCAAAATCATAGTGCGACACTTCATTATATAACAAATTATGGTTATATCCCGTTATGGGTACTAGTAAAAGTGCTGTCATTTGGTTTAATAAATGAACTTTATGGAATACTAAAACCAGAGGATCAAAAAGAAATTGCAGATCTTTATGGAATTGAAATGGAAGATATGGAAATATATTTATCGTTACTTGCAAATTATAGAAATTTGTGTGCGCATGAAGATATAGTATTTGATCATAGAACACAAAAATATATTTCTAATACTAAATATCATAATGAACTAAAAATAAAGCAAGATGAATTTGGTGAATACGTAAAAGGAAAAAATGATATATTTGCATTAATAATAATATTAAAACAAATGCTTACAAAAGATGAATTTATGCATATGATGGATGAAATAAATCTTAAACTTCAAGATTTAACATGGCAAATAAAATCAGTAAAAATTAATAAAATATATGATACATTAGGTTTTCCAGAAAATTATATGGATTTAATAAATATAGAATAGAGGATGATAATATGAAAGATAGAAAAAGATTATTTAAATATTTTTTAGCTTATGTATTCACAATATTTAGTGCTGTATTTGCAGTTATTATATATTTAAAATATTTTCCAGTAGAGTCAAAAGTAATAACAGAAAAGAAAACAGTTAATGAAACAAAATTAAGTGAAACAGCAATAGAAGATGCAATAGATAAAGCTTATGATTCTGTTGTAACTGTAGAAAGCTATAAAAATAATCAGAATATAGGAAGTGGATCAGGATTTGTATATAAAACTGATGGTAGTAAAGGATATATACTTACAAATCATCATGTAATAGATTCTGCAGATAAAATAGAAGTTATTTTATCAGATAATGAAACAGTAGAAGTTAAATTACTTGGTAGTGATGAATATACTGATATAGCAGTTCTTTCAATAGATAAAAGTAAAGTTAAAAAGGTTGCTACTTTAGGTGATAGTGATAATATTAATTTAGGATCAACAGTAATAGCAATTGGTAGCCCTATGGGATCAGATTATAGTGGTTCTATAACAAGAGGTATTATATCTGGTAAAGATAGAATGATAGAATCTAATTCTATAATAGCAAAAGTAATACAAACAGATGCTGCAATAAATCCTGGTAATAGTGGTGGACCACTTGTTAATTTAGCAGGTGAAGTAATAGGTATTACATCTATGAAACTTGCAACAGAAGAGATAGAAGGTATGGGATTTGCAATACCAATAAATGATGTTAAGAACTATGTTACATATCTAGAAAAAGGTGAAGAAATAAAAAGACCTTCAATAGGTATATCAGTAATAAATACTAGTGATAGATATAGTTTATATATGAATAATATAAGTGTAAATACAAGTGAAACTGGTGTTGTAATAGCGAAAGTAGAAAGTGGGTGTTCAGCAGAAAAAGCAGGGCTTAAAAAAGGTGATATTATAACTAAGTTTGATGATAATAAAGTAACAAGTATAAGTACACTTAGATATTATTTATATCAATATAAAACTGGTGATACAATAAAAGTAACATATATAAGAGATGGAAAAGAAAACACACTTGATATGAAATTGATAGAAAAATAAAGAAATTGATTTAATTTTCGTTTCTTTTTTGTTTATATATAATTTTACATATTTAAAATAATTTTGTTGACAATTGGTAATAATAATTATAAAATGGAAGTATAAATAAAAAGTTTGGAGGGAAATTTATGTTAGAAATTTTAGCAAAAGCATGTGATATAGGCGATGGTAGAGATGCAGTATTAACAATGATATATTATGTTAAATTAGTTTTAAGAATACTTCAAATCGCTGTTCCAATTGGTTTAATATTATTTGGAACAATTGATATGGCTAAGGCTGTTATTGCTGGTGATGAAAAGAAAATGAAAGAAGCTCAAAAACCTTTCATAAAAAGAATTATTTCTGCAATAATCGTATTCTTAATTCCATATATCGTTTCAGTTGTTGTAGGATTAGTAACATCTAACAGCGATTATAAAGGATGTTGGGATGCAACAGATAAATCTGTTGTTCAAGATTTTGATGTAATGTCAACAAAATAGTAAATAATAAAAAAAGAAAATTTGTATTTTCTTTTTTTTTATTTTATGATATCATAATAATGAGAAAGTAGGTTTTTTACATGAAAAATTATCTTATTAAAATTTTTAGTATTATTGGAGTAATATTTATATCGTTTTTTATAAATAAACTAAATGTTAGGGCAGATGGTTTTAATGAAACTATTGTATGTGAATATTCACAACCTATTGATTATAGTATAGGTACTGTTGAGAAACCTTTTTCAGATGAAATTATTGTTAGATATGAAGGTGATAATGATGATTATACATTAATAGTAGCATCATCATATGATGACCTTGCAAGAAATTACAAATTTAAAGAAGGTTCTTTTTATAAATATATAATAGGTAAAAAAAATGGGTCTAAAGAAAAACGTGGCAGTGAATATAGAACATGTCCTTCATATGTTAGTTTAGAGCCAGGTGCATACGATTATGTACTTTCACCTATAACGTTTGCAACTTTTGAAAAATATATTAATAATATTATAAATATGTATTCTTTGGGAAGTGTCAAAGTTGAAAATAATAAATTTAAAGAGTATAATTACACAGAAAAAGGAGAACTTGAACTTAAAAGCATTCAGAAGTATGATGAAAAATCTTCCATTGCTGCTTCTACAGTACATTATTTATATTTAAAAAAACAAATTATTGATGGAAAAGAAACAAATAAAAAACCAATTAATGCTATCAAAAAATATTTTCAAGTGCACTATGGTTTTGCTGGTGATGGTAATGCTGCATTGGGAGAAAATGTTAATGGACCATTAATAAAAATTGCTTCTAATGATATAAGTTTATTTATTAGAAGCTCAGGAAAATGGATAAAATTAAAAAAGGATTTTATTAATATATCGAATTATAGTTTTAAAGATTATGATTCATTTAAAAAATATGCATTATCATCATTTACAACTGTAACACGTGAGGATGCTGATACAAATATTACAAAAGAAGAGTGGATTAACCGTCAACGTGTATTTTATTATATTGATAGTTATACAAATTTAATCTCATTACTTGAAAATGATTCTATATATAAACAAATATTTAATTCATCTTATCAAGACACAAATTATAATGCCATTCGATATTTAATTAAAGTTTCTTCTGAAAAAAATATAGAGAAAAAAAACCAAGAGTTAAATGATAGAACTGCTTCTGATGATGCTGCAGATAAGAACATATGTGTAGAAATATGCTCGAATTCAACGGGTGTTATGTATTCTGGTGCAGCATTAACTCAATGTCAATCAGATTCATTGTATAAAAAGTGTAGCACATGTGTAAATAGATGTAATAATGTTCCAGGTAGTGAACATGAAAAGTGTATGAATACATGTTATGGAACTACTGAATATAAAGCGTTGACAGAAAAAAAACAAAAAAATAAAGAGGAACTAAAAAAAATTCAAGATAAATTATACAGTGTGTCTGCTCCAAAAATAGATATTCAGATTGTTAAACATTATGTGCCAGACTGTGATGATTTTCAAGTGTTTCATACTATATATAATATTCTTAGAGTAATTGCACCTATCTTAGTAATAATATTTGGAACGTTAGATTATGCTAAGGCTGTTATAGCATCTGATATAGAAAAAATGGAAAAATCAAAAAAGAACTTTCCAAAAAGACTATTGTTATTAGTTTTATTTATAATGGTTCCATTTATTATAAGCTTTTTAATTAGTAATTTTTCGTCAACAAATATTACTATTGCAAGATGTGTTGTTAATGGAAGTTAGGAGGAAAATATGGGAGGATTACTTAGAAAAATATGCATATATTTATGTAAGCCAATTTATATCTTGATTGTTTATATGTACAAAATTTTCTATAATATAGCTACAACAAGATTTTTAAAGTCAGAAATTGTTCAACAGATTAGTGCGAATATATACACTTTAGTAAGTGTTGTAATGCTTTTTGCATTTTCTATAACAATATTATCTGCAATAGTAAATCCTGATTTACTTAATGATGGTAAGAAAGGTGTTAAAGCAGTATTTAAAAGAGCAATTATAGCTTTGTTACTTATTGTTGTGATACCTTTTGCATTTAATGAGTTATATACAATACAGGATTCAGTTATGTCAAATAGTTTAATTGAAAAAATTGTTGTAGGTATAAATTTTGATTGTGATAATGATGATGATTCAACGTGCGCTGGTGGTAATGGTGGACAAGTTATTGCTGGAACACTTATATCGTCTGTTTTATATCCAGAAGAAGAGTATAAAGATGCAGATGGTACAATAACTGTAGGTGCTAATATATCGGAGGCTTATAAAAAAATGGTTGCAGAAGATATTAAATATATAGGTTCAATTGCTAAAAATATTAATGTTACTGCTGATGGGTCTGGTGGAAATGATGGAAAAGCACTTAAACTGGATTATGACGATGATGCTTATGCATTTCATTTTGATGGGCTTATAGCAATAGCTGTTGGACTTGCAACTGTATATATATTAGTGTTATTTGCAATTGATGTGGCAGTTAGAGTTTTCCAACTTGCATTTATGGAATTAACAGCACCAATATCGATAGTTTCATATGTAGCTGCAGGTGATAAAATATTATCATCTTGGTTTAAAGAGTTGGGTAAGATATATGCGGGATTATTTGTTAGAATAGCAGCTATAGCATTTTACTTATTCTTAGTAAGTAATTTATCTTCATTTATGGAACAATTTAATAATCCAGATTGGGCTTTTGTATTAAAAGCTTTCCTTATGGTAGGTATGCTAATATTTGCTAAACAAGTACCTGATATGATTGGTAAAATCTTTGGTGTAGAAATGAAATCACAAGGTGGTATTGCTGGTAGACTTGGTAACATGGCCGGTGTAGGAAATGTTGCTAAAAAAGCTTGGGAAGCAGTTAGAAATCCAATTGCTGCTGCTGCAGGTGTTGGTTCAATGGCTTTAGGAACAGGTGCGCATATTGCATCTGCGGCTAGAACTTCGTTCAATAATGGAAAAAAAGCTGTACAAAGAATTAGAGCTGACGGAAAGAAACATGGTATAAAAACTGCTGGTGCAGTAGCATCTGCAATTGGAAGCGGATTATGGGGTGCTTCTGTTGGTTCAGTAAGTGCTGCAGCTAGAAGTTTAAAAAATGGTGTTAATAATAAGAACTTACATTCTATGAAGGATGAATACGATTTATATAAAGATACTCATAAAGAAGGATCTACTGTTGTTGGTAGAACTATAGATGATATTAGACGTGGTACAGGATTTAAATCTAGAGCAGATACTAAGGGTGAAGCAAATGAACATTTAACTAATACAGCATCAGCATTAAATAATATGCATTCTAAGGCAAAAGAGTTATTAAGTCAAGAGGATTCAACAAGAATAGTTTATACTGTAAAAGATGCAGCTGGCAATGTTATGCATGATTCACATGGCAATCCTATGTCTATGAATTTACACGATGCTACCGAATATCTTGAAACACTTAGAAATTCAGCACCAGTAGCATCTGATTTTAAAGATGCTACTGGTAGTGTAAACACTGATGCATTTAATACAGCATTAGCAAAACATCAACAGCAAATAATAGATGTAACTAGAGAGATAAGAAATCAATCTGAAATACAAGAAAAAGATATTATAAATTCTGCATTAAATGGTACTTTGAATGGAACGGCTGCTGAAATCGAAACATCAAATGAATTGAATAATGAGTTCAATACAATTGGTAAAGAGTATAAGAAGACAGGAGATCCAAATGTTTCTAGTTTAAGTGTTGATCGTGCAACTTTTTCAGCCGATATGGACAATTTTGAAAAAGCTGTCAATACTGCTATTGGAGAAAATACATCAGAAAGAGATTCAGCTGGTAACTTAACTAAGTATGGAAGACAAAAAGCGGATAGTGATTCGATAAATAATAGACCTGGTAATAAAAGTGGTGGTTCATCATCTGGAAAAGATTCTGGAAGTTCTAAATAAAAAGGAGTGTGATATACAGTGAATTATTTAATCCCTGCGAATGCCAAAAAGGGAACATTAATTTTTGGTATGTTTAAAAAATTTGATTTAGTTTTATTTGGTATAGGAGTTTTGGTATCAGTATTATTGTTGATATCAATTTCTCCGGATTCATTTAAAGCCGCTATTATATGTTTACTTCCATTATTCATATCAGCGTTTTTAGTTGTTCCTATACCTAATTATCACAATGTTTTAACTTTAATAAGAGAAATTATTGATTTCTTCTATGGAAGAAGAAATTACAAATGGGAAGGTTGGTGTTATAAAAATGAGTACAAATAGTATTTATACTGAGAGTTGGGTACCTGTTAAAGATATTAATAATAATATGATTTTTCTTGATAATAAACAGATGGTTACTGGTGTTAAAATTCAACCAAGAAATATATTTATACTTGAAGAAAATTATCAAAATTCTATTATTGAATCATTTAGAACTTTTTATAATCTTATTGATTATGAATTTTGGTTAATAATCGCAGATAGACCTGTTGATATTAATTTATACATATCTCAATTACAATTACAATTAAATGATACACAAAATCCAGTTTATAGAAAACTTATAATAGATGATATATCTAAAGCAGAGCTTTTTATGAATAATGGTATTGTTGATACAGAATATTTTATTCTATTTAAGGATAAAGATACTGATTCTATTCAAAAGAAAATTAGAAATCTTATAAGTAATTTAGCCAATTGTGGATTAATTGCTTCTCAAACTTCTAATGAAGATTTAAGAATGATAATAGATAATTTCTTAAATGGTGGAATTAAATTTGAAAGTGGGACGGTGATTACTAATGGCAATTAAAAAAGAAATTGCTCCTAAGGGATTATCTTTTGGGGTTTCTGATTTTACAATAAGTGATAAGTTTGCAACTATTTTGTCAGTTCTTTCTTATCCTAAATATATTACTCCAGGTTATTTATCTAGTTTAACATCTGGTCAATCAGGTGTAAAAATTGTTATAAAACATATACCAGTTGCTTTTGATGTTGTATCAAAAATGCTTAATAAACAATTAATTGATTTATATGATAGATATCAAAAAGAAACTGATGCTACATATCAAGAAAGATTAAGACAAGATTATGAATCCTTGGAAAATTTTATAAAGGTTATTACAACTAATCAATCGAAGGTATTTGATTTTCAAATGCATATTATGATAACAGCTGATACTAAAGAAGAGTTAGAAAGAACAAAAGTATCTTTAAAATCTACTTTAGAAGCTATGGAAATGAGAGCTATACCTTTAAGATTTGAACAAGAAAAAGTTCTTAAATCATGTTTACCAATATTTGATAAACAAGATATTGAAGATAGAATTGGAACACCAATTCCATCCCCAACATTAGCAGCTATGTATCCTTTTGTATTTGATAGTATCAAAGATCAAGGATTATCATGCTTACTTGGAGTAGATTTCTCTGGTGGTATAATTTTATTTAATCAATTCTTATATCAAATAAAGAAAGAACACAACAGAAATAATGCTAATATGATTATCCTAGGTACATCTGGTAGTGGTAAATCTACTGCGGCTAAATTACTTCTTAGATCTCATGTTAGAAATGGTTATAGAATTGTAGCAATTGATCCTGAGGGTGAACTTGAACCAATGGTAAGACTTTATAATGGTGATTTCATTGATTTAGGTAGAGGTGGAGAATTTGGTATGATTAATCCACTTGAAATTGTTCCAGATGCTGATGATGAAGAATCACAAAGAGGTCTTGGATATGCAGTTTTAACAAAAACACTTCAAACTTTAAAAGCATTTATGAAGTACTATGATCCATCTATCGAAGAAGATGTATTAACTTTATTTAATGAGGTTGTTGTTGAAACATATCAAAGATTTAATATAAATGTAAATACTGATTTTACTAAATTAACAAGTGAAGATTTTCCAATATTTAGTGATGTTTATACAACAATAAGAGGAAGAATATTATCTTATGGTGAAGCAACTAGAGAAAGAGATATAATGGAAAAACTTGAGTTAAAAATAAGACCATTAATAACTGGTGGACTTGAACATTATTTCAATGGTCATACAACTATAAGTCCTAAATCTAATTTTATTGTATTTAATATAAGAGAATTAATTAATGCAGAAAAAAATGTTAAAAATGCTTTATTCTTTAATATTTTGAAGTTTGCTTGGGGATTATGTTTGGATTCAAGTCAAAATACTATACTTCAAGTTGATGAAGCTCATACATTACTTGGTAATGATAATGCGCTTGGTGCTGATTTCTTAGCACAAGTTCAAAGAAGAGCACGTAAGTATAACAGTGGTACTATAATTATTACACAACAACCAAGTGACTTTGCTGCTCCAGAGGTATTAATGCAAGGAAAAGCTATATTTGATAACGCTTCATATTATCTTGTTATGGGACTTAAAAAACAAGCTGTTGAAGATTTATCTAAATTAATAGACTTAAATGATAATGAGAAAGAAAATATTAAACGTTATAATCAAGGTGATGCATTATTTGTATGTGGAAGTAAACGTATGCAAATTAGTGTAATTGCAACTGATTCTGAACTTGATTCATTTGGATCAAGAGGTGGATTGTAAAATATAATTTATAAGTAGTAAAAGGTGGTGATTAAATGGAAGAAAATAATGATTTTGAAAAGTATGAAGGATATAAGGATTCTGCAGAAACATTGCTTGGTACAAATGAAAAATCATCTTCCATGACATCACGAGAAAGAGTTGATTCTGCTGTTGAAGATGCAGGATCAGAAGTTTTGTCAAAAGTTGGTGTACCAAAAGGGCTCGCAAAAAAAGCAGTGAAAAGTAATGGTGGGAAGTTGTCTCCAACTAATTTTGGTGTAAACAAATTAGCAAAAAATTTCACAAGAAATAAAGTTGCTAAAGGCTTAGATAAAATGGATAATTTGAAGAATAAGTCTGGTGCTAATAAAGACAAAACTGGTGATAGAATAAATCAATCTAAAAAAAAGGGTAATCTTTTTTCCACAGGCAAAGCAAATAAATCATCTAATGAATCGGATGGTACTGCTGAAGACAGTAATGAAAAAAAATCTGGACTTTCAAAATCATCTGATGGTAAAAAATCTAATGGAAAAAGTAAATTAGCTACTGCAGCACATATTGCTAAAAATCCTAAAAAAGCAGCTGTAGAAGCAGGTGTAAATCTTGCAAAGATAATTTGGGAAAAAAAGAAAAAAAAGATTATCATGGGTATTGCTATAGGCGCGGCTGTTGCATTTATTTCAGTTGTATTTATATTTGAAGTTATTATGGGACCTTTAATGGATGCATTTCAAATGGCTGATAATATTCTTACAGAAACAGCTGATTTTGCTGAAAAATTGGATAACTTTTATAGCGGTTTTGGTTTTCAAGATTCAAAGGAAGCCTTTTATGACGAATTAGATTCATTATGTGATAGATATGGATGTTCTAATGATGGAACAGGATTAGATGTACCACTTCTCTTATCAACTTTATTCTATACTGAAGGTATGGGATATGATACTGAATATAGTGAAATTGAAGGAGACGATGCAGTTGATGCATCAATGAATGCTGATTCATCTAATTCTGGTATATTTGCAGCTGTGAGAAGATATTTAGGAAGTAAATTTGATGAGGCACAACAAACAGTTGATGAAAATGGACTTGTTTATAATTCTGGGAAAATATATAGATTAAGAAAACTTGCAAGAAATCAATTCCATACCAACGCATTTGGTATAGCAACAAGATCCGGGCAACCGACTACAGTAGGTTTAGGAACATTTATTGATAAATTTGCTTCGACTATAGGAACAGATTTATTAGAACTTTTGAAAAATTTTGCGGGGGCAGAATTTAAACTTCTAACAACGCCATTTAAAGAACTTTATGCATTTATATTTGATTCTGATTACGCTGGTTCCTTTTATACTGATGAAATGAATGCGACGACTGACTTCATAACTTCAATTGCTCAGGTTATTAATGATATTTTTTATGGCATTGTTGATATAACGAATATTGATGTTAGCGTATCTGGTATCAAAATAACTTATTATGATTCATATGTGTTTGAAGAAGATAATTATAAGAATTATTTGATGAAATATTATTTTGAATTTATGCCTGAGTATCGAGAAATGCTTAATGAATTATCAGGTGATAAAAGGGAAGAAAAGAAAGAATATTTATATAGAGAAATTAATGATAATAAAAAGTTATTTGAATCTGTATTCTTGGAATATCAAAAAGAAAGTACTGAAAATTATACAGATAGTTGTGTAGGTGCTGTTGATCAAAATCTAATATCTGAATTAAATATGCCTGTTGATATAGCTGATAGTGCAACAATATCATTTGATGATAATTATTCTTATGGTATAGTTAATGGAAAAACTCATAACGGTGTTGATTTGAATGAACAAACAGTGGGTGTTAAATTAGGTGCAAATGTATATTCTGTAGCAAATGGTAAAATTGAATCTATAGAAGATTCAAAATGTACAGATGATAGTAAAAAATGTGGTAAATCAATAAAAATAAAACATAATCTTGTTATTGATAATAATGAGTATAATTTCTTTACTATATATTCAAATGTTACAATTAAAAGTGGTTTGAAAAAAGGTGATAATGTCGCTAAAGGTGATCAAATAGGATTAATTTATAATGATGCCGCTAATATAGAAGGTTTACATTTTGTATTTATGGATGCTAATAATGATGCAAATGGTACTGCTATTGATCCTACAAATTTATTTATTACTTGTTCAACTGATTCAGATGGCTGGTTGATTCATCAGTCGTCAATTAGCAAATCGGATTTTTCAAAAAAATTAAGTAATTATTGTAGTAATAATTCATGTAATTCCTCAATGCAGATGTTTGTTAATAATGCTGATTTAATTTATGATACTGCAAAAAAGAATAATGTAAGTCCAGAACTTGTAGTTGTTCGTGCTGTTAATGAAGGTTTTTCGCCTGGTAATGAAAATGGAAGTAATAATTATTGGGGAATTGGATGTACAAACACTGGAGGAATAGGGGCTTGTTCAAGTTATTCATCACTGGAAGAAGGAATAAAGGGGTTTGCTAATATATCTCCTGTAAAGAACTCACAAACTGCAACAGAAATGATGTCTACATATGCATATATAGGTGATTATTGGTATAATCCAGGTTCTTGGTCAATTGGTGGATGTCAATATTATTCCTATATAAATGGTTATATGTCTGCTAGTAGATCTACGGTTGTTGGTGGATATTGTGAAGCATCTAGAGCGTGCAGTGGTAGCTCCTGCAATAAGACTATTGATGAGGATCAAAAAGCATATTCTAAATGGCAAGTCGATGATAATTTAATAAAAAGAAGAAAAGAGATTTTTGGTTATTAATTTTCTTATCTAAAAATTTTACTTTCGGTAAAAATAAATAGTAAATAAAAAAAGTGAAGATGTGTTATCCACAGATTCACTTTTTTGTATATAAAATAATGAAAATCACTCAAATGTTTTGTATAATGCAAAATAAAATTTTGTAGTAAACAATTATAAAGGAGTAATTTACATGTCTTATTCTACTATGAATACATATGAAATGAAAAAGAAAATAATGAATTTTTCAAAAAAAGTATTTAAAAATTTTTATAATTTTAAAAATACCATAAATTTTTTTGTAAAAAACCAAAACTTAAACTAAAAAGTATTTAAAAATACTTTTTTTTTTGATATAATTGACCTAGAATTCAAAAAGGAAGCTGATTATATGAAATTAAAATTTAGAGCTGAGAAAAAAGATATAATTGCATTTGTCGTTATAATGTTTTTTATTTTGTATTTAATTTGTATTTGTATACTTAATTTCTCTTTTTTCTTAAATGAAGGTACTCCATGGGGATTAAATCCATTTCCAGCATTTGGTTCTAAGTATATTGGGGCAACATTACTTTTATGGATAGCATCTATTGGATTCTTACTTGCAAGTACATCATCATATTTCTTTACAATGGAAAAAGGTTTCGGATTAACTACTGAAAAAAAAGAAGATGGATATGCAAGATGGGCAAAAGATAAGGAAATAAAAAACGCCAAAGGTGTTGTTAGAGTTCCATATGCAGAAAAGGAAGCTAAAGCAGGTGGTACAGCTTTAGCATATGATAAAGATGCTGCTTATGTAGATAATGGTGAAAGTCATACACTTGTTATTGGTGCTACTGGTTCAGGTAAAACACAAGGTATTATCAATCCAACTGTTCAAATGCTGATAAAAGGTAGAGAATCAATGATTATATCTGACCCTAAGGGTGAAATTTATGAAGATAACTCTGGTATTATGAGAGAACTTGGTTATCAAATTATAATACTTAATTTCCGTGATCCACAAAAAGGTAATTGTTGGAATCCATATCATTTACCTTATAAGTATCAAAAAGAAGGAAATTTTGATAAAGCAAATGAACTATTAAATGACTTATCACTTAATATAGTTGTTGATGGTCAAGGAAATGATCCATTCTGGCAGAATTCAGCTGCAAGTTACTTAACTGGTTTATCACTTGCTTTATTTGAAGATGCTAAAGAAGAAGAGATAAATATTAATAGTATAAACTTAATGATGACTGTTGGTGAGGATAAATATGGTGCATCAAATTATTTAAAAGAATATTTTAATGCTAAAGATCCTGCATCACCAGCTTGCGTAAATGCTTTAGGTACAGTTAATGCACCAAATGAAACAAAAGGTGGTATCGTATCTGTATTAAAGGATAAAGTTAAAACACTAGCTGTTACTAAAAACTTATCTGAAATGCTTTCTAAGAGTGATTTTGATATGGATAGTATAGGTGAAAAGCCAACAGCAGTATTTATGATTATACAAGATGAAAAAACAACATATCATTCACTTGCTACTATATTTGTTAAACAATGTTATGAATCACTAATAAGTGTTGCTCAAAAACATGGTGGAAAACTTCCTGTAAGAACAAATTTCTTACTTGATGAATTTGCTAACATGCCTAAGTTTAAAGATATTACAACAATGGTTACAGCAGCTCGTTCAAGACAAATAAGATTTACATTTATCATCCAGAACTTCGCACAGTTAAAACAAAATTATGGTGATCATGATGCAGAAACTATTCGTGGTAACTGTGGTAACTTAATATACTTATTAACAGGAGAATTATCAGCCTTAGAAGAAATTAGTAAATTATGTGGTGATAAACTTGTTAGAGTTGGTAAAGATAAAAAAGAAGAAACAAGACCTCTTGTTACAGTATCTGAACTTCAAAGAATGAAACCAGATGAAATTATTTTAATTAAACAAAGATGTGCTCCATATAGAGGAAAATTAAAAATGGACTGGGATACAGACTTTGGTTTTGGTAGAGGTGTTGATCACTACGGAAAGAATGTTGTTTATCCACAAAGAACTATGGATGATATTAAAACATTTGATTTAAAAGAATTTGTTAGAAAACAAAAACAAGAAAAATTAAAAAATGCTGGTATGGATGGTAATTCTTCACCTATGGGTGGAGGTTCACCATTTGGCATGAATCCATTTGGTGGTGGAGGAATGCCTGGTATGGGTTCTGATATGGATATTGATAAAATGATAAAAGAAATTGATGCCAAAATTGCAGAACTTGAAAAAGAAGAGGAAGAAGAAAAGAAAGTAATAAATCCAGTAAAATTAGAAAACGTAACAGGTAAAATTACATTTAATCACGTAAACTTTGGATATGATGATGAAAATGAAATAATAAAAGACTTTGACATAACTGCAGAAGTAGGTAAAAAAATAGCAATAGTCGGGCCTACTGGAAGTGGTAAAACTACAATAGTAAAACTATTAATGAGATTCTATGATGTAACAAGTGGAGAAATATTAATAGATGGGATAAATATTCAAAATGTAGAAAGAGAAGAAATAAGAAAAAATATAGGAATGGTACTTCAAGATACTTGGCTTTATACTGGAACAATTTTGGATAACATAAGATACGGAAGACTTGATGCTACTGACGATGAAGTTATTGAAGCAGCCAAAAAGGCAAGAGTACACCACTTTGTACAAACACTACCAGAAGGGTACGATATGGAAATCAATGAAGAAGTAAGTAACATAAGTGAAGGCCAAAAACAACTTCTAACAATAGCAAGAGTAATACTAAAAGACCCTAAAGTATTAATACTAGATGAAGCTACAAGTAACGTAGACACAAGAACAGAAGAACTAATAGGAAAAGCAATGGACACTCTAATGAAAGGTAGAACATCATTCGTAATTGCACATAGACTATCTACCATAAAAAATGCTGATCTAATACTAGTATTAAAAGATGGTAAAATAATAGAAAGAGGTACACATAAAGAATTACTAAACAAAAAAGGATTCTATGAGTCACTATATAGTAGCCAATTTAGTGAATAAAAAAGTACACTTGGGTATTTACAAATCAAATAAATTGTTGTATATTATATGTGTTAAAACAAATGAAAGAGACGATATATGTGAAAAATTTCTAGAGAGTTAACGTTTGGTGAAAGTTAATAATAATAGCATATATAAATCACTCTTGATGTGCTTTAAGGATAAGTTAAAGCCGCTTATAAAAGCGTTAAAATAATAAAGTAAAACCATATTAGTAGGTTGGTACCGTGAGAAAACACACCTACACTTTATGGTTTTTTATTTTAGGAAAGAAGGGAAAAATATGTATAAGGAAATCAAAGAAAATACTAATTGCTTAGAAAGCAACTTAGTAAAAAAGTGGAAAGAAGAAAATCTACTTGAAAAAACTATAAAAAATAGAGAAGGAAAAGAAGACTATGTATTCTATGATGGACCTATCTATGCTAATGCTAAACCGGGAATTCATCATGTATTTGCAAAAACAATTAAAGATGCTTTTTGTAAGTATAATGTAATGAATGGCAAAAAGGTACTTAGAAAAATAGGCCTTGATACACATGGACTTCCAATTGAGGTTAATGTTGAAAAGAAATTAGGTTTTTCTGGTAAAGCAGATATTGAAAAATTTGGTGTAGAAAATTTTTGTAAAGAGTGTAATAAAGAAACCGCTACAAATATTGATGAAGTAGATAAAGTAACTCAAATGATGGGTCAATTTATTGATACTAAAAATCCATATATTACATGTAGTAATGATTTCATTGAATCTGAATGGTGGATTTTAAAAACTATGCATGAAAAAGGACTTATTTATTATGGCTCTAAAGTGCTTCCATATTGTCCTAGATGTGGAACAGAACTTGCATCACACGAAGTAAGTCAAGGTTATGAAGAAGATAGTGTAAATACTGTTATTGTTCCTTTTAAAATAAAGGGTAAAGATGAATATATGCTTGTTTGGACTACTACTCCTTGGACACTTCTTGATAATGTTGCTGCTTGTGTTAATCCAGATTTAACTTATGTAAAAGTTGAAAGTATGGGTTATAAATTTATATTATGTGAAAGTTTAGTAGAAAAGGTTTTAGGAGAGGATGTAAAAGTTCTTGAATCATTTAAAGGTACTGATTTAGTGGGAACAGAGTATGAACAATTAATGCCTTTTGCAAAGGTAGAGGGAAAAGCTTTTGTCGTAGTTGCGGACTCTTATGTTACTGCAGATGATGGTACTGGAATAGTTCATATTGCTCCAGCATATGGTGCTGATGATAATAGAGTATGCACACAAAATGAAATATCTTTTGTTCAAAGTGTTGGTAGTGATGGTAAATATAAAATTGGTCCTTGGAAAGGAACTCTTGTAACAGATAAAGACCTTGAGATAGATATTATCAAATATTTAAAAGAAAATGATAAATTATTTAAGAAAATAAAAATGGTTCATGATTATCCTCATTGCTGGAGATGTAAAAGTCCACTTATATATTTTGCAAAACCTGCTTGGTATGTAAAAACAACAGCTTATAAAGATAAAATTATTGAGGCTAATAAAGCTATTAATTGGTATCCAGATTATGTAGGTCAAAAAAGATTTAATAATTGGCTTGAAAATATGATAGATTGGGGTATCTCAAGAAATAGATATTGGGGATGTCCTTTACCTATTTGGGTATGTGATGATTGTAATCATTTTGATGTAATTGGAAGTGTAAAAGAACTTAGTGATAGAGCAAATGAAAAAGATATTGATATTAAAAATATGGAACTTCATAGACCTTATGTAGATAATATTACAATGACTTGTTCATGTGGTGGCACAATGCATAGAGTTAAAGATGTACTTGATGTATGGTTTGATTCAGGTTCAATGCCATATGCACAATATCATTATCCATTTGAAAATAAAGAGCTTTTTGAAAGTCAATTTCCTGCAGATTTTATTGCTGAGGGAGTAGACCAAACTCGTGGATGGTTTTATGTACTACTTGTAATAAGTACAATTATAAGTGGAACTTCATCATTTAAAAATGTTGTAGTTAATGATATGATGCTTGATAAAAATGGTAAAAAAATGAGTAAATCTACAGGTAATATCATTGATCCAATTGCTATTATGGAAAAATATGGAGCAGACTCTATTAGATGGTATATGCTTTATGCATCACCTGTATGGACACCACTTAAATTTGATGAAGATGGTGTGAAAGAAGTATATTCTAAATTTGTTAATCCTTTAAAAAATACATATTCATTTTTTCAAATGTATGCAAATGTAGATAATATCAATATAAATGAATGTAATGTAGATTACTCTGATAGAGAGGAAATTGATAAATGGCTTTTATCAAAATATAATAATTTAGTTAAAAATGTAAGAAATTCATTTTCTGAATATGATTTAAATAAAGTTACTAAATATATTACATCTTTTGTATCAGATGATTTATCAAATTGGTATATTAGACGTAATCGTAATAGATTCTGGGGTAGTGAGTTTAATAGCTCAAAGAAAAGTGTTTATATGACTACTTATGAAGTTTTAAGTGGATTATGTAAATTAATTGCTCCAATAGCACCATTTGTTTCTGAGGAAATCTATACTAAATTAACAGGTGAAAAATCAGTTCATTTAGCAAGTTACCCAGTTTGCAATGAAAATCTTATAAATCCTGCTTTAGAGGAAAAAATGGATTTAGTAAGAGATCTTATTTCTATAGGAAGATACGCTAGAGAAGAAAATAAAATAAAAGTAAGACAACCACTTAGTGAAGTATTAATTGATGGTAAATATGAAACTGTTATTGATAATTTAACATCTCTTATCAAAGAGGAATTAAATGTTAAAGAGGTTAAATTTATAAATGATATTAATACTTATATGAACTTTGAAGTAAAACCTAACTTTAAAGAGGCTGGTAAAGTGTTTGGTAAAAATATGAAAGCTTATCAAGAAAAATTATTAAATTTAACCGAAGAAGAACTTGAAAGTATTCAAAAAGGTGAAAGTATTACTTTAAATGTGAGTGGTGAAAATTATGAAGTTACTCCATCTTTAGTTGATATTAGATATAATGCAAAAGAGGGCTTTGATATCGGTATGGATAATGGTAAGTTTGTAATACTTAATGCTGTTATTACTGATTCACTTAAAAAAGAGGGTAATGCTAGAGAATTTGTATCTAAAGTTCAAGCAATTAGAAAAGAAAGTAATTTTGATATTGATAATAGAATTAAAATATATGTTAATGCAGATGAAGAGTTTGCAAGTTCTATTAAAGATAATCTAGATTATGTAAAAAATGAAACTCTTGCTATAGAAATTAACTTTGATGATTCTATAGAAAAAGATTTAACTTTAAATGATTATAGTGTTGGTATTAAACTAGAAAGGGTAGCGTAAAGTTATCCTTTTTTTTATAAAAAAAAGATATTTAAATATCTAAGGCTAGAAACAGTTAATTGAAAAAGTTACTTGCATAAATATATAAATAAATGTTATATTATAAATAGGTGAACGTGAAGGAAGTTCGCGTTACCTAAACAAGTAGATAGCGCTATCCGGCTATAATAGATTTCAAAATATGGTATAACCACATAATGAT
>OLHA01000191.1_pt1 | contig 35408 bp, 36 predicted proteins | sample 1605961 | NCBI WGS metagenome assembly OLHA01 (sample SAMN03283288) | human gut metagenome | biome: human-associated habitat; material: feces | host: Homo sapiens | place: Peru | collected 2012
AATCGAAATCAAAAATTTTAAGTTGCATAGGTTGTTTCTTTTGTACAGTTCGTCTCCAATTGATCTTACCTCGGGTACCATTGCTATATCGAGTCTCACTCTCCATATAATAACCGTGTGCCAGAAAATCTTTTATTATATACTGGTAAGATAGAATTGGAAAAGATAGACCAACTTCACCGTTCAACGAATTATTCGTTGAACCTTCGTGTCTTCCGCTAAATTTTTGTATGGTCGCAAGAAGGCGCAATATATCCTTTCGGGTTTGATTTTCATCATTTGACAAACGAAATCCTCTAGGAAAGATTATTCTAGGTTGTCCATCAATAAACATTAACCCTACAAAATTATCATATTCGCTTTTGCTTACTGTACAGAAATCATTAAGCATAATTAAATGTCCTTTTTCAATTGTTCATACGAATTAACAATAGCTGCAACTACCAATTCAAGATTACTTTCTTTTGTCACAGCAATTCCAAAATAGTGGTCGTGACTACCGTTGTATTCAATTTCTTTTCCGAGTTCTAATAGAGTTTCATCTGTTGGCTTTTCAATTTCAAATAACAAATAACTAGTTTTTAGCATAACTTCAGCAAAGGATTTTCTAGTGTTATCATTAGAACCAATTCCAATATATTGCTTACTATTTGTAGTATAGGTATAAAGATTGGGAACATGTTGTTCTATCATATCACGTATAGTGATATAGAGATTAACTTGTTCAGTATTCTTATTGTTCAAGTATTCGTTCTCACTCAAACTGCTATCCGTATCAGTGATTTCAGTTATGCTATCGGTTGAATCATTAAAACCCAATTGCGGATTGAAAACATCAAACTTATGCACATAGAATCCTTTCAAAAGATCTTCAAGTGTTTTATATTCAGATTTAAACACCTTATCTCTATCGTACTTGAAGGCATCATTCCACAAATACATAAGCACTTTTTCGGCAAAGATTTTTTCGTCCTGCAAATCATCCGCTTTGACGAAATAAGCTCCCAGTCTGTTATCTTCGCTACTTAGATTTCCTTCACCGATTTCAATAATTGTTTCGTTAATCTTTTGTGCAAAATGTTCCCATGTTATGGGTGTGCTACAAATTTGAGATTTAGCATGGTTGCAGTCGATAATATTATTTTCGATATTGCGCAAAATCCATCTGCGTTTAAAAGCGGTATCTAGAGTAAATACATTTTGGTCAGCAGTATTCATAGTTGCAAGAATCGTCAAATTGCTGGGAATTTTAATTTCTTCATCCTCATTCCCTACACCATAAATGTACCTAGCCATGTCAAAATTATTGATGCCATATTCACTCACCCCGTTTTCTCTATCAAGAAGCTGAAACACCTCTCCAAAAATTGCAGGAGCATTACCTCTATTAACTTCTTCTATAACTAAATAATACATGTTTTCGGGATGATTTATTGCTTTTTCTAGGATAACAGTAAACGGACCGGCTGTAAAAGGATATGATATTTTTTCTCCGTCTGTTTTAGGTAATATTTGACCAATAAAATCCGAGTATGTATAATCTGGATGAAATACAATGCGCTCCATAAACTTTTTATCATTACAGTATTTCGTTTTAATTTCATGACTCTTGCCACATCCGGGAACTCCGTACAATATAATGTTTTTTCCACCAAGAACTCTATCAGTTTCACTATTTTTTGATTTTGACACAATGGTCTCAGAAACACCATAGTGTAGTTTTCTATAGTTATCCAAATTCCATGTCAAAGTTATACTCACTACAAGTGTTGCCATTCAGGAGAATATCAAGCCCTTAAAGAAATCAAAAGGAAGTTGGGCATAAATTTGTCGCCGTTTTCTCAATCAGGCGCATTCTCCTTTTCTCTTTCAGGACGAAACAATCTCCTGATTTGGAGCATGCTCTGCTTATGGAGTTAACTCAGCGAAACAACACAGTTTCCGGTTATCCTAAATTGCGTTTTTCAAATGGTAGCAAAATTGCCGAACATCAATGTCCAAGTCGAATCATCACAAGATATATGAATTATTGCATCAATGAACGAAAACGTGTAGACCACGGGATAGTTGGCGGATTGCTTTTTTACGATAGAATGATAAAAAACTATATGCTGGCCTATATTTCTTCGCTGAATGAAGAAAATGTAACGAAAAACCTCAGTGATTTTTACTATCGAAATCGACATTTTTGCAGTGAACAACTCACCATCTTCTCATATATATCTGATTGCATTTTATCGCACAACATTTTTAAACAATCAGCTGAAACACGTGATCTTTACGAAAAATATAAATTATTCGACTTGCTGGAAGAGAATTTCAAAAAGATATCCTATGAGTCTAATCCCTTGCTTTATATTCTCGGAGTTTCCGACACAATAGAACCAATAAAAGTATACCAGAAACACAATAAAAGTCTCTCGGCACAAGTAATTGCCGATGCAATTAATATAGAATATATTCCGGGGACACGGTCGTTATCTTTTTCAAGTGTCTCAAAAATAATTGATATAAGCCTCTTGTATCAAAATGCAAAAGGGTTAATGGATTGGACATCTGCCGAGTGTTCTGAATTAACAAATGGATCGTTTACCTTAAGAATTTAATTCGGCTTTTATTCAACCCTTTTTCTTTGTCTACTGCGGTGCAAATTTTGACTGCAATTATTTTTTATAAATACAGATGCTTGAGTTGCCGCATAAACAAAAATTGCTCCCAAGAATTGATCTTGGGAGCAATTTTTCACACAGTGTTTATTTATCAATCTTCTTCATTCCGGCGGCGTTCTTCTTCGGCTTCCTCCTCTTCTCGGCGATACTCACTGTCGTCCCAGTTATACACATATTCGCCTTGGTCGATGCTGAAACCGTCTCTTTCGATATTTTCATATTCGCCGGAATCATAGTTGAAACAATACTTCGACATACGATCCTCCCCTTTACAGCTTGATGATCTCGTAATCCGTGCGTGTGCCCTTTATGCGATCTGCGCGAAACAGCCGGCCGTTTGTTTTCCAATGCGGGAATTTATCCGCTTTTTCTGCGTTTGTATCACGATGGCAAATGACGATATTTCCTGCAACATCACTGCCGCCGAGCGACAGCGGACGGATGTGGTCAAGTGTCGGATGATAGGCGCTGTGCGGATCTCCACAGGCGGACTTCCGCATTTCGCGACCGGCATAGTCGAAAACGGTTTCACGGTTCCCGAAAACCTTGTTCCATACTTTGACCGTTTTGTACTTTGACATTTTGATGCCCTCCTTTATAAGTGATATACACATTATCGCACATAAAAGAGGAGCGCACTATGAACCGTCGGTTCAAAAAAACAGCATCCCTGTGGGCCCGTTCACCCGTAGGGACGCTGTTTTTTTCAAAGACTCTCGGCAATTTTTTGAAACAGCAAAAGTCTTTTGGCCGACGGCGTTCTTTGGCCGGAGCAATAATAGGCGACCGAGCGGGGCGTAACACCTAAACGCGTCGCCCACTCTTCCTGCGAAAGACCCGATTTGTCCACTATGCTCCGAAAATAGTCTGCCATCTCATAATCGATTTTTCGATTACTCATATTCGCAAACCTCCTTTGCATAGACAACGCAGTGCTCCGAAGGTTTTTTAAATATGTAATATCAGTATAGCCTATTTCCTGAAAAAATCAATAGGGAAAAATCAATTTGCAGGAATATCGCTTTTCGATAATTCTGTAAAGTGGTGTATAATCTACTCGCGGCGTATACGGCGGATCGTTAAGCAGTTTATACTTGATTATACTGCCGAATGCACTGTCGAGTGAGGAAAAGCCCAGATATTCGTTGATCCTGTCCATAAAAAGCGCATTACAATACTGTATTTCATCGGAAGCTAGTTTCTTTATATCATAAATGTATTGATCGTTTTCCGAATAAACGCCGCTGTTTTGTTCACCTTTCGTTGTCTCATAATAATTGTGGTTTGGCTCAAAAAGACTTTCGTTGGGGATCACCGTCAGCTCCGTCAAAGGCACACACGACAACCCGGATTTCATTCCTGCATATCTGAATTTATAGAACGGATTGATGAGCACGATCATTCTCTTAGCCGAAATCGGAAACATCATGAAGTTTTCACTGAAATGTATGAGCGACTTTATTAACCTTGCAATTACATCTTTTTCTTCATCGTTTGTCGTGCGGTTTAATATGTCTGTCAGCCACGAGAGCTTTTTATCATTATGTCTTGTGATGCCGTCCCAGTCTTTTTCGTTTTCCGATGTCATACCGATATCGGTAATGACAAATTCATCCCCGCTTTCCGGCGCATCCCAGAAGGCAATATATCCGCTGTTAACAATGCTTGCCCAACGGTATGCCGGATAGGTTTTATTGGAATTTTGCAGAATAGATGCAGGTGTACCGTCGGAATCCAAAACAGTATTAACGGTTCGCATCCAATATTCATACGGTGTTTCACCTTCGATACGGCGTTCTTTAAAGTCGGGAGCAAAAGAATTCTTCATTTGCCGTTCCTTTTGCAGCCATTCTTCATTTTGCATAGTCCGCAATTCTGAAACAAGCAGAAATTTTTTGACCTGTAATAGCTGCATACGGTTCAGAGAAACCGTATGGTCGGCTTTTAGCAGTATATTGGCAAGCAGGTTGCCGAATTGCGATTCGACTTTTGTATTCAGTGCTCTTTCAGTGTTGTGGTCATAAAGAGCGTTTTGCGCAAAGGCATGCTCGGGGGCAATATTCTCGCGCAGCTCGCCGGTTTTTATGTTGTAGGTACAAAGCCTATTACTGAACTTCCGCAAAACCAACCGCGGAACATAATGACTGGAAAAACTGCCGTTTGGCATAAACTTCCCTCCAAAACGGTTTCATTGATAATATAATACACCATATTTGGTTGCTGCGCAACCGGCGGCTAATAGTCTGCACAAAATTAACTTAAACAGGCTGCTGTTCAGAGTTATAATAACCGTATAAAAAGCAATCGCCTCTCGAGTGATAACGAAAGGCGTGTAGTGTGTATTATTCTGCGGAAATTGCTGTTGACCACATAACAGACCACCTACCGTTTCGGAGCATTCGGAAACAGTGGACTGGGGAGCGCCGAAGAGCGCGGTTTTCCGAGCGGAAAGGGGCGGAAAAAGCTATTTTTAGCGGAAATTGCCCTTATAGGTTCGTTTGGGACCAAGAGGCACGGAGTTCGAGTCTCCGCACTTCGACCACAAAACGACCGAAAGCAGAGTTTATTCTCCGCTCCCGGTCATTTTTTTTGCTGTTTCAGGTGCTTAATTACTTTTTTTAAGAGGATCACATTTCCCGCGACCGCATAATCAAAGTCGGACTGAAAATTTCCTTTTCTTTGTCTGCTGCGGCGCAAAAATCAAGTGACATTTAAGTCCTGAAAACAGGCATTTTATTATGTTCGTATTATGTGTTTTATCTCGATTTGATTTTTTCTTTCTCGATTTGATTTTTTTCTTTCCCGGCGGCGATTTCCGCATTCTTTTCACATCGCGTTCACCGCTCAGCGTCCGACGGCAACAGACCCGCGCTCGCAGCGGTTTCCCCAGCTGTCAACGAGGGAGCCTTCCTTGTAAACACATATTACCTCGCAGTTGTTTGCGCATTTGCCGCAGCTCTTGCCGGTAATTTTGAAATCCACGTCGGTTATGCCGAAATCGAAGGGGCGAATCACGCCCGAGCGCTTGGCGAGCAGAGCCACTCCGTAGGCGCCTGCCAGATGCCCGTTTTTATCGACGATTATATCGTATCCTGTTTCACTTTCGAATGCCTTTACGACGCCGATGTTTTTGCTGACACCGCCCTGAAAGACAACGGGAGGCTCGATTTTTTTACCCTTGGCAACGTTGTTCAGATAATTCAGCACAATGGCACGGCAAAGCCCCGCCGCAATATCCTCCTTGCTGCACCCGATTTGCAGCTTGTGTACAAGGTCGGATTCCGCAAACACCGTGCAGCGTGCGGCTATCGGCGTGGGATCCGTGGATTTCAGTGCTGTTTCGCCGAAGTCCTCAACGGCGATATCAAGCCGCGCCGCCTGATTGGAGATAAATGCGCCCGTGCCGGCTGCGCAGAGAGTGTTCATTGCGTAATCGGTCACGACACCGCCGCGGAGAATGATGATTTTGGAATCCTGCCCGCCGATTTCGAATATCGTTCTTACATCGGGATGGATGTTCGTTGTTCCTACTGCGTGAGCGGTGATTTCGTTCTTTACCACTGCGGCGTTCAGCACAGCTCCGATGAGCTTTCTTGCACTGCCGGTTGTGCCGACGGCGGCAATTCGGTAGTTCTCGGCGTCGAATTGCGCCTCCAGAAGACGAAGCAGCTTTTTCACCGCCTCCAGCGGATTTCCCTTAGTGTAAATGTATTCCCCGCAAAGCAGGTTGTCGTTCTCATCAATGATTGTTCCTTTTGTTGAGATGGAACCGACATCGATTCCCATGAACGCATTTTTCATTTTTTCTTCCTCTTTTCATTTTCCTTCTTCATCTTTATCATATCGTAAAATGCCTCCAGCCGTGTTTCGATTCCGGTATCGGCATTTTGACAGTCAAAGCTGAAAAACAGAATAGGCACGTTATAATCGGAGCTTATGTTCCGCAGCACGGGCATAGCGTCGATTTCCGGAGTGCAGCCGAAGGATTTCAGGTGAATGATCCCGTCAAAGCCACGTTTTGCACAGTCAAGAGCAAAGCCGATGTTGGACGTGGTGGTAACACCCATGTCATACTTTACATAATCACGAATGACTTTGCGCCGTTTCGGAGCCGAGTAATGCACCAGCGTGTTGGAAACATTCATCCATCTCTCAACGCACATGCCGTATTTTGCCATTTTCTTTTCGATGTTGTGGCTGCTGTAATCGTCCATTACCGTATAGTATTCGCCGATTATTGCGATGCGAATGGGATCCTCCGGCATGTCGACGGGTATCGCCGCCATCTCTTTTTTTGTTCGGTTATAAATTCGCATTACCGAGAAAACATTGTTTTTCGAGTTTCTCAGGCTGTTCAGGAATCTTCCGAATGCCCGGTCGTAATCTCCGTCGTTAAGCTCAAAACCCACGTTTTTGTTCAGTGTTGCCTGTGTTCGGTCAAGAGCCTCAAGCATGGCAAGCACCGTAATGCCCGTATGAAGAACCTTCGGCAGTGAGCAGCACGGATTAAGCTGCTTGAGCAGAGAGATAAAGGTCTTGGGATTATTACGGTCGGCATTCGCGAGATTGACGAAGTTTATATCATATCCGAGATCGCTGAGGATTTTTTTCTGCAGCGAGCCGTAATACTTTAAGCGGCATGCCACTACGCCGCCCACCTGCACGATGGTATCGGCACCTGCCTCGATTGCCTCCAGAAAGCAGCCGAGAGTGAATTTGAAGGGCGAGCATACAAAATCGGGACTGTTGCGGTTGCCAAGCTCCATGGTGCGTTTGGTAATGGCAGGCGGCGCCACATAGTCCTGTTCCACGCCGTGTCGGATAAAATATTCGAACAGTACGTTATAATGTCCGAATTGAGAAAAAGATACTTTCTTTTTTGCCGTGTCTTTATTTTTCATTGCCGTGCCACCTCCGCATTCCAAAAGCTCAGGACGTCAATAAAGCTTTCGATTCGTGTCTCAACTCCCGCCATTCCGTCCTGACCGTCGAGCAGCAGATACAAAACAGGCAAATCGTCGATCTCCCGCTTGATGACATCGTTTACGATGGAATCCGGTCCGCACGGAAATCCGGTAAGAAGGACGATGCCGTCTACACGGTCCTTATACCGCACGATTCCGCCGAGCAGCTCGCGGCTGACTATCCACGGAAGCGTGCCGTCGGACAGCTTCAGAAAATCGTTCTGCGCTTTCTTTCGGTCGGTAAGATTCGCGTCGATAACCGTAACGCCGTATCCGTTCAGCGCACGAAGAATGGGTTTTCCGATATAATCGTCGTGAATGCAGTAATCATGCCCGACCAACAGTATTTTTTTGCCGTTTCCGTCGGCAAGACGCTCCGCTTCTTTTACCTTGTCCGCAAATGCGCGCTCCGAAAGCTCCTTTGCCGTACGGTATGCCTCGCGAACCTGCTTTTTGCTTTTATTGAGTGCCTCAGCCATGCTTAAAAAGGCGGTTTCCTCATCTCCGGCGTGCTTCATGTCCTGCGTTCCGGAGAAGTCAATTGCATAGGTGAGTATCTGCGGCGAACGATCCCTAAACAGATTTGCCGTCATAGCCGGAAAAGCACGGAAACGCGTACAGTTAATTCCGTATTCCCCGAAATTGGAAAGCCACGGAATGAAAAGGCAGTCGCATTTATCTAAAAGATAACTCACATGACCCATATAAACTTTTGAAGCAAGGCAGCTCTCGTCCACCATGATTGCCGAGCCGTGTTCCAAAATACTTTTGTTTGTTTCGGGACTTAAAACATATTCGATTCCAAGCGCTTTGAAGAATTCCTCCCACAAAACGCCGTAACGGTAGTACATACCCGCTCTCGGGATTCCGATTTTCATTTTTTACTCCTTAATTTATCCAACATATCATAGAACCGCGAAGCGGTATTTTACACAAATTATTTTAACGTTGGATAACGTCTGCAAAAATATATTGACACAGACCGTTGTTCCAATTATATTAAAAGTGGTTAAAGAAAGCAACCGTTATCTTTGCAAGAAAACATTGGATATCCAACAGTGAAATATAAACTTATCGGATGAGAAAGGGAGAAAGAAAAAATGTCGGATTATTATTCCAAAAGCAAGCAGCGCAAGCCGTTGAACACGGGGGACAAAAGAATCAGAAAAACAAAGCAGGCTATCCGCAACGCATTGTTTCAGATAATGGAGGAAAAGAGCATAGATAAAATTACGGTCGCGGAGATCGTGCAAAAAGCGGATATCAACCGCTCAACATTTTATTTTTATTACGAGGATATCAACGATCTCTTGCGGCAGACCGAAAATGAAGTTTTTGAAACCTTCGTGCGGAGCATTGTTTTGACAAGCTTTTCTTTTTCAAAAAAGGAGGAATTCGTGCAGTACCTGACAAAATACATGGAGTTTTGCCGGCAAAACTATATTGTGTGTAAATTTGTCACGGCAAACGCCTGCAACAATGAGCTTGCCAATAAGATCCGAAGCGAACTGAAGAAAACGATTCCGAATTCAAGAACCTTGTATGATGAAGACGATCCGAGGTTTTATCTTACCACATTCGCGATTTCAGGTTTTCTTTTTGCGATTCTGGAATGGATGGACGACGGCATGCGCATCGCTCCCGCGGTCATGGCGGAATTTCTGACAGAGACGTATCTGAACGGTGCAATATTTATAAAAAAAGGCAAATAAAATTATGCGGCTTCGTTATAAGCCTGCCATCCGCTGCCGTTTTTATATTGATTTGCTCCTGATTATGCCGTATAATATTTTAACCTATATAATGTTTCGGTAATATCCTGTTGTCGAAAAGACAAATTTTTTTGAGAGAGGAAAAACATATGAGGAAGTTTATAATCGGCACCGACTGGTGGACGGACTGCGACGATGCGGTCGCTTTGGCATTGGCGGCAAAGTCCGCGGCTGCCGGAGAGACGGAGTTGCTCGGAATCGGAATCAACGCGTGTATGGAATATTCCGTTGCGTCGCTCACGAATTTTTTGAGATGCTTCGGCGTAAGCGGCATCCCGATAGGAATCGACCGCGACGCGACCGACTTCGGCGGACATCCGCCGTATCAGCGGCGTCTTGCGCTGATGACGGACAACGTACCCTGCAACGGTTCGGCGCCCGACGCGGCGGAAATGTACGTCGACATTCTCTCCTCGCTTGAGGGCACTGCTGAGATAATAGAGATCGGTTATCCGCAGGTTTTGGCTCGCGCAATGAAGCTTGCGCCGGAGCTTTTTCGCAAAAAGGTCGATAAAATATGGATGATGGCGGGAAAATGGAATGATTCCCCCGGACGTGAAAACAACTTTGCGCGCAATGTCCGTTCGGCATGCGGCGGTCATTACGTTTGTCTCAATTCGCCGGTTCCGATAACGTTTTTGGGCTTTGAGGTCGGCGAAACCGTTATTGCGGGCGGTCATGCCGACCGAAACGGCGTGCTGTACCGCGTGCTGGAGGATCACGGTTCTCCGCACGGCAGATTCGCATGGGATCCGATGCTTGTGCTTACCGCTCTCATCGGCGACGAAAAAAAAGCCGGATACACGACTGTGCGCGGAACCGCATCGGTCGACGAAAATACCGGCGAAAATACATTTGAAGAAAATCCGAACGGAAAACATGTGTATCTTGTAAAGGACCGTCCGGACGAATATTATAAAAACGCGATTGACGGTCTGCTGAAATAATGCGCTGTTTTTTTGTGTCTTTCTAAATGCCCCATTTTGACATAAATTCAGCCGTTGATAAATGCCCCGCGCGGTTTATACGGCAAAGCCGGTAGAGGTCGGTGTCACGGCGGACGGTATTCACTTTTTCGCGGCAGTTGTATGCCGCGGAGAAGCCCAGTTCCGACAGCACCTCGCGCGATTCGTCGCAGCATTCACCGAACGGATATGCAAAAACGCGCGGCGCAACGCCGCAATTTTCACTCAAAGCGTTTTGCAGCCGTGTAAGATCGTCTTTAAGCAGAGCTTTGTATTGCTCCGGCGATTCTCCTTTCCTGATTTTGCAGCCGCGCCGTGTTCCGAGCGCATGCAGATCGTATGTATGGCTGCCTATCTCAACATATCCGGACGCGGCAAGCACGGAGATATCCTCCCATGCAAGGTATGCGTATGCGGGGTTTTTGTCTTTATTTTCGGAAAATTCCGCGCAGTAGCTCCCGACAACGCTGACAGTTGCCTTAAAGCCGTATTTTTTCAGCACGGGCAGTACGTTTGAAAGATTGTTGTAAAACCCGTCGTCAAGCGTTATGATTACGCTCTTTTCCGGCAGCGGTTTGCCGTTCCTGACATAATTCACAATATCCTCCGTAAAGACAGCCGTGTAGCCGTTTGCCTTCAGATAACGGATATCCTCCTCAAACCTTTCGGGTGAAATAATATAGTCGGAATGCACGCGGCTGTTTTTGCAGACGCTGTGATACATGAGCACGGGCACCCTGTACGATGCGCCGTCAGCCGACGCTGTCTGTGTGCGTCCGGCAAGCGCCGCCGCCGCGGCACAGATAACGGAAATAAGAGCAACAAGCGCGGTTTTTGCAATGCGGTGAACACGGAACATTTATTACCCTCCCGGATTTTTATCGCTGATTTATTTATATTCGCTTCCGAAAAATTTTATGAAAAACACAAATTCCCGTGCAACAGAGGAGTGTCCCGCGCCGTCTTATAAGTGAAAGGTGAAAGCCTTAATCACCTTTCGGGAATACTTTACCGCATTGTTTATCTTTCCTGTCCTTACAAGCTTTACTTTCTCCCGAAATGAAGTATTCCGCAAAAAGGGGCTGTTAAAAACGGTTTTTTTCAGCCCCTTTGAGTTTCTGAAAATTCTCATGTGAGCAAAAAAACGCCTTCCCGCGTCCGGTATATGCGGGAAGACGGTTTTTTTATTGAAACGCACGGAAAGTGCAGTGTTTTACAGGTTGTCGTGCGGCAGTGCTTTTTCGTCGTATTCGTCGAGGAAGCTGTGTTTTATTCCCGACTGTTTATATGTAAGAACGGTGTCGATGTTGACGTTTTCCATGCTGCGGAAAATGCACATCTCGACGTCGGGATTTGTCTTTTTCAGCTCGCGTATCAGTTCTTTTGTCTCCTGACGCTTTGAGCGATTCTGTCCGTTGCTGCATGCGGTGCAGGTGTCGGTGAAGCGGCATGCGCACTGAATGAAGTGCAGGTCATTGTAATCGCGCCACGCCTTTATGTCATCCTCACGGATAAGGTACATCGGGCGGATAAGCTCCATGCCGGGGTAATTCGTTGAGTGTAGCTTCGGCATCATCGTCTGTATCTGCGCGCCGTGAAGCATGCCCATGAGGGTTGTTTCTATCACATCGTCAAAGTGGTGACCGAGCGCAATTTTGTTGCAGCCGAGCTGACCCGCAAAGGTGTAGAGCCATCCGCGGCGCATTCTCGCGCAGAGATAGCACGGAGATTTTGTGACGTTATACACCGACGCGAAAATATCCGTCTCGAAAATTTCAATCGGAACACCGAGCATACGCGCGTTTTCTTCGATTATTTTGCGGTTCTCCTCATTGTAGCCGGGGTCCATCACAAGATATTTTACGTCGAAATTCACTTCACTGTGGCGTTTCAGTTCCTGAAACAGCTTTGCCATCAGCATTGAGTCCTTGCCGCCCGATATGCACACCGCCACCTTGTCGCCCTCGTTTACGAGCTTATAGAGCTTGAGTGCTTTCGTGAACGGTTTCATCAGTCTGTCGCGGAATTTTTTCCGTATGCTCTGTTCGACCTCGGCACATTTAAGCTCTCCGTTCTGTCTTCGCATTTCAAGGCGCAGCCATGCAGCATAGCCGCCGGTAAGGCTGTAGGCTTCATATCCCATGTCGCAGAGCGCGTCGGAGACATCCTCGCTTAATACGCCGCGCGCGCAGTATATTACGATTTTTTTACTCTTGTCGGGAGGAGGAGATGCAATAAGCAAGTCCGCGTCCGTGCGAACGGAATCGGGCAGCGCGCCGTATGCACGTTCCGATTCGCTTCTCATGTCATACAGTGTAAATTCTCCGCGCGGCAGCGCGTTCAGTTCTTCGGGTGTTATGTTCATCGGATCATCCTTTTTTTTGGAAAAAGATTATTGCTTTTTACAGTGCATTTCAAATGCTTTCAGCGTGTTTTCCATAAGCATGGTCACGGTCATCGGCCCTACGCCGCCGGGGACGGGTGTTATCGCGCGGCATTTCGGGGCGACGTTTTCAAAATCGACATCGCCGCAGAGCCTGCCGCATTCGTCCCTGTTTATCCCCACGTCTATTACCGTTGCGCCGTCTTTTATCATGTCGGCTGTCACAAATTTCGCTTTGCCGACTGCCGCTATGACAATATCGGCACGCCGTACCTCGTCCGCAAGGTGTTCGGTGCGTGAGTGGCACACCGTGACGGTCGCGTTTTCGCGCAGCATGAGAAGCGCCGACGGCTTGCCCACTATGCTGCTTCGTCCTATTATTACGCAGTGCTTGCCCGCAATCGGTGTGGCGGCGGATTTCAGCAGTTTGATTATACCTGCCGGTGTACACGGCAGAAACGAATCCTTGCCCGACAGAAGTTTGCCGAGCGATACGGGCGAAAAGCCGTCAACGTCTTTTTCGGGCGAAATCGCATCGGTTATCCTGCCCTCGTCTATGTGTTTCGGCAGCGGAAGCTGGCAGAGAATGCCGTCAACGCGGCTGTCGCCGTTGAGCGAAGCTATAAGCGCAAGCAGCTCATCCTCGGATGTTGTTTCGGGCAGCTCGTATTTGAGCGATTCTATCGAGCATGCGGCGCACGCTTTCTCTTTATTTTTAACATATGTCTGTGACGCGGGATCGCTGCCGACTTTTATAACGGCGAGGCACGGGCGTCTGCCGTTTTTTTCGGCTGCCGATGCGGCGCGTGCGGCGATATCCTCACGCATGGAAGCCGCAAGTTTTTTTCCGTCAATAATCAGGTACATGATATCAACCCCTTTTTCCATGTCCTATATAATATACCATTGTTCATTGCTTGTCAAAGGCAGAGATAAAAGTGCCGTGGAACCGTATATTAAAAAAACTAATTGATTTGCGTAAAAATCTTCATTGACGCGATTGAAATACTTTGCGTTTCCTTATTGACTTACACAAAAAAGTGTGGTATTTTTTAGTCACGTTGAAAGTGATATGTGAAATATCCACAATTCAGCACTACATTTTTTGGAGGAACACACAAATGAAAAAGTTTTCAAAAGTTTTGGCACTTGTTCTTTGTTTCGCTATGATAGCTTGTTTCGCAGCTTGCGGTGAAACAGACAAAACCGGCGGCACAACAGCCGCCGACGCAACAAAAGCGGATGATTCCGGCTCCGGGACAAAAGCCGACGCCGCAAACACTTCCTTTGATTTCAGCAAGGAAGGCGAATACACTTCCAAGAACACAACATATGTTATAGGTCTTACCGGACCCCTTACCGGCGACAATTCACAGTACGGCATTTCCGTTCAGCGCGGCGCACAGATCGCCGTTGACGAAATCAACGCTGCCGGCGGACTTAACGGCGTAAACTTCTCCCTCAACATGAAGGATGACAAGGCGACCGCCGCCGATGCCTCCACCGGTTACGATGCTCTTTACGAAGAAGGCATGCAGGTTTCTCTTTGCTCCGTAACCTCCGGTTCGGCTGAATCGTTCGCTTCGAGAGCAGACGAGGACGGTGTTTTCTCACTCACTCCTTCAGGTTCTTCGGATAAGGTCATAAATGCTTCAAAGTATGCTTTCCGTGTTTGCTTCGGCGACCCCGACCAGGGCACTCTCGCAGCACAGACCGTTGCAAAGGAATTTAACAGCATCGGTGCCGTCTATGATAACTCCGATCCCTATTCACAGGGCATCTACGAAGCTTTCAAAGCCGAAATGGCAAAGCTCGGCAAAGAGTATAAAGAGCAGACCTTCGACGCAGAGAATAAGCGTGACTTCTCCACACAGGCGGAAGCTCTCAAGGACTGCGACGTTATCTTCCTTCCCATCTATTACACCGAGGCGGGTCTGATAGCAAAGGCATGCGCTGCAAAGGGCTGCAAGGCTGAGCTGTTCGGCTGCGACGGTCTTGACGGCATCGACGGTCAGATCGACTCTACCGTTACCGCAAAAATCAAATACATCACTCCTTTCGACGCAAAGAGCACCGATGAGAAGGTAAAGAGCTTTGTAAGCACATTCAACACAAAGTACAATGCCACTCCCGATCAGTTTGCAGCCGACGGATATGATGCGGTATACGTTATATTCAACGCAATGAAAACCGCAGGCGTCAACAACGTTAAGGTTGATCCCCAAACTCTCGGCGACGCTCTTATCGCTACCGTAACTTCCAAAGATTTCTCCTACACCGGTCTTACCGGAACAATGACATGGGCTGAGAGCGGCGCATGCAGCAAAGAGCCCGTCATCGTTGAACTCAACTGATCAAGGTTTGAATAAGCAGACACAATAAGTCTTCGTGCCGGGGAAAAGCCTTCCCCGGCTCGACGCGTATAATAAGCTTTGCGGACAACATGTGCATAATGTGAAGAAAAACGCTGTACAAGTCACACGCCCGCTTTTGAAAAGCTTAACTCTGAAAGGAAAAAGGCTATGAGTATTTTAATAGACGGCTTGAGCCTCGGCGCAATATTCGCCCTCATTGCTCTCGGCTACACCATGGTTTACGGCATTGCTAAAATGCTGAACTTCGCCCACGGAGATATCATTATGGTGGGCGCATACGCGATATTTACCACGCTTTCAATGGGCGGGCATATCGCGCTTGCAATTTTAATTTCGGTTATTATCTGTACCGTTATGGGTATAGTTATGGAAAAACTCGCATATAAACCGCTGCGCGGTGCATCTCCCCTTGCGGTGCTTATTACGGCAATCGGCGTCAGCTATCTTTTGCAGAGTGTGGCGCAGATTATATTCGGCTCAAAGGCGCAGAGCGTAAGCATCGGCAAATTCGGCACCGTCGAAATCGGAAGCGTCAAGATAAGCATTTCTTCGATAATTACGCTTCTTGTGGGTGCGGTTATAATGACGCTTCTTACGCTTTTTGTTAACAGGACAAATACGGGCAGAGCGATGCAGGCAGTGTCGGAGGACAGAGGAGCCGCTCAGCTCATGGGAATAAATGTTAATAAGATAATCACGATAACATTCGCTATCGGCTCGGCTCTCGCCGCGTGCGCAAGCATATTTTATCTGATGCAGATTCCGTCCGCGGAGCCTACGCTCGGCGCGATGCCCGGCATCAAAGCATTCACCGCATCGGTTATCGGCGGCATCGGCTCGATTCCGGGCGCTATGATAGGCGGCATTCTCCTCGGCGTCGTCGAAAAGGTCTGCCAGTCGATTCCCGCGCTCTCCTCATATACAACTGCGGTAGAGTTTGCACTGCTTATAATTATTCTTCTTGTCCGTCCGATAGGTCTTTTGGGCAAAAAGAGAAGAGAGAAGGTGTAATATATGGCTAAAAATAAATTATTGAACAAATATAAACCCAAATATTACATCTGCTATGTAATGGTGCTGCTCATGCTTGCTTTTGCGATGCTGCTGCAGTCGATGGGAAAGCTTCCCACCAGCATGGCGAATATCTTTGTTCAGATAGCATATTCGATAATTCTTGCGGTATCGCTTAACCTTGTCGTCGGTTTCCTCGGCGAGCTTTCGCTCGGACATGCCGGGTTTATGTGTATAGGGGCGTACCTCGGTTCGTTTGTCGCCATTCAGCTTTCCGAAAAAATCGGCAGCAAGCTTTTGGTTCTGATAATCTCGATGCTTGTCGGCGGCGCTGTTGCCGCACTGTTCGGATTTTTTGTCGGGCTTCCCGCGCTGCGGCTCAAAGGCGACTATCTTGCGATAGTTACGCTTGCCTTCGGTGAAATAGTCCGCACGATATGTAAAAACCTTTCCGTTTTCGGCGGTGCAATGGGACTTACGACAAAGGCCATCAAATACGACACCAGAAAAGAGACATCTCTGTATATTGTTGCGCTTTTGACGGCTCTTGCGGTGCTGTTCCTTATACAGAACCTTATCCGTTCAAAGCACGGAAGAGCGATAACCGCTATCAGAGATAACGAGATAGCCGCAAAGGCAATGGGCATCAATGTAACGTTCTATAAGCTTTTTGTCTTCGTGCTTGCGGCGTTCTTCGCGGGTATGGCGGGCGTTATCTACGGTCATTACACTACGCCGATTCTCTATTCCGTGTTCTCCTACAACTATTCGATAGAAATTCTCGTCATGGTCGTGCTCGGCGGCATGGCAAGCGTCAACGGCTCCATTGTTGCCGCAACTCTTATTACGGTGATAAATTTCCTTCTTCAAAAGAACCTTTCGGGCGACGCCGCCGCGCTTAAGAACCTTATTTATGCTCTTATCCTTATTTTAATGATACTGTTCAACAACGCGCCGATGTTTGCGAATCTCAAAAACAGGATAGCGCCCTCAGCGATAATGAGACGTATGCGCGAAAAGAAAGCGCATCCCGGCGATATCACCGACGACGGCGCCGACTGGAGAGTTATTCCCACCAAAATTAAAATGGACGAGATTCTCTCAACCGACTTACAGCCGAACGCGGCGTTTGAGCCTGACAAGCCCGGCAAAACCCGTTCGGAAAAGAAAAATGAAACGGGAGGGAAAACCGATGAGTGATATTGTTTTGAAAACCGAAAATCTCGGAATTTCTTTCGGCGGACTGAAAGCGGTTCAGAATGTCAATCTTGAAATTAAGAAGCAGCAGCTTTACGGACTTGTCGGTCCCAACGGTGCGGGAAAAACCACGGTGTTCAACCTTCTTACGGGTGTTTATCAGCCCACAACGGGTACATTTTTCCTCAACGGCGAGGAACTTAAGGGTAAAACACAGGAGCAGATAAACCACAAGGGTATCGCGAGAACGTTCCAGAATATCAGACTGTTCAATAATATGAGCGTTATAAGAAACGTTATGGTCGGTCTTCACAATCAGAAGGAGTTCAAGTGCAGTCCTTTTGCATCCATGCTCCGCCTGCCCGCTCATTTCAAGTGCGAGAGGGCGATGCGAGAGAAGGCAAAAGAGATACTCCGCATTGTAGGCTTGGAGGATGAGCGCAACAACCTTGCCTGTAATCTTCCCTACGGTAAGCAGAGAAAGCTTGAAATTGCGCGCGCTCTTGCCACGAATCCGGTTCTGCTGCTTCTTGATGAGCCGGCTGCCGGCATGAATCCGCATGAAACCGACGATCTGATGCGCATCGTAAGGGAGATACGCGATAAATTCGATATGACGATACTTCTCATCGAGCACGATATGAAATTCGTTTCCGGTCTTTGCGACGAGGTTACGGTTCTGAACTTCGGCACCACACTTGCGCAGGGCAAAACGGAGTACGCGCTCAACGATCCCGAAGTTATCAAAGCATATATAGGCGAATAAGGAGGCACGGAAAATGGCATTGCTTGAAGTAAAAAACCTTGAGGTCAGCTACGGCGTTATCCGCGCGCTCAAATCTATAAGCTTTCATGTCGATGAGGGCGAAATAGTATCGCTTATCGGCGCAAACGGCGCGGGCAAGACCACCACGATGCAGAGCATTATGGGACTTATACCGATAAAGAGCGGCACCGTTATATACGACGGCAAGGATATTACAAAAACTCCCGGCTACAAGCTTGTATCACTCGGCATGAGCCAGGTGCCGGAGGGACGCAGAGTCTTTCAGGAGCTGACCGTATATGAAAACCTCGTCCTCGGCGCATACACAAAGAAGGACAAGGCAAAAATAAAGGAAGATATCGAGGAGATATGCACGATGTTCCCCCGTCTCGGCGAGAGAAGAAAGCAGGTTGCAGGTACTCTTTCGGGCGGCGAACAGCAGATGCTCGCAATGGGCAGAGCCATGATGAGCCATCCGAAGCTTCTTATGCTCGATGAACCGTCGATGGGACTTTCTCCGCTGCTTGTAGATCAGGTTTTTGACATTATAAAGGACTACCACAAAAAGGGAGTGACGGTTCTTCTCGTCGAACAGAATGCGAAAAAGGCACTGTCGATAGCAGACCGGGCGTATGTCCTTGAAACAGGCTCGATAACGCTTGAGGGCAAGGCATCGGAGCTTCTTGACAACGATGATATCAAAAAAGCCTATCTCGGAGAATAAGAGCATGAAATACGCTAAAGTAATATCGCTTATTCTTGTGTTAAGCTTTGTTTTTGCACTTTCCGCATGCGGAAAAAAAGACTCAACGGAGGTTGAGACGACAGCGTCCGTGCAGCCGTCCGAAAAGGCTGCGGTTGAAACGGACGGTGACGGGACACCCGTTGAGATGCTTGCCGTTTATTTTCCGTATGACCCTGCATCGGAAAAGACCGCAAAAGCGGTTGCGGATGCTACAGGCGCAAAGCTGTTTGCTTTGGAAACCGTGAACGGATATTCCGATAACAGTGAAGAACGCGCGTCACAGGCAAAGGACGAAGCGCAGCAAAAATCACGTCCCGCCCTTAAAAACACGCTTGATGCGATAACGCCCTACAGTGTGCTGTTTGTTTGCACTCCTCTTTGGGAAGATGACATGCCCATGGCGGTATACACTTTTTTTGAGGATTATGACCTGCGCGACAGGGCAATCGTGCCGTTGTGTGTTTCCGACGGCGAAAACAGCGCCGAAGCACTCACGTCTCTTGTCCGCGAAAAGCTCCCGTCATCTATCGTTACCGACGGAATGGCAGTGACAGGCTCCGAACCGGATGCGGCTGCGATTAAAGCTTTTATCGACAACGCATTAAACGGCTGATTCGTCTGCTGTGCTACAATGTATTAAACGCACCGTTCGTTGATACGTTCGGCGCGTTTTTTTTCTGTTCTTTTATGTTCTCTTGCAGAAATATTCTCGGGACGGAAAAACGCTTGCCGTTGACTTTTTGTTTGATTTTTAATATAATCGGTTACGGACAAAAGAATTGAAAGGAGATAACGGAAATGAAATACGACATAACCGCGCTCGGTGAAATACTTATAGATTTTGTGCCGTCGGGTGTCGATGGCGCGGGAGATTCGGTTTTTGCGCGTAAGGCAGGCGGTGCACCGGTGAATATGCTTGCCGCAGTGTCGGCGTTCGGCGGAAAGACCGCGTTTATCGGTAAGGTCGGCGTCGATATGTTCGGGCGCTTCCTTTGCGCGTCGCTGCGTGAGTGCGGAATATCTGCGGACGGTCTTGTTTTTGACGGCGGGCATACCACAACGCTCGCGTTTGTTGAGCTTGACAAAAACGGTGATCGCGACTTTGTATTTTTGCGTGAGAACGGCGCCGACAGATTTCTCCGCAAAGAGGAGGTCAATGCCGATATTATCAAAAGCTCAAAGATGTTTCACTTCGGTTCGCTGTCGCTGACAAACGATCCCTCACGCGAAGCGACGGAATATGCGCTTGATGTCGCAAAAAAAGCCGGATGCGTGATTACATACGACCCGAATTACCGTGCGCCTCTCTGGAAAGATCGCAGTGCGGCAACGGAAATGATGAAAAAGCACCTTGATAAAGTCGATATTCTGAAAATATCGGCGGATGAGCTTGAAATGCTGTTCGGTTCGGACGAGAGTGCCGCAGTCAAAGAGCTGCAAACAATCGGTGTAAGGGTTATTCTTGTCACCGACGGAGCCGAGCGGGCGTCTGTTTATCTTAAAAACGGGAGTATATGCCTGCCGTCCGAAAAATTTGCAGCCGTTGATACAACGGGAGCCGGGGATATTTTCTTCGGAGTTTTTTTGAGTGAATGGCTGAAAAACGGCAGCACCTTGGAAAATATTACTCCTGCACAAGCAGCCGCGTATCTGAAAAAAGCGGTTCATATCGCAGGTAAAAGCACCGAGCAGAAGGGTGCGATTGCCCCGCTGCGTGATATTGAACGCCTTTGCGAACGGTAAAAGTGCAGCCGACCGATTTTATTTGAAAAAAGAATATCCTCCGATTGTTCGGGGCGCAATAAAACGCACATTCCGCCGTACCTTTTGTACCGCGAAATGTGCGTTGTTTGTCATCCTGTCATTTCATGTCAGCAGACTCGGGCAAGCTTTCTGCCCAGAATGTCGATCCAGTTTTTGAATATGGCAAAGAGACAGTCTATAAAGCCGAAGTCAAAGAACTTTTCGCTTTTTCCTCCGTTTGCCGCCGCATTGTCCTCTGCGTTGAGCAGGAATGCCTGTGTGTAAAGTATGCCGCCCTCGCCGAAGACCTCCGCTCTGACGTAATTGCCGAGCCTGTCCGCGTATTCGTTGAGATCGAGCACTGCGTCATCCGCTTTTGTTGTCGCAATGAGCTTGCCGTCGGATATCCAGCGGACGATAAGGGCATCGGATGTGTTGAGCGTGATCGTATCGTTTGTCTCGTCAATCTCTACGGAACCGACGGCGGGGAAAGTGTCCGCGGTCGAGAAACCGTCCTCAAGTACCAAATATGTGACCGAAAGGCTTGAATCGGCAGCAAGCTTGCCGCTTTCGATATCGGCAAGACGTGTGTCAAGCTCGTCGACCGTGGCTTTGACCTTTTCGTATGTTGCCGTTTCGCCGTAGAACTCTTTGAGAGCCGCGGCAATTTCGCGAAGCTCTTCGGGGTTGCCTATGCAGTGGGACGCAGCAAAAAAGGTGCCGTTTTCAAGAGCTTTTCTCGCCTCCGAAGAAGTAAGACCGTTCATAAGAAGCATTGTAAAGCCCGTGTCTATAACATTAAGCTGATGTGCGTCGGAGGAGGCAATTGCGTACACATTTTTGCCCTTTGCGGAGAAACGCGTGAGGAGCTTGTCCCACAAAATTCTGTCAAAACGAGTTCTGTTGTCGCCCTTTGAATTCATGTCGATGCCGAGACAGCCGTCGTATTTATCGAGAAGATACGCATATTTGTTGATATAATATCTGTATGCCGCATTTTTCTCATTGTAAGCATCCGCTGCGCGAAGCTCATAGCGCGCCTTTGTGTATTCACCCGGATGGTTGATTACGCAGATGCCGCCGAGCCTGTCAATAGAACTTATTGCGTCCTCATATGTGGTGAGTGAATTGTCGTGGTAGTCGGTGAACCAGCTGTTTACGTGTGCGTTTGCCGAAAGCGCGTTCTGCTCAATGCCGTAGGGGAGACGGAGTATTTGTTTTCCGTTTGACAGCGAAAGATAATCGTCGCCGTTTTCAGCCTTTGCGTACGAATATGAGATGCCGTTTGAAAAAGTGCCGTTTGCGCCGAGATATTCAAGCTCGCCCTCTGTTCTGCCGATAAGCGAAAGCATCTCGTGAATAAATTTGTTTTCGTTTACGGTTTCCCATGTGTAGTTCACCGTGCCGTGGTCGGTCGTGGCAACAATGTCAAATCCCGTGTCGGCATGGCGCTGTACGCTCTCTTTGAGAGTGGGGTCGCCGTCCGACGCGTTCGTGTGCGAGTGCAGCGCGGTCTTGTATTGCTTTACGGTGCTCCAATCAATGTCCGCATAGGGGTTTGATACGGTATAGCTGCCGTTTTCGGTGCCGGCGAGGGCAACTGCAGCCATCGTAAAGCACATGATTGCGGCAAGAAACACCGCAAGCAGTTTTTTTGCTTTTTTCATCTGTCTTTCCTCCGTTTACGGTTAGATACACTATAAATATAACATATTATCTTTGAAAATTCAATTGTTATTTTACGTCCGTGAAGTCCACCTCTATGGGGTCTTTCGGATTGCTGCCTTTTTTCCTGTTGATAATCGTGACTATTGCGATTACGGTTTTTTCAATGCCGCTTAAAATAAGCGAAATACCGATAAGCGTGGTGATAAAACTCGCCGACCGGGCGGGAGCAAACATCAAAAACAGCGCACAGAGCACCGTTATAAGCGCGGAAATGAACGAAAAATACCAGTATTTCAGTCCGAAACGGAAGCCGTCGCATGAGGTTTGCAATGTCACAAGTCCGTTCAGGAGGACAAATCCGCCGACAATAAATGCGAGCCACGACAGTGTCTGCATCGGACTTATAATGAATATGAACCCTACCGTTACGGAAAAGATTCCGAGCGCAAGGTCAAAGCGGTGCAGTAAGCTGTAGGGATCGCGCATGACATATGCCGCTATCTTAAAAATTCCGTGAATAAGGATGAAAACTCCCAAAATGCGGAACAGAACCACAGTTGTTATTGCCGGGTACAGAATAATGACCGCGCCGAGTGCCGCGTATAAAATTCCCACCGCAATATTTGCAAAAACAGAACGCTCTTTTAATTTATCCATGTTGTTTTCCTCCCTGTTACGTATTGAAAAAACAAATATGACAGTTTGTCAGTTGCCTTTGCCATAATATTAGCATACATCTGTCGGAAAAGCAATAGGCGAAGAAAAAAACTTTTGCCGCTGATAGATTAAAATATTTTCACTGTAAAAAAATGTTGATTTTACGGTTATCCGTCGAACGTGCGCAATGCGAGTGCGCACGTTCCGTGCAGCGAAACGCGCTGTACTCATTTCGGTGAAAGACAGCCTGAGCGCGCGATTCCGAAAAAAGTCGGCGTAAAGAGGGATGTCACTGTGCGGTTTTGTCTGTGTTAAGCGCGGCTTTAATAAGTCCTGCGAAAAGGGGATGAGCTTTGTTGGGACGGGACTTGAATTCGGGGTGGAACTGCACGCCGATAAAGAAACGGTTCTTTTTGTTCTCAACGGTTTCCACAATCAAACCGTCGGGCGAGGTTCCGCTCACGGTCAGTCCCGCTTTTTCAAGCTCATCCTTAAATTCGTTGTTGAACTCGTAGCGGTGGCGGTGGCGTTCGCTTATCGTTTCCGAGCCGTAGCAGCTGCGCATTATCGTGTCCGGCACGGTCTTGCACGGGTATGCGCCGAGACGCAGCGTGCCGCCCTTGTCCACTTCATCGCTCTGGTCGGGGAGAAAATCTATCACTTTATGTTTCGATTCGGGGTCAAATTCGCCGGAATTCGCATCCTTCCAGCCGACAACATTTCGTGCGAACTCAATGACTGCCGTCTGCATGCCGAGGCATATGCCGAGATAGGGCAGATCGTTTTCGCGGCAGTATTTTGCCGTTTCTATTTTGCCCTCGATGCCTCTGAAGCCGAAGCCGCCGGGCACGACAACACCGTCAAGACCTTTGAGCTTTTCTTTCACGTTGCTTTTTTCGATGTCCTCCGAGTCTATCCACTCAATGTGTACATCCGCGTTGTTTGCATATCCCGCATGGCGCAGTGCCTCCGCGACGGAGAGATATGCGTCGTGAAGACGGACATATTTTCCGACAATGCCTACCGTCACCTTGTGCTCGAGGTTTTTTATCCCGTCAACGAGTGCTTTCCACTCGTAAAGCTCCGGTGCTCTCGTCCACAAGCCGAGCTCGCGGCAGACAATGAGCGAAAAATCGTGCTTTTCGAGCATGAGCGGCGCTTCATAGAGACAGGGCAGAGTTATATTTTCAATGACACAGTCTTCTTTGACGTTGCAGAACATAGCCACCTTTTTAAGAATGGGCGGTTCAAGATGCTCGTCGCAGCGCAGAACGATGATGTCGGGGTTTATTCCCTTGCCCTGAAGCTCCTTGACGGAGTGCTGAGTCGGCTTTGTTTTATGCTCGTCCGATCCTCTCAGGAACGGGACGAGCGTCACATGGATGTACAGCGAATTTTCCTTGCCGACCTCGCGTCCTACCTGACGAATGGCTTCAAGGAAAGGCTCGCTCTCAATGTCGCCCGTTGTGCCGCCTATTTCGGTGATTACTACATCGGCATTTGTTTTTTTGCCGACGGAATATATAAAGCTCTTTATCTCGTCCGTGATGTGGGGAATTACCTGAACGGTCGAGCCGAGATATTCGCCCCTGCGCTCTTTGTTGAGCACATTCCAGTATACCTTGCCTGTGGTCAGGTTGGAATATTTGTTGAGGTTTTCGTCGATAAAACGCTCATAGTGACCGAGATCGAGGTCTGTTTCCGCACCGTCCTCCGTCACGAAAACTTCGCCGTGCTGGTAGGGGCTCATCGTGCCCGGATCAACGTTAATGTACGGATCGAGCTTTTGTGCCGCCACTTTAAGTCCGCGTGCCTTGAGCAGTCTGCCGAGGGATGCCGCCGTAATGCCCTTGCCGAGTCCCGATACGACGCCGCCCGTTACGAAAATATATTTTGTCATTGTCAATCGCTCCCTTGCGTTAATTTCCGTAAGATCTTATTATGCCTTCCGCTATTGCTTTTCTTGTACGTCCCATGTCCATTGCACGTTTTTCGAGATACCTGTGTGCCTGTGCTTCACTCATCGAGAACTGACGCATAAGCAGAATTTTTGCTCTGGATATTATTTTCAGCTCCGTGAGTTTATCGTCTGCGGGCTTCGGTTCGACGGGTGCTTTTCCGGTGTCGGCTTCGCTTATAAGTTTAAGTGCCACCGTGCGGACCGTGATGCGGTCGGTAGGCTTTTTGACGGTTATGATGTCGGGTCTGTCGAGCCTTGCCGACACATCGTCGAAAAGCTCCTGTTTTACAAAAAGCAGAACGCGCACGCCGTAGCTGTCGGCTGTTTTTGACGCTTCGTCAAAGCCGAACCCGTCGCCGACGGGGCAGTTTATCACCACGGCGTTAATGCCGCCGAGCATGAGATATTTTTTTGCTTCGCTCATGCTTGTGGCTGTCAGGATTTCACAGTCCGATATTTCGGACGCGGTTTTGAACTGTCCGAAAAATTTAACCGAGCTGCTCACTATCAGCAATGTTTTCACTGCGGCGCACCCTCCTTTCGACGTAACAAAAAAATAAAGTGTTCAACGACACCTTAAAGGGGTACTTGCCCCCGTTACCTTGTCGAATAAACACTTGAACTCGAAAACTATTAAATTATACTGTTATTATACACGCAAAATAACGATTGTCAAGAGTTTTTTTGAAAAACTTTGAAAAAACCGAACGCCGCCTGCAAAGCATCGGCTTCCCGCCGAAAAAACATGTCTTTGCCCGACAGCTTAATATTTTGCGGCTTTGCTCGGATACTTTTTTAATTTTTCCGATTCTTTTTTACCGCTGCCGCCGCGGCAAGCGCGTCCACTTTGTCCGCGCCGAAGATGAACAGCGTCTTTGCCGCTTCATTCATTGTTGCGTGTGTTGTCATTATATCGTCGACGAGAATTATTTTAGCTCCGTTTACAGCGTCGGCGCACTTCTCCCGGACTTCAAATGTTCCCGCAACATTTCCTGCCCGTTCAATGGAATTAAGGTCGTGCTGCGACGGCGAAAGCGTCAGCTTTTTGAGCGCGTTAAGATACGGTATGCCGCTTATTTTTGAAAACTCACGTGCAAGCAGCTCCGTCTGATTAAAGCCTCGGCGCAGCTTTTTCAGTCCGTGCATCGGAACGGGTACGACAAAGGAAGCATCCGTCAGGATACCGCTTTCGGCGGCGGCATTGTACATCTGCTTTGCGAAAAGCCGTCCGTAAAAGAGATTGCCTCTGAATTTGAATTGACGAACGGTTCTTTTTACCGTATCCGTGTAGAAAAACGCAAATACCGCCTTGCCGAAAAAGCTGTGCCGTTCGCATATACATTCGGTGCGCCGCTGACCGCATTTTTTACAGAAGCCCCGCTCATAAGCGAAGTGCGCCCGACATTTTTCGCAGTTATCACACAACTCGCCGTCCGTGAAAATTACGGCACCGCACCCGCAGCATCTGTTCGGAAAAATTGCTGCAATCAGCCTGTCCGCGCGGCTCACAGCACACAGAGCCTTTTAAGCTCTCTGTACACCCGCGCAACAGGAAAGCCCATAACATTGTAAAAATCGCCGCAGATGCCCTTCACGAGCAGTGCGCCCTTGCCCTGAATGCCGTAGGCGCCCGCTTTGTCAAACGGTTCTCCCGTTGCGATGTAGCTTTCGATGTCGCAGTCGGAAAGCTCGTTAAAGGTGACGTCGGTCTTGTCGGAAAACGAAACGGTACCGTTCGGGGCATGAATGCTTACACCCGTGTAGACCGTGTGAGTCCTGCCCGAAAGATGACGCAGCATTGCGCGTGCACCGTCCGCATTTTCCGGCTTGCCGAGTACCTCTCCGTCGATGAATACCACGGTATCGGCGGAAATTATTACATCGTTTTCGGAGCACAGCGGCATGACTGCGCGTCCCTTTTGCTCCGCAAGCGAAATCACTATCCTGTCGGGTGTCTGTGAAAAATCGGTGTTTTCCTCCGTGTCGGAAACCTTAACGGTGAAGGAATCTGTTATAAAACCCATAAGCTCGCGCCTGCGCGGTGAGCCGGAGGCAAGAATTAAAGCCATATTTTTTCTCCGTTCGTTGTTGTCTGCAAAGATTATACTATCCTTTGCCCGTTCTTTCAAGTCAAACTATAATGTATTTTATAAATTACATAATATATCGGTTTTTTTTTGCAAAAAACAGACAAAAACAAGAAAAACACTTGCATTGCGAAAGAAAGTGTGTTATAGTCAAAACATAATGTATTGACATTGAGTGGGGCAACCCGCTCTTTTGTTTTGATTGGCCCGATATTTCCCCGGGCAGACCGCTTCGGGAAGTGTCGGTACGGTAAAAAAACGGAGGCGATGCACTTGGCTGAAAAGAAAAAAGGCGGCAATGTCGTAAATTCGGTGTGGGAGCTTGCCGAACCGATTGTCGGTTCGCTCGGTCTTATGCTGTGGGACGTGCGCTATCAGAAAGAGGGCGCCACGCGCTATCTGCGGATCATAATCGACAAGGAAGGCGGCGTGGGGATCGACGACTGCGTTGCGGTCAACGATGCGCTCGATGCGCCGCTCGACGAGCTTGACCCGATAAGCGAGCCGTATAATTTACAGGTATGCTCGGCGGGGATTGAGCGTGAGCTTACGCGCGACTTTCATTTTGAGAAGTACATCGGCTCAGGGATAATACTGAAGCTTCGCAGTGCGTATAACGGCGTGAAGCTTCATAAAGCGGTGCTGTCGGGATATGATGACGGCGCCGTTACGGCGGAGTTTGCCGACGGCGACATTCATACATTCCTCAAAAACGAGATAACAAGCGTTAAGCTCGACGATTTCGACGGATTTTATAACTAAACGAAAGGACAGATCGGAAAAATGAATAACGAACTGCACAATGCCATAATGCTTTTCCAGAAGGAGAAGGGAATTTCGGCTGATGTGTTATGCGAAAAAATATGCCTCGCGGTGTCGACCGCGGCAAAGAAGGAATTCGGGATAAAGGACGGAGATATAATCTGCACCATGGATCCCGCGACCTATGACATCTCCATTTTCAACCGCAAGACCGTAACGGACGATGTGCTTGACCCCGACACGGAAATAAGCATCGAGGACGCGCAGAAGTATAAAAAGGGCGTATGCGAGGGCGATACCGTAGACGTGCCGCTTAAAATGGAAAATCTCGGCAGAATAGCCGCGCAGAGCGTGAAGCACACTATTCGCCAGAACGTGAGAAACTACGAGCACGACAGAGAATACCGTGAACTTCAGAGTAAAAACAACGAGATAGTAACCGCAAAGGTGCTCTCCGTTAACCCCGTTACCGGAGATGCCGCCGTCGAGATAGCAAAGACCGAAGCGCTGCTGCCAAAAAAAGAGCAGATCCCCGGCGAGACATTCAGTGTCGGCGACTTTGTTAAGATTTACATCGTCGACGTTATCGAAACGACGAAGGGACCAAAGGTTCTCCTTTCGAGAACAAACACCGGTCTTGTAAGACGTTTGTTTGAACAGGAGGTTCCCGAAATATACGACGGCACCGTTATAATCAAGTCCATCGCACGCGAGGCAGGCTCCAGAACAAAAATTGCGGTTTGCAGCAAAGACGGCGATATCGACGCGGTAGGCTCGTGCATAGGCGCACGCGGTGCGCGTGTCAACGCGATAGTCGATATGCTCGGCGGCGAGAAGATAGACATAATCAAGTATTCGGACGATCCCGCGGAGTTTATCGGCGGCGCGCTTGCTCCCGCAGAAATAGTCGAGGTCGAAATTCCCGATCCCGAAGAAAAGAGCTGCCGCGTGACCGTACCCGAGGGTCAGCTTTCGCTTGCCATAGGAAATAAAGGACAGAACGCCCGGCTTGCCGCTCGCCTTACAGGCTGGAAAATAGATATCAAGCCTTTCTACGGTGACGCAAGACCGATGATTCGTCTTTGATAACGGTGAAAAGCGATGCAGCAGAAAAAGACACCGATGAGAAAATGCACGGGCTGTAATGAGATGAAACCCAAAAAAGAGCTTGTGCGTATAGTAAAAAGTCCCGAAGGCGACATCAGCGTCGACCTCACGGGAAAGAAATCCGGCAGAGGAGCGTATATTTGCAGAAATGCCGAATGCCTTATGAAAGCCAAAAAAGGAAACAGGCTCGAAAAAGCGTTTGATTGCAGTGTTCCGACCGAAGTATACGACAGACTTTGCGGGGAGATCGCCGATGAATAAAACACTGTCCCTTATGGGGTTGGCAAGAAAAGCCGGAAAGCTCGGCATCGGACACGATGTTGTGTTCGCCGCCGTAAGAAACGGCACCGCAAAAGCGGTGATCCTTACCTCCGATGCGTCGCCGCGCCATGCGCGCGAATTGGAGGCTGCAGGTTTTTCGGGGCGCGTTATTGTCACAGATGCCGATATGGACGAGGCGGGACGCGCACTCGGCAAGCGAAGCTGTATTTTTTCGGTTGACGACAGCGGCTTTGCGAAGGCGATCGAAAAGACCGTTTAACTACGAGGAGGATTCGGAATGGTAGTAAAATACAAAATTCATGAGTTGGCCAAAGATTTTAATATAAAAAGCAACATTATTACCGACTTTTTTAAGTCGCGCGGCGATGAAACGAAGAAATCGCAGACCGTGCTCACATCCGATGAGCTTGATCTGATATTCGACCGCCTCACACAGGATAATTCCGTTGACAGCTTCGACGGATATTTTGCGATGAAAAAACCGGAGGAGCCGAAGACCGAAGAAGCGGCAGAAGAGGATAGCGCGCCCGAAAAGAACGCCTCCGCCGTGAAGGAAAAAGCTAAGTCCTCAAAGCCCGCCGCAGAGAAAAAGTCATCCGACAAAACGGCTAAGAATGCGTCGAACGCCGAGAAACGACCCGAAAAGGCAGCAAAGGCAACCGACAAGAGCGCAAAGGCAACCGACAAGGGAGCGAAGCAGATATCCGCCGCACCCGCGCAGAATAACGACAAGCCGTTTAAGAAAAAGGAAAACAAAAGCTCCGACGGTACCTTTGTTCAGTCGAGAACAAAGGGGGAGAGAAAGACCGTAAACACCCGTAATGAAGACGTAGAGCTTGATAAATACAACGAGCGCTACGAAAACGTGTCCGGAACGGCGGTGTCGGAACGGGTGAATGACGGCTCACGCAAACAGAAAATCAAGCAGAAGTCGCAGCAGTACAACAAAAAACAGGGCACACGCGCCCGCCGCAGAGAGACTGAGGCGGAGCGTCTGGCACGTATCCGGGCGGAACGCGCAAGCAGAAAGATTGTTGTTACCGTAGGTGACACCATCACGGTGGGCGAGCTTGCGAGTCAGCTCAAAATGACGGCTGCCGAGGTCATCAAAAAGCTGTTTTCATACGGCATAATGGCGGGTATCAACGAGTCGATCGATTTTGACACCGCCGAAATTGTCGCGACCGAGCTCGGCGCAAAGGTCGAGCGCGAGGTTGTTGTGACTATCGAGGACAGAATCATCGACGCCACGGAGGACAGCGAAGAAAATCTCGTTCCGCGCAGTCCCGTTGTCTGTGTTATGGGACACGTTGACCACGGTAAAACATCGCTTCTCGACGCGATTCGCCACACGAGCGTTACGTCCACGGAGTCGGGCGGAATCACGCAGCACATCGGCGCATACAGAGTTGATCTCGACGGTCAGGAGATAACCTTCCTCGACACTCCCGGTCACGCGGCATTTACGGAAATGCGCGCCAGAGGCGCAAAGGCAACGGATATCGCAGTCCTTGTAGTTGCTGCCGATGACGGTATCATGCCTCAGACCATAGAGGCTATCAACCATGCAAAGGCTGCCGAGATTGCGATAATAGTTGCGATAAACAAGATGGATAAGCCCGGCGCTCAGCCCGACAGAGTTATGCAGCAGCTCACAGAATACGGTCTTGTTCCCGAAGAATGGGGCGGCGACACAATATGCGTTCCCGTTTCCGCAAAAACGCATGAGGGTATAGATAAGCTTCTTGAGGCAATACTTCTTGTTGCGGAAATGAAAGAGCTTAGGGCAAACCCGAACCGTGCGGCAAAGGGCGTTGTCATCGAGGCGCGTCTTGACAAGGGCAAGGGACCCATCGCAACACTTCTTGTCCAGAACGGTACTCTTAAGAGCGGTGATATAGTAGTTGCCGGCACAGCGGTCGGACGTATCAGAGTCATGACCGACTACAAGGGCAGACGCGTAAAGGAGGCGGGACCTTCGATCCCCGTTGAGGTTATGGGTCTGGGCGAGGTGCCGGGCGCAGGCGATATCTTCGACGCTGTAAGCGACGAAAAACTCGCGAGAGAGCTTGTAGAGCAGAGAAAACAGAAGCTCAAGGAGGAGCAGTTCAACGCATACCGCCGCGTTACTCTCGATACACTTTTCTCCACCTTGGAGGAGGGCGAACTCAAAGAGCTTAATATTGTTGTCAAAGCCGACGTTCAAGGCTCCGTCGAGGCTCTTACACAGAATCTCGAAAAGCTTTCAAACAACGAAGTCAAGGTTCACGTCATTCACGGCGGCGTAGGTGCGATAACGGATTCCGACGTTATGCTTGCCGCGGCGTCAAACGCGATAATTGTAGGCTTCCATGTCCGCCCCGACGCGACGGCTCAGGCTCATGCGGAGCGCGACAACATCGAAATGCGTATGTATTCCGTCATTTATGACTGTATAGAAGACGTTCAGGCGGCTATCAAGGGCATGCTTTCCCCGAAATTCAGAGACGTAGAGCTTGGAAAAGCCGAGGTCAGACGTGTGTTCAAGCTTTCGAGCGCGGGCACCATCGCGGGATCGTATGTTCTTTCGGGCAAGGTTGCGAGAAACTGCAAGATAAGGGTTGTCAGAGACGGCATAGTTATCGCAGATGACGCAATTGCTTCGCTTAAGCGTGAAAAGGACGACGCAAAGGAAGTTATGAGCGGCTACGAATGCGGCATCGGACTTGAAAAATACAATGACATTAAAGAGGGCGACATCCTCGAAGCGTATCTCGTTGAGGAGTACCGCGACGCGTGATAAGCCCGGAAAGGAAACGTTCCGCAGCATGTTTTTGCGGCGCGGAACGGGTGCAGTCAAATGGGTTATAAATCAGACCGCACTGCCGAGGATATAAAAAGAGAGCTGACCGTGCTTGTCAGAGAACTGAAAGACCCTCGCGTGAATGCCGAAGTCCTTACCGTGGTGAGGGCGGAGGTCGCGCACGATCTGTCGTTCTGCAAGGCATATGTCAGTTCGCTTGAGGGAATAGAATCCGCAAAGGCGGTATGCAAGGCTCTCAACGGCAGCGCAAAAGGCTATATCCGCCGCGAGCTCGGCGGCAGACTCGGACTTCGCAAAACTCCCGACCTGAAATTTATAGCCGACGATTCGATAGAAAAAGGCATCGCGATGTTTAAAAAGCTCTACGATGCCGAGAAAAGGGAAGAAAAATGAACGTTACACATAACGAGGCGTGGAAAATACTCAACGGCAGCGACGACATTCTTTTGCTCACTCACCGTGTGCCCGACGGCGACGCGGTGGGCAGTCTGTGCGCTCTTTACAGAGTGCTCAAGTCTCTCGGCAAAAATGTCCGCTTCATTCTCGACACGGTGTCGCGTGAGCTTATGTTCCTTACCGAGGGACTTGAATCGGCGGACTTCGAGCCGAAGTGCGTGGTTACCGTCGATATGGGCGACAAAAAGCTGCTCGGTGACGAGCTTGAAGCCGAATACGGCGACAGGGTGCTGCTGAATATCGACCACCACGCCACAAACGTTCTTTTCGCCGAAAATACGCTCCTCGATTCGGAGGCGGCGGCGGCAAGCGAAGTGCTGTTTGATATGCTCAACGAAAACGGCGTTGAAATAACCAAAGATATCGCGATGCCGCTCTATGTCGGCATTGCAACCGACACAGGCTGCTTCCGCTACGGCAACACAACGGCAAAAACCATGCGGACGGCTGCGTTCCTTATGGACACGGGCATTGACACCGCCACGGTCAACACCGATATTTTCGACACAAAGACAAAAGAGTATTTTGCGCTCGAAACGATGGCGATGAACTCGGTAAAAATGTACTTCGGCGGAAAATGTGCGCTCCTGATGCTTACAAAAGACATGTACCGCCGCGCAAATATTGCCGAAAATGAAACAAAAGGCATAAATGCTCTGCCCCGTCAGATTGCCGGTGTTCTCGTCGGCATCACGGTTAAGGAGCGGGAGGGCGGCAAATACGGAATTTCCGTACGTACGCGTGAGCCTGTGGACGCATCGGAGATATGTGCGCTGCTCGGAGGCGGCGGACACCGACAGGCTGCGGGATGCGAGCTTACGGCAAATCCGCGCACCGTTATTTCTACCATACTTAAATACACGGAGGAAGCTCTTAAGGAGCAGAAACTTATTTAATGAACGGTTTTGTCATTCTTGACAAGAGCGAGGGGATGACCTCGTTCAGAGCGTCATCGTTTCTGCGCAGAATTTACGGCGAGAAAAAGACCGGCCACACCGGCACACTTGACCCGATGGCGACCGGAGTTCTGCCCGTCGCGCTCGGACGCGCCACAAGATTTATAGATTTCCTTCCGGTTACGGATAAAGGCTATGATGCGCGGTTCAGATTCGGCATCACTACCGATACGCTTGATATAACGGGCAATGTGCTGTCCGAAACGGATGCGCATGTCACGTTTGACGAGCTGACCGCCGTACTGCCGCGTTTTCGAGGGGATATAATGCAGACCCCTCCGATGTTCTCCGCAATTTCCGTTGACGGAAAAAGGCTCTACGAGCTTGCGCGAAAAGGTGTTGAGGTCGAGCGCGAAAAACGCGCCGTTACGGTTCATGAGCTTGAGGCGGAGGACTGCGGAAACGGTGAATTTCGGCTGCGGGTTATGTGCTCAAAGGGCACATATGTACGCTCTTTGATTGATGATATCGGCAGAGAGCTCGGCGTCGGTGCCTGCATGACAGCCTTGCGCCGCACATATGCCAACGGATTTTCGCTTGCCGATGCCCACACGGAGGAGGCACTGAAGGAGCTTGCTCCCGGCGGCGTTTTGCCTGTCGACGCACCTTTTGTGTGCTTCCCGGCAGTGTCGCTTTCGCGGCTGCAGACGGTGCGGTTCAAAAACGGCGGAGAACTGTTCACATCGCGTCTCGGCGGCAATCTTTCTCCGTCGGTGTACAGAGTGTATTCCGATGAAAACGTTTTTCTCGGCTTGGGCGAGGTTGCGGCTGACGAAACGGAGCTTTTGAGAGTACGCAGGGTTATTTGAAAACGGGTTTTACAGTATGATTAACACAAAAAGAGCCGTTGCGCTCGGATATTTTGACGGACTTCACACAGGACACGCCGAGGTGCTCGGAAAGGCGCTCGGCGCGGCGGATTGCGGACTTGCTCCCGCCGTTATGCTGTTCGATGTTCCGCCCGCAGAGGCGGTCACCGGCATAAAAACGGAGCGTTTGCTGTCCGACAACGAGCGCGACAGCGTATTGAAAAGGTCCGGATTTGAGCTTTTATATGTTTCCTTTAAAGAGCTGCGCGATATGTCCCCGCGTGAATTCGTTGAAGATGTGCTTTGCCGACGCTTTAACGCAGGCGAGGTGTTTTGCGGCTTTAATTATTCCTTCGGCAAAAACGGTGAGGGCAATGTCGAATCGCTGAAAACGGAGTGCGCAAGATTCGGAATAAATGTGAATGTAAGCGGCTGCGTTACCGTTGACGGAGAAACAGTCAGCTCCAGCGCGATAAGAAAACTGATATCCGACGGCGACATCGAGCGGGCAAACAAAATGCTCGGCTATTCGTTCGGTTTCACTTCATCCGTTTTTTCGGGCGATCACAGGGGCAGACTTCTCGGCGCGCCGACGATAAACCAGTATTTGCCGGACGGACTTGTCACACCGAAATTCGGTGTATATGCCGCCGTCGCGGATATTAACGGGACGCTCTATTCGGGTGTCACAAACATAGGAAAGCGCCCGACTTTTGACGGCGTGAGTTTGCGCAGCGAGACGTTTATTCTCGGCTTCGACGGCGATTTGTACGGCAAAAATGTGACTGTGAGGCTTGTGTCGTTTATAAGGGGCGAAATGAAATTTCCGTCGGCAGACGCACTGAAAGAACAGATCGTCCGGGATGAACGCGCCGCCGCAATGCGTACCGAGAAATATCAGGGAAAAGTTTGCGGAGCAAAAATAAAAAAAATCAAAAAAAAGTGTTGACAAGCAGCATGCTTTCCTATATAATTACAATGCTGTTGTTGAACAGCCGATAGTAAATGGATACGGCGGGATAGCTCAGTTGGCTAGAGCACTCGGTTCATACCCGGGGTGTCGTTGGTTCAAATCCTACTCCCGCTACCATTTCTCAAAATACGGCCCGGTGGTCAAGCGGTCAAGACACCGCCCTTTCACGGCGGTAACACGAGTTCGATTCTCGTCCGGGTCACCAAAAATCGGTAAGCAGATTATGCTTGCCGATTTTTTCTGGTGTGCTCGGCACGCGTAATAACTTGGTGGTGAAAGTCCACTACAGACTTGGCAG
>OLHA01000197.1_pt1 | contig 34751 bp, 28 predicted proteins | sample 1605961 | NCBI WGS metagenome assembly OLHA01 (sample SAMN03283288) | human gut metagenome | biome: human-associated habitat; material: feces | host: Homo sapiens | place: Peru | collected 2012
TATTTTGATTGAAAATCAGGTATTTACACCAGATTTACTGGTGGGAAAGTTGAGTAATTTATTTCTTCCCATTACAGAAAATTCCCCTATTTTTCCAATAGAAGGAACTGGAGTTATTCCCCCTCCAGAAGATGAACCTCCACCTGTTGCGCCACCGCCATTATTATTGGCATCTGTATTGTCTGCTACATCCGTAACTTTTCCTGCATTATCTACTTTTGAAGTGGTATCCTTTGCCACGTCCTTGCTTCCTGCCGGAGTCGTAACCGTTACTGCCTGTGTTGTCTCATTCTTTACGGTGACTTCTGCTTTATCAGATGTGGTCTCTACCTTACTTCCCTCTGCACCTTTGGTCAGGTTCAGTGCGATCGGCGCTGCTGCCTTTACCTCTACCGGTGTACTGGAAGTTACATTTGCACCTGCCGCTTTTTCATTTACGGTAACAGGTACTGCTACGGTTGTCTTTCCTTCTACAGTCACATTCACCGGAGCATCAATCGTAATGCCGGAAAGGGTTCCATCTACCACCAGTTTTACATTTCCCTTTGACCCGGAAACCATAATTTTTGCAACGGTAGCACCGGTTTCAACAATCACACGTGCATCACCGGTTGCACTGACCGTAATAACATTTCCTTTTGCATTCTCGCGGTAAGTATTCGGCTTGATTGCCTGAATATCAATAGACTTGAATTTTCCATTGTTCACAACATCCGCATTCGGTGCATTGATTACCAGATCCACCTTACTGTAATTGCCCTGCGGTACCGTAAACGTAACAGCTCCCTGTGTCGCAACTGTGATCTTTGTAACATTTTTGTTTTTCAGAGCCTTTTCCAGTTCGCTCTGAGAACCAACGGTCAAGCTGGTAACTTTTGCTGTTTTCTTAACCGCAACCTTGCAAGTGAGTTTGGTTGTCTTACCATTTTTTATTGTTACCTTACAGGTAACGACAGCATTTCCGGCTTTTACTGCCTTTACTACTCCCTTTTTGGAAACGGTTGCAATGGATTTCTTATTGCTGGACCACTTCAATTTGGCCTTTTTCCCTGCATTCTTTACTTTCAGGGTCTTTTTCTGTCCCACCTGAAGTGTCATTGTCTTTGCATTTAATCTTGTTTTTTTGGTTGCTGCATATGCCGCTGATGGCTGATAGATCGTGATGATCATCGCAAATGCCAGTACAAATGCAAGCAGTTTTTTCATTTGTTTCATAGTCATCCTCCTGACAATGATTCATATCCTTTGAAATTCAGATATATTATTTTACTGTAAATGAAGCTTCTCCATCCGGAATTCCTTCTGCGGTAACGCTCACCTTATGCTCTCCTGCGGAAAGTCCTGTAGCATCCACCCAGATAACAAATACACCATCTCCATTTAAGAAAGCATCCTTAGGTTTTACTTCTGTACCATCTACTTTAATCACAAAATCTTTTCCATCCAGCTTTGGTGTACAGATAACGTACAGGGTTCCGTCAGATACCCAAGGCTCTTCTCCGTCCGGAAACATTCCATCAACCTTTAATGCTGTAAATTTGAAGGATTTTGTCACGGTCTTATACCCTTTTTTCTGGATAGCAAAGGTATGTTTTCCATCTGTAAGTTTCTTTGTAAGTGTAACATAAGAAACTACACGCTCTCCATCCTTATCTGTCCATGTACTGTAATCCTTTTTCCCGAGTTTCTTTCCATCCAGTACATAAGTTGCGCCCTTGATTTCCTCTCCCGGATAAGAAATAGTTTCTCCACCAGTGAATACACTAATATCCTTTGCTGCAATTCCAAGTGATTTTGCTGCTTTTACGGTAACTTTACATGAATATGCAGCTTTTGTCTTTGTATCCTTTGCTGTAACAGTACAGGTGCCTTTCTTTACGCCTTTTACCAGTCCCTTTTTATCAACAGTGGCAATCTTCTTATTGGAAGTTTTCCAAGTTACGGATTTTACTCCTTTCACAGTCAGTGAAACTGTCTCTGTTTCATAAATAGAAACCGATTTCTTGTTCAGTTTTCCCGCAGCCTGCACCGGTGTTACCATGGCACATGTTAAAACCATTGCCAATGCTAAAACCATTACCACTGCTTTTTTCAGCTTGTTCATAATCATTTCCTCCTTATTTTAAATAATATTTTTTACATATTGATTCTACCACCCCACGAAAAGATATGTCAATGCGAAATTCTTTTTCATCCAGAAGCAAATATTATGTATCATTACTGTGCTCTGATATTTTCTACTCATAATCCCTTCTCTGGCTTCTGGAATACGAATTCCGTGAAAAATTTAGACATATAGAGGAAAATTTTTATATTATGTCCCCATTTTCTCGTCTGTCCGGACATATACAAAAAAAATATTTGTTATGTCCCATGCTTCTGCCACAGCAGGACATTTTTTTCACTCTCCTGTCTATATGTCCCACTTTCCTTATTCACTGGGATATCTTTCGACCTTTATCCTTTATATGTCCCGTCTGGTTCTTTCAGCAGGTTTTTATGTAGAACAGAAATGTTTCGCAAAGGGAAATCCGTATATCTGTTGGTTTCAATAACCAAAAATCCGGGAAATACACAACTCAATGTATTACCGCCTCCGTCGTCTTTTGCTTTCTGGCATCATCCGCAATCTGTTTTCCTGTCGCATCCATATGATAATTTTTCTTCATGATCAGCTTCGAGATGGGCACAATCTTGTAACCCTGTTCCTCTAAATTGGTCAGCATGGCATCCAATGCATCCGCTGTATACTTTGCTCCATTGTGACAGAGGATAATGGCTCCCGGTGCAAGTGCTTTATGGTTGCAAACCGTCGTGATAATAGAATCCACACCATAATTCTTCCAATCCAGACTATCCACTGACCACTGAATCGGATAATAATGCATGGCGTACGCCGTCTTGATCACATCATTGTCGTAAGCCCCATAAGGCGGCCGAAACAGATACATCTCATAACCGGTCAGTTTTTTTACCTTATCATGCACAGTTTTTAATTCACTGTCTTTTTCCTCCTGGGAAATTGTCGTCATGTCATAATGATGCTCACTGTGGTTTCCCAGATCATGCCCTCTTTTTACCAGCTCTTTCACACAATCAGGGTTATCTTCTACCCAGCCTCCGGTCATAAAAAATGTCACTTTTACCTTGTGTTTATCCAAAACATCCATGATACGCGGAAAATCTTCTGCTCCCCATGCAGCATCGAAGCTGAGTGCTACTTTCTTTTCTGTTGTGTCTACACAGTAAATCGGAAGTTCACGATCCCCGACCTTAGCACTTGTAATCACTGCAGATGTCGCCTGATAAGAGACAAACATCAGACAGCAAATAAGAGCCATGACAAGAAAACCGTTTCCGATCTTCCTGCATGACTCTTTTTTTAATTTACTATGTATTTTGTTGAACATAACCACTCCATCAAACGTTCTTTGTAGAGTATATGTATGTTTCCAGAAATTTAGAAGTGAATGAACTACTGTTCCGGCACGCATGAACGTGATCTATGCCTGTAATTCGTCTATTCTTTGAATAAAATCAATCACAACAAGAATAGACTGCAGCGCTGCTTTCTCTGCAAAGGTGGCATAATCCATAGAAGCTCCCTCTCCATCAGAAATGGAACGTAAAATTGCAAACGGAACTTTATTTACATAACAGACATGTCCGATAGATCCGCCTTCCATCTCACAGGCAATCGCATCAAACCGCTCATGAATCTTTGTCTTCTGCTCCGGTGTGCTGACAAACAGATCCCCTGTGGCAATCGTTCCGACATGATAGTGAATTCCTTTTTCTGCCAGGCAGCTGCCCAGCAGTCTGCACATTTTTTCGTCTGTCGGCAGATACACTTCGTTGATACCGGAAAGAAGTCCAACCGGATCTCCCAGAGGTGTCGTATTCATATCGTGCTGCACTACCTTATCTGCCACAGCAACATCCATTACCCCAAGTTCTTTGCAAAGCGTGCCACCCACGCCGATATTGATCACATAATCCACATGAAACTCCAGAATCATTGCCTCCGCACAGATTGCGGCAAACACCTTGCCGATTCCACACACTGCTGCAACCACTTCCTTATCTCCAATGGTTCCGCACACATAGGTAACTCCACTGTATTCCTTCGTGCTGATATCGCTCATGGATGCTTTCAGGTTATCCACCTCAATCTGCATCGCACCAATTACTCCGATTCTCATGTATCTTTTCCTCCTGCAATCTGTTTTATTCCGGATATGTAAAATCCATATTTGTCTGTTCTTCCAGCACGGCAAGATACGTTGCCGCTTCTGCCTTTGCCGCTGCGAGAGATAAATTTTCATAATGTCCGCACTCAATTGCAGACTTACCGAATACCTCTCCTTTATGATCGTAAATCTGTCCCAGTACCTCTTTCGTCATGGCAAACACTTCTTTTGGACTTCTGCTGTTACGAACCAGCAGATAAAATCCGGTCTGACATCCCATCGGTCCAAAATAGACAACTTCATTTCCCATCTCAGAATTGCGGATATAGGTAGCAAACATATGCTCCAGGGAATGCATGGTTGCATTGTCCATATAATCTCCTGCGTTCGGCTTGCGTGTACGCAGATCATAGGTAATCACATCCCCATCTTCACGGGAAATATAAAATCCCGGCATCAGAAGATTGTGATTGATTGTAAAACTCTTAATTCGATTCATTTTGTGCCTCCTGCAAAAAACTACTATTTCTTGATCAGAGTTCCCATACCACCGGTAATCTCTCCTGCTTCTTTATTTAATTTGGTTACAAGAACAGAGCGGATCGCAGACTCTCCAATGAAGTCAATTGCAGCTTCAATCTTAGGTGCCATGGTTCCTTCTCCGAATTCTCCTGCCGTAAGATATTTCTTTGCATCGGCAAGAGAAAGGGTATCCAGCTTTATCTCGTCTTCTTTGCCATAATTCAGGCAAACCTTATCCACACTTGTAAGAATTACAAGCATATCCGCATCCAGAAGTTCTGCAAGCTTTCCTGCTGCAAGGTCCTTCTCAATGACAGCACTGGCTCCCTGCAGACGGTTGTTCTGTGCCAGAACCGGGATTCCGCCTCCACCACAGGCAATGACAACCTGATCGGCATCGGACAGTGCGGAAATTGCATCAATTTCCACGATATCCATTGGCTTTGGAGACGCCACAATACGGCGGTATCCGCCTTCCACCTCTGTCACATGGTTCCCCTTCTTTTCTTCTTCCTCTGCTTCTTCTTTTGTCATCACACGGCCGATCACCTTGGTTGGATGATAAAATGCCTCATCATACGGATCAACGACAACCTGTGTCAGAACCGTAGAAACTGTCTTATAGATTCCACGGTTTAATAACTCGGTACGAATGGCATTCTGCAGATCATATCCGATGTATCCCTGGCTCATTGCAGAGCAGACAGATGTCGGAGTTGCTGTATATTCCGGATACAGACGGCAGAATTCGTTCATTGCCGTATGGATCATGCCAACCTGCGGTCCATTGCTGTGTGTAATAACCACCTGATAATCTTCGCGGATAAAATCCGCAACTGCTTTTGCAGTACGCGCAGCTGCCTTCTGCTGTTCCGGCAGTGTACTTCCAAGAGCTTCATGTCCCAATGCGATTACAATTCTTTTCTTTTTCATACATCCTCCTAACTCTCCAACCCCGGCTTATGCTTCCAGGAATCTTTTTCTGGAGATAAAATTATACGTAGTAACTAACATGGTGGAGAATATTTTTGCTACTGCATAAAACATTCTTAAATATTCTACGGCAAACCACATGATCATCTGGTTCATCACAAGCCCGATCATACTGAGTGCCACAAAAATAACCATCTCCTGTGCCTTCGTCATGTCTTCCTTTCCAGTAAAAACAAAACGCATGCTCAGGATATAATTCACAATAACGGATACGGTAAACGACACGGCACTGGATGCAAAATAATGCATGATATGTGTCTCTGTCAAAAAGATCATCAGTCCATAATCAATGCCAAAGCACAATCCACCGACCGCACCAAACTTACAGAACTGAATGATCAAATCTTTTATCCTATTCATTTTTGTCTGACTCCTGTTTCTAAAACTGCAACTACCCCATGGCATTATCCTGCTGCCACAGGCAGTGTTGCTTTAAAATACAAAATAGATTGCCCGAATTATGTTCGGACAATCTATTATAGCGCATCTTATGCAATTTGTCATCAATTATTTGATCCGCCAAATCCATCTCCACCAAATCCATCAAAGAAACCAGAGTTGCCGGAATCATCGGAATTTCCAGAGTTTCTGGAATCGCCGGAGTTACCGGAATCCTGTGAGTTCTGAGAATCATTGGAATTATCGGAACTGCTCTCGGATACAAAATCGGACTGTGCTGCAAGTGTCACGGTAATGGATTTTTCCTTGTAGCCATTTCCCAGCCGTTCCATTGTCATTTTTACTTCATCCCCTGATTTGTGGGATGCGATCAGCTGTTTCAGCTGCGTCATACCTGTAATTGTCTGGCCGTCAAATTCTGTAATAATATCCCCCTGACGAAGTCCTGCTTTTTCTGCCGGTGATCCGGAGACAACCTGATATACATATACCCCCTGCGGCATGTTATAAGCACTGGCAACACTGGAAGAAATATCCTGTCCCTGAATGCCGAGGAACGCAGCCTTGGACTGATCTACCTGTCCTTTTTCAATCAGCTGTTCAACGATCGGCATGGCATCTGACATCGGGATTGCATAACCAAATCCCTCTACACTCGTATCAGAATATTTTGCAGAGTTGATACCAACGACCTCTCCGCTTGCATTCAGCAGCGCACCACCGCTGTTGCCAGGGTTAATTGCTGCATTGGTCTGGATCATGTTGTTATTGACCACGGTCTCTCCGGTCTGTTCATCCTGCACGGTAACGGTTCTTCCTAACGCACTGATAATACCGTTGGTAACGGACTGTCCGTAACCAAGTGCATTGCCGATGGCGATAACGCCCTGACCAACTTCCAGGGTATCGGTATCCTCGTTTACCGTAGCTACCTTGATTTCTTTTAATGTAGAATCCTTAATATCACTCAATGCTACTTTGACTACCGCCAGATCATCCGAAGCATCGGTTCCCTGCACCTTACATTCTACGGTTTCGTTATCCACAAACTGCACTTTCAATGAATCGGCATCTGCAACAACGTGATTGTTTGTCGCAATGTAAAGATATTTGCTGTCCTGTTTGATAATAATACCGGACCCTGCACTCTCACTCTGCTGCTGCTGTGTCCCCCAGAATGTCTGATAGGATACCGTTCCGGTATTTGTAATTGCCACAATGCTCGGCATTGCCTCTTTTGCGATTCCGGAAACATCGGAAAGATCCGCTGCATTGCCGGTACTCGTCTGGCTGACTTTTGCGGAAGAAGAACTCTTTGAACTGCTTACATTCTGTCCGGAAACTCCCAGCGCTTTGGTTCCTACATAGCTGACTCCGGTAAATACACCTCCGGCTACCAGACCAAAGACCAGAGCAACTGCCGCACACTTACCAATGGTAGCTCCGAATCCGGATCTGCGACGCGGTTTCCGGGGTGCCGGGCCTCCTGTCGGCTGCTGATACGGATTGTACGCATTGTATGATGTATTCTGGTATGTCTGTCCCTGACTGTTACTATTGTACGGATTGTATCCATTCTGATTATTTTGTGTACTCTGATTCTGATTTTGATTCATATTATTATAATAGTTGTTATCCATAATGAAAAACTCCTTTCCTGTTTTCTAAGGAGAATTCTACCTGTCAACTGTGTTCAAATTGTGACAAAGTTCTGTAAATTTTGTAAATCCCTGTTAAATGGCAATGCCATTTTTCTTTAACAGTTCCCTGGCAGACTCTACCGAATCAGTTCCGAGCGCATTTTTCACCGGTGCAAATTCCTTTTCCCGCTCAACCTCAAACGGAAGACAATTATCCATCATATACACCATATCCAGTATGAGTGTTTCAAATTTGTAGGCATTCGGCTCCTTCGGTTTCTGCAGCTGACCGTTTTCATCCAGATACGGAACCTTCTTCTCTACAATATGCATCGGAAGATTTGTTTTTACAATCTCCATCAGCTTATCCACACGGAACAGATAATTTAAAATCACACCGAACCCGTAAAGCAGCGAACCATTTTCATTGACAGCCTCTGCCATCTCCGGCGTCAGTTCATAGTATTCGACAATCGATGGTTTTCCATCTTCCAGACACATTGCACCCACACGTTCATACGGAGAAACCTTACGCACGACTTTCGAACCACACACACATCCAGACAAAATCGTTGCCCCGACAAACACCGGATCCGCAATCCGCTGCAATACATTGTCCACGGCAAAAACATTCAGCCATTCAATCCCACGTGTCCGGATATCTTCATCCAGATGTGCCCGGAGCATGGATTTAAACCATCCACCGTTTCCATTCGGAGACATCGCGAGAGAATCCTCCGATTCCATCAGTATGTTTCCATCGAAATCGACCGCCGGAACCATCTCCTGCACAAAAAATTTCACATAACTGCTGTCATATCCGAAAAAATCATGTTCTTCAAAAAAGGTCCGCGTCTGTACATCGTTTTTTTCGCTGGTCATAATATAAAGCGGAATCCACACACCTGCCTCATGTTTTACCTGCATCAGATTTTTAATCAGCTGTTCAAAAATATAGAGTGTTTTCGTCACTCCGATATTAAACATGCCTTTTGCCTTGTCAAATCCCAGCCGGGTACCCTGCCCTCCCGCCAGAAGAATTGCACCGACTTTTCCTTCCCGGAGTGCTTTCAGTCCCGTTTCCCGATACAGATCTTCCTTCTTTCGGATTTCGGAAAGTTCGGTCGCCTGCAGCGGCGCAAACGTCCCTCTTTGCTGTTTTTTCTGATGAATCAGTTCCAGACAGGTCCAGTCCATTTCCTCCAACTGTTTTTCCAGTTTCTCCGGCACCTGTGCATCTGTCAGTTTCTGTAAATATTTCTGCTTATACTCCATAATATTGTTCTTTACCTGTTCGTTCATGGAAACATTCTCCTTTATCTTTATTGACTTTCCTCTCCAATGACAACAGTAGACCAATCATGCCGATTGGTCTACTCTTATTCCCCAATTGATTACTGTACATTTGTTCCGCCAGTAGTTTCTGATCCCTTCTGGATCTCATCCGTGCCTGTGGCACCTACGGTCTCGTTATAATCCGATGTATTAATCTTTGCAGAATCTGCCGTGATTCCGGTTGTATTTACAATCGTTTCAGAGATTGCCTGCACCGTCTGTGATGGTGTATACGCGGCATCATCAAACATGTATTCATGCAGTTTTTTTACATTCGTCACAAGATCTGCCGGAATTACCGTATCTCCACATCTCGGCATGTTTTTCGTAGTCAGATCTGTTGGAAAACCAGTGGTGCTGTTGATTTTGTACTTGGTTACATCTTTCGCCAGACTCACCATCTGATCCAGCGAAAGTGTTGTGGAAATATCATCTACCACACTGTTACAGATTTTGACAAGTGTTGCCGGATTTGCTTTCTTTGCTTTCTCCAACATTGCCTGCAGCACAATTCTCTGACGGGATGCACGTTTAAAGTCATCTCCGGAAAGTTTTCGGATTCTGGCATATGTGGTTGCCTGTGTTCCGTCCAGATGCACCAGACCATACTGCGTCACATTCGGGGTATTCTTTCCGGTTACGCCGTCCACATCTTTCTTGTACTTGTTGATCTGGTTCATCTCACCCTGGGTAATATTCAGATCCAGTCCTCCCAGATCATCAATCACTTCTACGACAGCTGCCCAGTCCACACACACATATTCCTTGATATCCAGATCCAGATTGGAATTTAACATCTGAACCGCCTGTTTTGCCCCGCCTCTGGCATAAGCATTGTTACACTTGAAATAAGTGCCGCCTCCGACTGACAGAAATGTATCACGGTATACCGATACCAGTTTGACATTTTTTGTCTTATTATCAATACTTGCAATCATGACAACATCGGAATTTCCCTCTTGGTAGTTATTTGCACTCCGGTTATCCAGACCAAACACTGCAATATTGGTATATCCTTCCAAAGACTCCAAGGTATCTTTGCTGAGATCATCATTAATTCCTGCCTCTGTCTCACTCATATTTTCATATTTCACACGATTTACCATGCCAATAAAATACGCAGCGACAAGCAGGATTGCGAGAAGCAGAATTTCAAATACAAACAATACAATCTTTCTGCTCTTCTTTTTCTTTCTTCTCTTTTTTCTTCTTCTATTATCTGCCATTTTTTTAATCCTTTTGCCTATTGTGTATATACAGCCATGCGTCTGCATAACTGACGCGGTCCTGTTCCGACATGGAAGTATATTTCTCCAGGTCGAGATTGGTCAGCCGCATCTGCGCGTTCCCACACTGATGACATTCGACATCTTTTCGTCTGGAAACCATACGGAGCCATCCACATTGCGGACAAATGTATATTTTCATCATAACAGTCTACCGATTATTCAAAGTGCTTTAACACTTCTGCTTTTAATTCTTCCAGCATCTGATCTGCACCATCCAGGGTATCTCCCTTAACACCGACATAAAATTTAATCTTCGGTTCTGTTCCGGATGGACGTACACAGCACCATGCATTATCGGATAACTCATAATACAGGACATTGGAAGACGGAAGTCCGGTAGCAGTCACCTCCCCGGTCTTTAAATCCTTACGGGTGTCTGCCTTATAATCGCGGACTGCAAGTACATCAAACGCTCCAAGCTTTGCCGGAGTACTCTGTCTTGCCCGATCCATAATCTGCTGAATCTGTGCGGCACCATCGATTCCCTTAAGTGTCATGGTTGCGATTCCCTCACGGTAATATCCGTACTTTTCGTACATATCGATCATGCCATCCCAGAGTGTCTTTCCCTGTGATTTATAAAAAGCAGCAACCTCACACAACATACATACAGCTGCCGGAGCATCCTTATCCCTTGCATAAGTACCCGGAAGACATCCGTAACTTTCTTCAAATCCGAACACATAATTCTTTTCTCCGGATTTTTCATATTTCAGCATCTGCTCACCAATATACTTGAATCCGGTCAGTACTTCTACCAGCTCCACATCGTATGCCTTTGCGATTGCTTTTGCCATATCGGTAGAAACGATAGATTCTACCAGTACCGGATTCTCCGGCATAGAATTGTTTGCACGTTTCTGTCCCAGAATATATTCTGCGATCAGCATGGCTGACATATTTCCGGTAAAGGTTACATACTCCCCGCTCTTTGTATCCTTACAGTATACTCCAAGACGATCTGCATCCGGGTCCGTTGCCAGAACCAGATCTGCATCCTTTTCCTTTGCAAGCTTAAGTGCCAGTTCCCATGCATCCGGATTCTCCGGGTTCGGATACGGTGCGGTCGGGAAATGGCCATCCGCAACTGCCTGCTGTGGCTCAATGTATACATTTTCAAATCCCAGATCACTCAGCACACGCTTAACCGGGCCAAGACCGGTTCCATGCAATGGTGTATAAACAATCTTGATATCCTTTGCCATCTTTTTGATGATCTCCGGATGAATGGATAAATTTCTCAGCTCTGCAAAATAGGATTCATCCACATCGTCGCTGATGATCTGATACAGCCCTTCTGCCTGTGCTTTTTCCTTCTCCATGGTCTTTACCATGTCAAAAGAAGTTACTTTTGCTACTTCCGCCATAATACCGGTATCATGTGGCGGTGTTACCTGCGCGCCGTCTTCCCAGTATACTTTATATCCGTTATATTCTCTCGGGTTATGGCTTGCGGTAATAACAATACCTGCAATACATCCGAGTGTCCGGACAGCAAATGAAAGTTCCGGAACCGGGCGCAGACTCTTGAACACATATGTTTTGATTCCGTTTGCTGCAAGACAAAGCGCCGCTGCATCGGTAAATTCATCTGCCATCAGACGGGAATCATGTGCGATTGCCACACCTTTCTCCTGTCCTCCCTGTGCCAGAATATAGTTTGCCAGTCCCTGTGTCGCCTGACGGACCGTGTAGATATTCATACGATTGGTTCCCGCACCGATCACCCCGCGCAATCCGGCGGTTCCAAACTCCAGTGTACGATAAAAACGATCCTCGATCTCCTTGTCATCACCGGCAATTGCCTTCAGTTCTTCCCTTGTCTGATCATCGAAATACGGGTCATTACACCACTTGTCATATTCCTGTCTGTAATCCATGATTTTCCTATCCTCCTGATCTGCACTCCTTGCGATACATATTCTATGCTTCGCCCAAGATTTTTAAATTCTCTCCACTTGCAATTTTCTGAAACTCAATTGCTGTATGCCATTTTATCACAATCTTGGTTTTTTGAAAAGTTTTTCACGGAAATATTAGAATTCCTTAAGAAACTCATCCAGCTCCTTTTTTGCCTGCTCATAGGACCGGAAAACAATCCCATGAATGCCACAGGTTTCTGCTCCTTTTATATTTACCGGACGATCATCAATAAATACGCTTTCTTCCGGTTCCAGCCAGTATTCATCACACAGATATTCATAAATTTCCGGATCCGGCTTCATTTTCTTTATTTTATATGAAAAAACAACGCCATCCATAAGCGGAAGAAATTTCAGTTTATCCTTTGTCTGATCCAGCATGTTTTCACTATAGTTGGAAAGGATATACACATGATATCCTCTTGCCTTCAGATCGAGAATCCATTCCATGGCATACGGGAACAGTTCCACGGTATTTCCGACGGTTTTATGGATTTTCGTAATTTCGTCTGCCAGTTCGGGTGCTCCCGCAATAAATTTCTGTAAGAATTCATCCGGTGTCCCAAGTCCCTGATCGGACGTATCCCACAATTTGTTTTGAAACATTGCTTCATTAATTTTTTTCTGATTTTCTTTGCTGATTCCCAGACGCTGCATATATGCATCCGGCTCGTAGGAAACCAGAACCTTTCCCACATCAAAGATTATATTTCTTATCATGTCTTTTCTACTCCTTCATCCAGTCTTTTTACTGCCGATTTTATCATAACACAAAAACGCCGCATCGTACACACTGGTATCGACACGGCGTTCATTCGTTATGTTCTAGCAATATATCTGAAATGTTGAATTCTCCTCCTTTCCAACACTGAGCATCTGCATCTGCTGATCCAGCATGCCTGCAAACGATGCCTTCTTCTGCTTCATCTGGGATTCCCCATGATTCTCACGTGGAGACTGATAGGTAATCGCAATGATGCTTCCTACGGGTACAATTGTCTGATATCTGTCCTTGATTGCTGCGGTAACGCGCCTCCCTTCCATGATTGGCGTTCTTTTTGTTTACCTACACAATATATATCGGACATCTTTTCCATTTCTTAACCGTTTTCTGAATTTTTTATTTTATCACCCTCATTTTCAATAAAACAAGGGCAGAATCACAATGATTCCACCCTTATCCTTATAATCATCTAAGAATGACCGAAATTTATTTTTTTGTATAGTATCCACCGTATACGATCTCATAATGGTCGAAATTCGGATGGCTGTAAGGGCTCTTGGAAACGGTTTCCGAAGTAGTTTTTGTTTCCTTTTTATCCAGGTATAAGGAGCTGGTAGATACATCTATGATGGTTCCGTTTGCATCATAGCTGATAATATAAATTTCTCCATACACATACTGACTTGTTTTGTTTACCTTTTTCAGCTTAAATGAAATACTGGAATCTGATACCTGTTCATCTGTGACAGTAACGGAAAGCTTATCTTTTCCCAGCACTTTATATTTCTGTTCCGGATTTCTGTCAAATGCCGTAATCTTTACACTGGACTGCGAAATATCAACATCTGCCGCAGATGAGACATAAATACTTTCGTATGCAGTCTTTCCACTCATTACACGATAAACAATCTCATCTTTTGCTGCAACCTCAGATCCGGAACTGTTCTTTAATGAGTAGCGTACCGCCAACCGGTCAAACGTTGCCTTCGTATTGTTTTTCACACGGATCAGAATATAATTTCCATCCAGTTTCTGAAGCTTAACGTCAAACTTCGGCTCCGCAACCGTTACTTTTATCTTTAAAGACTGCGTATGTCCGTAATAATCTTTCCCTTTTATAGTTACAACCGAAGTTCCTGCTTTCTTTGCAGAAATGGTATACTGCTTTTTCGATTTATTGGCTTTTACTGTTGCAACTGCTTTCTTGGTGCTTGACGCACTACTTAAAGATTTCACACCGGTAAGATACCAGGTATAGGTTTCTCCCTTATAAAGTGTTAAGCTCTCATTCTTTGTGGCTGCCTCCACAGATGCCGGTGTCACCAGCGCCAGAATCATGGCAAAAGCCAGACATGCCGTAATTACCCTCTTCATTACTTTTTTCATTCTTTCAATTTCTCCTTTCAATCTTTTCATGGATTTACGCAAACGGTGCAGGCAAATGTTTTCCCGTTTACTTTCAATGTTACTTTGGCTGTGCCGGTACCCTTTGCCGTCACTTTGCCACTGGCATTTACTACCGCAACCTTCGTGTTGCTGCTGGACCAGGTAATTCCTTTGCTTTGTCCGGTCACTTTAAACGTGCCGGTCCTGCCTTTGGAAAGAACCATGGTTACCCGGTTCACCGCAAGTCCCGGGATGGTTGTTGTAGTATATGTTTTATCTGCATTCGCTGAAGTTTCCAGCGTTGATGCTGTATATTTTTTACCGGCGATCACGACAGAATTTTCCATGTGTTTTTTGCCGTTGACCACTTTTGCGGATATGCCATAGTGCTTCATAATCAACTGATAAGCTTCACAAAACCCCTTATAATTTGCCTTGCCCTGCTCGAGTGCTTTCTGTGCCAGAACCGATGTTCCATTCGGGGAAACATTCTGCTGCATCCACTGCTGGGCGGCAACTGCCTTTTCATAATCGCTCATCCCGGAGGTCACATACTGATTCCAGATAATATCAAGCACGTTTTTCTGGGAACGCGCAATCACCGTATAGGGATATGTATAAGTTTTTTTGCCAATGGTTGCCGTTATTTTTACAGTTCCGGCTTTTTTCGCCGTCAGCCTTCCATCCGCATCTACCGATACCACACTGCTATTTGAACTTTTCCAGACGGGTGCCACAGAAGCATTCAATACGACAATGGATCGGCTCTCTCCCACATACAGTTTACTATACCCTGCCTGTATTTGTAAAGATGTCTGACTGCTATAATGAATTTCATTTGCTTTCGCATACGTTTCCGCCGCAGAACCATACGGAGTAACTATCGTAAGCCTTGCCTTGTTACATCCTGCAAATGCATCTATTCCAATCGTTTTTACGCTGGCCGGAATCTCAATTTGGTACAAATCCGTCTGATTCTGAAACGCCTGTGTTTCAATCGTGGTATATCCTGATGGAATCTTTACCGTCTGCAAATTTGTCAGAATCAGCTGGCCAAGATTCGTTCCGATGTTAGTAACTACGTAGGAATTACATTTTGCAGGAAAGGTAACTGTGCTTTTTTCTCCCGTATACATATAAATGGAACAGCCTTTTTTCGTTGTTGCACCTTTTGGAATCTGATAGACAAATCCTGCCGCATCCTGCGCATATGCAGTTCCATCCGTATCTTTGACAATCTCTGCAGCCTCTGCGATATATGGACTCCCCGCCAGCAGCACGGTAACTGCCAGGAACATCCCCGCGATCTGCCGGATACTCTTTTTCTTAGCTGTTTGTTCTCGGAACTTCATATCTTTTCCTCACTGTAAATTTCCACTACTGTACGATATTATCCGGAATCTCCAGATCGGCATCTGTCAGGATCTGTCCCTCAACGACTTTATTGACAAGCTGCTCTGCATATTTTACCTGCACCTCATCCGGATACATGACATAGCTTCGTTTCGTAGGCATGGAGTAGGTCGTCGATGATCCGCCTTTTCCTGTAACTGCATAAGACTTTACATTCCAGGAAGCCAGATCTGACAACTGCATTTTTACCAATGCAGAAATATCCTCTGAACTCATACTCGTCGTAAACATCCCGGACATACTATCCATAATTGCTGAATAGTTGCTAAGCACCGTTGTTCCGGAAGAAATTTTCTTAATCAGTGCCTCAATTGCCTGCATCTGATGACGTCCTCTGGAATTATCCCCATCTGCAAAAGATTTTCTCTCCCGCACGTAGGAAAGCGCCACCGTGCCATTCAACTGATTGGTTCCCTGATTGATATAAAATCCACCTTCACTGGTCCGGAAGGCTTTCTCCGACTCTACGGTAATTCCTCCGACTGCATCTACTAATGTCTTAAATCCATTAAAATTAATCTGCACATAATAATCCACATGCTCATCATACAGATTTCCAAGTGTGGCCATAGAACAGTCTATTCCATACATTCCGCAGTGTGTCAGTTTATCTTTGGCTCCCGCAGACGCTGCCGTATCCACGTAGTAATCTCTCGGTGTATTAATTAGAAGCACCTGCTTCGTGGACGGATTGACAACTGCCAGAATATTGACATCACTGCGGCTGGTGGTAAGAGTAAGGGTTCTGGTATCGGAACCACTGATATAAATGACAAACGGATCTGTTGTAATGGATTTTTCTGCCGTCTGTGAATCCTCCGTCACCACCGTTTCTTCCTCATGATCATACAGGGTACGCGTTCTGGAAGAAAATGTTTCATACCCATCCTGTGCCTCTACCACGTCTACATATGCCACATTCATAAGCATAGCATCTGCATTTCCTTCGTATAATGCCTGCACCATGTCGAGAATATTATCATACACCTGCGTGTGGATCTGTGTCCCGACAGTTTCATTGATCTTTTCGATTGCCTTTTGGGTATGTTCGTAATCGTATTTTTCGGTAATCGCAAACACATAGTCTTTCGCATCCATCAGTGTCTGTGCCGGATCATCCGTCATCACATAGGCGGATACGGTATCGGTGGTCTTTACATTTCCGGCAATATTATCGAGCGTATTTCCGGCCTTTACAAGCATATAGGAACCACCCCCACACACAATCACACATGCAAGGAAAAGAATTACACCAAGCGTACGCCTGACATAGCATCCGGTCTTTTTCTTTCCCTTTTTCTTTTTACCAAAATAAAACAGACAATATTCTATAATGAGCAGCAGCAGCAGAATTAATCCAAGCAGGATCACATACAGCGTTGGAACAATATTCAGCCACAAAACAACTCCGACCGTTGCCAGGCTCAGTAACAATTGGATCACAAGCATAATCCCTGCGATCATTTTCCATTTGCTTTTCTTTTTCTCTTTGGTTTTCATGTGTCATCCCCAATTATTTCTTGTTCGACAAAACACCGTTTTTATTGCTATAGTAAATTTTTCCATTTCGTTTAATCTTCTTATTTGTAACTAGCACTCCATTTTTACCAAAGTAATAATTATGTTTTCCCACATGAATAATCTTATTGCTTTGTAATTTTCCTTTTGAGTTAAAATAATATTGATACCCGTCAATCTTTGCAATTTTCCCCGACACTAATGTTCCATCTGCCCGAACAGCATATGTACTATTCTTAAAATCATAAAGTTCCGTATGAGAATCCCCTGCAGCAAGAGTTCCATCGCTTTCAAACAGATAATTATCTCCTGCAATTGCATACACTCCGTTACGGTACATTTTTCCATTTTTCCCAAAGAAATAATCTTCCCCGTCTATATTAATCCAGTCATCCTCTGTCATTGCTCCATCTTCATTTAAATAATAATAATCAGATCCTATCTGTGTCGGATAGATATCATCCTCAACATTTTCATCATCACCAACAATATCCGGAATTAATTTATACCCATTTTTGTCAAAATAATAGGTTTCACTTCCAATTTTCTTTCTGCCGACATCCATATATGCATAATTTTCATCATCAGACAATCTGAAATAACGTTTCTTTCCGTTGTAACTATGCCATCCCGAGTAATTTCCCGCTGAATTATAGGTTCCATAATCCATCTGTCCCCCCTGGCGAAAATAATAGTAGTGTTTCCCTATCTTTTTAACCCCGGTAGACAATGAACCATTTTTATCAAAATAATACATATCGTGATCACGGTAGAGGCCATCAGCTCCATATAATGACTGCCATCCTGTCATTTTTTTACCTGTTTCTACAGTATCTCCGCGATACAGTGTAATCTTATCATTCTCAATATGGAAAATCAATGTTTTCTCTTCATTTCCCACCAAATAACAAAGACCATAAGATGTCATGCGCTTAATCGCTGTTCCTGTACGCCATTTATTCGTCTTCGCATCTGTCTCGGAAACTCCAGTGTTCGGAATAAAAGCATAAGATGGCTGTACCGCCTCCAATAATGACACTGAATTTCCACTTCCAATTCCATGATGATTCATTTTCATAATATCACATTTTAAAGACGTACCATAACGTGAGACTAACCGATCCGATTCATCAGAATAACTATCTCCCGCTGTAAAATAACGTGTATTTCCACAGGTAAAAATAACTGCAAGTGAACAATTATTTTCATAACGTATAAAACGTTCTTTTTCTTTTGTAATACTGGTATAAGCATATGGGGAAATCTCATTCGTGTTTACTGGCCCAATAACTTTTCCAGTCGCATCACCAACATTGACCTGATCCCCAACATTCAGATATACAATTCTTCCTGTTCCCTGTGTGCTCATAAATGCTTGAAATGCTGCATAGCGGGATGGATAACTTCTTGATAAAACCGCCAGCGAAGGGTCTGGCAGATATAACGTATCAATCGTAATCCCGGAAAGTGCAAACTGCTTCAATCCAGCCTGTAAATCCGTAGAACATCCTCCAGTATGATCTGTGTGCAAATGGCTAAACATCACATCTACATGAGTAACTCCCAATGTCTGTAGCTGTTTAATGATTGCAGGTGCGTGATTGTCTGCGCCAATATCAATCAACAAATAATGTCCTTTCGATTCTAACAATGTAGAATCCCCTTTTTTTTCTGAATTAAGATAAAGTGCATAAATATTAAGTTCTGTATTATCTGATGCCTTTACTTTAGTTGTGAATACAAACGGAAGTAATAAAGCCAGAATCAATCCAAAACAAATGCCTTTCTTTCGCATAATATACATCCTTTCACTCATGTAAAATCCAAGTAAAACATTTTTAGTATACCATATTTACTAAAAAAAATCACTGTAAATTTTACATATTAAAAGAGAACAAATGAACCATCATCTATTCTCTCTTTTATTACTTCACATACGTAACATTACTGTCTTTTGCAATGCCTATCTTCCCACTCTTGCAACCGCTTATTTTATTTTTGCTGATTTCATTACCTTTGGATTGCATTCCAAATGTGATTCCGTATGCTTTGCATTTATGAATTATATTTGTAACTGTTCAGAACCCCCTCAGGTTCGTCGTCAGTTGTTGTGCAAAACAGAGAATCGAAAAAACTTTTTCTGCTCTGACTTGCTATTATTTTGTGGATAAAAATGATGATTTTTTATCTGTATACCAAACTTGTGGATAATCCTCAACCATCAACATTTTATCCGCTTCATTTTCGTCTTTTAAGACGGTTTTGAATATATTTATGAGCATTCGTACTTTCAAACTTAATACTTATCCACCGTCATTTTGCCGAGCGGATTTCGCAACAAATTCGCTTTTTTTCAGCGTTTCCGTTACAATATAAACATAAAATTCCGCGGAAAGAAGGTGGTTTGAATGCCAGTTAACATCACAGAAGATTTTGTTCGTCAGCTTATGGCACAGGTTGATTTTCTGACAAAACAACACATTAACAGCTACTGTTGTCAGCATGAATCAGACAATTAACGAGCTGAATCAAACCATCAAGGAATTGAAGGAACAGCTAAACAAAAACCCAAAAAACAGTTCCAAACCTCCTTCATCTGACGGACTTAAAAAGCCTGTGGTAAAAAAGAACCGAAACCTCCGCGAATCCTCAGGGAAGAAACAGGGTGCCCAGGAAGGTCATGATGGGGTTCATCTCTCTGTCATTTCCAATCCAGATCACACCAGGGAGCATATGCATTCTGACTGTACCGGATGTCCTTATCGCACGAAATGTCTTGATAAGGCTTGTATAAGAGAAACCCGTCATGAAATTGATGCGGTTGTAACTGTAGATGTCACTGCACACAATCTCATTGAAGTACGTGAATGCCCTTTGCATGGTGGTGTGAAAACAGGATCATTCCCTGAAAACATAAAGGCAACTGTCCAGTATGGCAAAAATCTTCAGGCGATGGTTGTAGCTTTCAACATGGTTGATGCATTCAGCATCAACCGTACTCATGAAATCCTGCCAAGTGTGTTTAACATTCCACTGGCAACCGGAACCATCAAAAACATGGTATCCCGCTGTGCAGAATCGCTAAAAGATACTTATGAGCAGATCCGCCTAAAAATGATCACGCTCGGCCTGATTCATTGTGATGAAACTGGCAGCCGCGTGGATGGAAAAACCTGCTGGGTTCATGTAGCATCTGACCTGGATTATACCTATCTGACCATAAATCAGAGACGTGGCCAGATAGGCATGGATGCTGCGAATGTACTGCCACATGCCCACGGAATCATCGTGCATGACTGCTGGAGTTCTTATTGGAAGTATCAGGATGTGACTCATGCTATCTGCTGTGCATATCTTCTCCGGGAATTAAACGGTGTAATTGAAAACCATCCGGAGCAGACATGGGCCGTCAGATTTAAAAATCTTTTGCTTAGCATAAAAAAGGTACATGATAAAGCACTCCTTTCAGATGAAAATGAGGTCAGCTACTATCACCGCCATAAATTTGATAAGGAGTATGATTCCATTATCAAAACTGCATATGAGGAAAATCCCCTTCCTGAAATTTCTGCTAAAAAACACGGTCGCAAGAAAAAGAGCAAAGTATTAAATTTGGTCTGTAGACTGGATAATTACAAGGAGCCAGTCTGCCTTTTTATAAAAAATCTCTGTGTACCATTCGATAACAATCAGGCAGAGCGGGATCTGAGAATGGTAAAAGTAAAAACCAAGGTCTCTGGATGCTTCCGAAGTGAAGAAGGGGCACAGGAATATCTTACAATCATGAGCTATATCGGAACTGCTCGCAAACATGGAATAAATGCTTTCACAGCTATCCGCGAAGCACTGAACGAAACCCCAGATATCATTTTCAACTAACAGGGTTCTGAACAGTTACAAAAAAAGAAGCAAGTGAACGATACTTCCACTTGCTTCTTAAACAATATTTTTTATCAATGTCAGTCAATAATCTCTGGAAATCAGTCTTTCACAATAACCTTTTCATAAAACCAAACACCTAATTATATACTTGCATCATTTCAAAAATCCTTTTACCTTATTTACGACTTTTTTGCTAAGGGGTTCTGTTGCAATTTTCTGATTTTTAATTCTCTCTTTTTGTAATAAATCCGAAGTAGAACTTAATTTTTTCGATAATCTATCCAGTTTTTCATCCAAATTTGTATAGTAATCTCTGTTTCTTTCTGCAATTTCTTCCAGAGAACATTGGGAAACCGGAACTATTCCCTCCAGCAAATCCGTCTGCTTTATTTTTCTGTCAAATGCAGTTTCCTGTGGATCTTCTCCATCCATAAAAATGTTCGGGATATCATTCTTTTTCAAAAATGCAACATATCGGTCAAGATTCTGTTTCTGGTATTTTTCAATCTGCGTAAAATCCTGCTGTTCCACAAGATCCTGCAATGTCAGTTTTTCATTCAGCTTACTCTCATGTATCGCATTTAAATGATGATACTCTGCCAGCTCTCTTGTCCTGGAATCCTTTGTCACAAGGATTGCCGGTGTATCTGCAAGTACCGCAGCGATATTTCCGTGAAGCCTTAATCCAAACGACAGGTCTGCCTGCTGCATAAAGGATACCCATTTAGGAACATTACAGAAAAAGCGAAGCCTGCCATCCTGATAGATCTTCTCTGTCACATTATGAAAATTGTATTCTTTTACAAATTCATACGGAGCTCCAAGATAAATACTGCGCAGTTCCCGCTCCACCTGTCCGATAAAATAGTGATTCTCAAACTCCTGCATTTTCTGCTTTACAAATTTCCGTGCCGGTACAGGACTTGAAACATTGGAATTAAAACATACCATGGAATCCTTCTGCAGATCCGGCTGTTTTGTGTGCAGACGATTGCCCCTCGAATACATGGACGGACAGCCGATCACCATAAAATCCCGGTCCTCCACGAGTCCAAGAGACTCCAAGTATTTCCCGGTAATCGCTCCTCGGACACCGATGCAGGAAGATTTTTCCAATACCGCTTTCACAAACTCCTTTGCGACCTTATCATATACTCTCGGCTGTGAAAAATCCGGCTCATACTCCGCCTGTACACCGACACCAATTACATAACATGGAATGGTAAGTTTTTTTATGAGATTTGTCAGTGCCTTCATTTCTCCCATAAAACTTTCCCGAAATGCGTCTGCCAGCGGAATCACAAAACAGTCAAAATTTTCATTGATATACTCCGGCGTAAAACGATTGGTTATATAGCCATTGGGCTGCAATACGGCATCTTCACTCAACATCATTGTGCGCAGCACTCCATTAAGATACAAGAAATTACCGACATTCGATCCGATAATGTTGTGTGTTAAAATGTGCCCCGGAGAAAACGTGTCAAACGGAGACATTCCTCCTCGGAAATAAATTCTCTGCATCTGCCAAGCCCTACCTTTCTTTTCTACCAGCCGATCGACTTTCTGAGATTCATAATCAGTTCATCAATATCTCCCTCCCGGAAAATACTGCTTGTACCTGCTACAAAAATGTCCGAACCATTCTTGTATAATTTTGCCGCATTCTCACAGGTAATGTTTCCGTCGGATTCAATATATACCTCCGAATGTCCCAGATCATCCAGATATTTACGAATACGTGCTGCTTTTTCAATGGTATGCGGTACAATTTTCTGTCCGGCAAATCCCGGATTAACGTGCAGCACCAGAACTCCCGCAATATAATCTACAATTTCCTCCAGTACCTGGATCGGTGTACCCGGATTAATGGCAATCACCGGTTTGACTCCCTTCTTTGCAAGATGATCCAGACACTTCTGGATATGGCAGGTTCCTTCATAGTGCAGCGACACATGCTCTCCCGGCTGGAAATCAAACCAGTCCAGCTTATCTTCCGCGCGGTCTACCATCAGATGACAGTCCAGTGTAATATCTGTTTTCTTACGCAGTCTTTTTACAAAATCCGGACCATATGCAAGGTTTGGGACAAACGTACCGTCCATGACATCCACATGTAAAAATTCAATATTATTTTTCTCAAATTCATGTACATAATCCATTACCTGATCAAATCCCGAACACATAATAGATGCTGCAATTTTTCCTTTTTCTCTCACGAAATTTTCCTCCATTTTTTACTCTGAATATTTATCGTTATGCTGACTTTCGGAATCTTTTTCCTGTGCTTCCCCGCGGTTCTGCACGACAGAACGGTCATCATCGCGATACCGCTTGTCTACATGTTCTCCATTCATTCCGAAATTATTGCTTACTGCCGCAAGTGCTCCCTGCATGGATGCTGCTGAATACTTTCCGATCTCTTCGTCATTCCCTATAATCAGATCAATTACTCTATCTGTTGACTTCCCGTCTGTGTATGCGAAATTCTTCTTTATAAACCATTCAATCTTGTCGGTATTGTACTCTTCTTTCTCCAGAGCTTCCATCAGCTGATCAAAACGCTTGATGATACGTCCCGGTACAATATCCTCATATGGCTCATAGAAATCTCTCGTAGAAACATACATGATCTGATCAAATGCGTAAAACAGCATCGGTCTTCTCAGCAGAGAGAATTCATAAATAATGGATGAATAGTCGGTAATCAGCAAATCTGTAATGAATAAAATATCATTGACTTCACGATACTGTGCCGCATCCGCAATGCAGTCTCTGTACTTTTCCGGAATATTGATTTTCTCCTGTACAAATGGATGCATCTTTACTATGAGGTAAGAATCTGTCCTCTTACATAATTCTCCCCACTCTTCAAAATCCAGTTTTTCCATCGGGAAATGTGCATCCACAGCGCTGTTTCCACGGAATGTCGGCGCATACAGAATCACACGCTTCGCTTCTTTTGCCCCCGGAAATTCCGCATATACACGTTCACAGGTTTTTTTCTTGTAATCCTCATCAAAGAAAATATCTGTTCTTGGAATTCCGACCGGATAAAACTTATCGATACCGATACCAAACGCTTCCTGATGATGCAGTGCCGAATGATAGGAGCTGACCGGTACATGGGTATAACATTTATGCACCGACGTATTGATCGGCGGAGCTCCTGCCTTTGACATACGCTCAAGTCCCAGTGCCTTAAATGCTCCGCAGGCATGCCATACCTGAATGACTTTAACATTCTTATCGTAAACCGGTTTATAAATTTCCGGATAATAATCGTCCAGTAAAATCACATCACTGCTCGCCAGACGATAGATAAACCGTATCATTTTAAATGGTCCGTATGTCTTATTGATCGTAGGTTTGAAATCCAGTACAAACTTATATTTTTTGTCCAGTCCACGCTCAAGCATACGGTTGTAAATAAATTCTTCATTTCCACCAATTTCAGCACGTGATCCGGAACAGAATAAAATCTTATTGCCACGCTTTTTACAGCACTTGTTGAAAATATTAAAAACAACCACAAAAAGCTTCTGGGCCCAATCCTTTAAATCGTTACGCACTCCATAATATAATTCCCCACATTTTCTGCGAATATAATTTTTACGCGGTTTCGGGAGCACGGTATCAACATGGATAAAAAGTTCATCCGTATCCAGATCCATTAAGGATTTACAGATTACATGATGTCCTTTTCCCTTGTTAACGACCACATCATTTTTCCACTCCGCCTGTTCCCGTTCTTCAATAATGCTTTTTGCCACCTGCAATGGATACTGCTTTCCCTTCCCATCCACAGCAATCGGATAATAATCGCCACTGGAAATCGGATTATTCTCATTTGCCTGCTCCACATGAAGCATCATACGGAAGGTATCCCCATCCCACTCAAATACGGATGGTTTTATGGTAATCTTCAAATCATAATTATAAAAAACAAATTTTAAACCTTTCGGTCTCTCTCCCTTTACATAACCTTCAAAATAATATATAACCCTGCGGGCAGTCAATTTGGATATCGCGAGTTCCATTGTGTATCTCCATTTCTAACTTCTGTATTTATTCCATAACAAACATAACTTTGGTAGAGAATGTATTTCTGTCTCTCATCACACGGAAAGCTTCTTCCGATTCTTCCATCGGGAAGCGATGTGTGATCAGCTGATCAAATTCTCCGCCTTTGAGGCGGTCAAGTGCTGTCTTCCAGTCATTCTGTTTGTCATTATAGCTGGAATTCCAGGATCCACGTAAAGTAATGGATTTTCTTAAAATTTTCCAGTATAAATTCTTTTCCATGGTCAGATCCGCTTTTGGATTTCCAACCAGAACGATCGTTGAATTCGGTCCTGCTGCCGCCACAGCATTGCAGATTGCCTGATTAGAACCGACAACCTCCATAACTACATCCACGCCTTCTCCATCGGTCAGTGCGTTGATGCGTTCTTCAAAATTGTCTGTTTCCAGTGCAATGGTTTCCCATCCGTATTTCTTTGCCAGCTCAAGCTTTGCAGCAGAATTTCCACACATAATAACTTTATCTGTGATCTGACTGGCAAATGCAGCGCAGACATAACCGATCATTCCGGTTCCGATTACAAGAACCGACTGTCCTTTCTGCACATTTGCAAGTCCGTTCGCATGAATTCCTACCGCAGCCGGTTCGCACATTGCTGCCACATCATAAGACAGATCATCGTCAAACAACACCAGATTCCATGTCGGAACAACCAGATATTCTGCATATCCGCCATCCCTGCGTGAACCAAAATAATCATAATGGCTGCACTGGGCATACTGCTGCTTTTTGCAGGAAGGACACTCAAAACATGGGAGCATCGGGAATACACAGGTTCTTCTTCCCAGCAGACTCTCATCCACGTCATCTCCAACGGCAACGATCTGCCCAGAAAACTCATGTCCCGGAATCGTTGGAAAATGATAAGTTCCATTGATAAACACTCGCTCTACATCGGAAGAACAGATCCCGCATGCTTTAATCTTTACCAGAACCGTACCCGGACGAAGCGGCTCTACCGGAACCTCATCAAGTGTAAGCTTTCCGATCTCATGCAGAACCAGTGCCTTCATTGTCTTTGGAATTTCTATTAATGATTTCATTACTATCTCCTTTCAACCTATACCGTCTGATCATCAATGATCGATTTAAAAATCAACAGATCCCCATCGGTTGTCAACTTAAAATTCAGAGGATCTCCCTCTATAATATAAATCGGCTGGTTATTCATGGTGCAGATCTGGGAAGTTCCTGTAATCACTTCCCGCTGTTCCTCTGTCAGATTTGCCTGCATCTCCAAAAACCGAGGTAAAGAGAAACTGTCCGGAGCCTGTCCGTTAAACAGTTTAGAGCGCTCCGGAATCGTTGTCACTACTTTGCCATCTTCCGAATAAAGCATAGTATCTACTGCCGGTAACCCACATACACACGCGCCATAAGTTCCTGCCGCATCAATACTGTCATTTAAAATTTTTTCTGTCACAAGGGGACGTACCGCATCATGAATCACAATCACATCATCCTCATGCACACCTTCGTCCTTTAAAATGGCATCGGTCACATTATGGATACTGTCCATACGTTCCTTTCCGCCCTCGATAATCCGGACTTTTTCCGGCTTATCTGTATATTTTTGAACCATTTCTTTCATATACGCCAGATAATCCTTGTGTGTGGCGATATAAATATAATCAAAGCGGTCTACCTTCAGCATATTCTGAAGGGTGTAAATGATGATCGGCTTTCCGTCCACTTCAAGAAACTGCTTCGGAATCACTGCACTTTTCATTCTGCTGCCTACGCCGCCTGCTAACATTGCTCCATAAATCATAATTTTCTCCTTTCTAATCCCCACTGATCATTTCTTCGTATTCTGCCGAAACCGTATCAATGTCTCCAATACTTCGAATCGAACCATTTTCCAGAATCATTGCTTTCGTGCAGATTCTCTTTACCTGCTCAAGACTGTGCGATACAAAAAGTACCGTCACACCTTTGTCCATCATGGAAAGAATCTTCTTTTCACTCTTTTTCCGGAATTTGGCATCTCCTACAGACAAAACCTCATCCAGAATCAGAATTTCCGGCTCCACAATGGTCGCAATGGAAAATCCCAGCCGGCTTTTCATTCCCGAAGAATAATTTTTCAGGGGAACATCCAGGAATTTCTTCAAACCTGAGAATTTTACAATCTCGTCAAATTTACTGTCTATAAATTCTTTGGAATATCCAAGAACAGCTCCATAAAGATAAATATTCTCACGGCCGGTATATTCTTTGTCAAATCCCGCTCCCAGTTCCAGAAGCGGAACAATTCTTCCTTTGCGGACTACTTTTCCCTCCGTCGGCTTAAATACTCCCGCAATTACCTTCAAAAGGGTACTTTTTCCGGCTCCGTTTGTTCCCAAAATACCGATGCGATCCCCTTTTTGCAATGTAAAATTGATATCTTTCAGTGCCCAGAACTCATCAAATTTCATCTGCCTGGTGATGGATTTCAAAATATAATCTTTCAGGCTGTCTACCTTTTCTTTGCTCAAATTAAACCGCATGCCAACATGTTCCACACGCAACACTGTCTCTGCCATTGTTTAAATACTCCTTATCCTCAAGCATATTTTTACTAAATATATAAAATAAATTTATCCTGATTTTTATGAAATACAATCACTCCAACCACTACGGAGGCTACCGCAAACACACACGCATATGTCATGCAGCTCCAGTTAAACGCCTCATGGAAAATAATATTTCTTACATTGATAATGACATTATATACCGGATTCACTGTAAGTACCCACGAATAACCACTCTTTAACAATCGCTCCGGATAATAGAAAATAGCACAGGTATACATAACGATCATCAGCGCAACTTCCCACAAATACTCCATATCACGGAAGAAGACACCAATCGTAGCCAGAATCATTCCCACACCAAACGTCATGATCAGAAGTACCAGTAAAGGGAAAGCGATCAAAAGCCAGTGCAGCGTCGGATAATTTCCTGTAAAAATGCCGAGAAGCACTAATACAATCAGCGAAATTAAAAATATAATAAAATTATAAAGTACGGATGATAACGGATACAGATACTTCGGCACATACACTTTCTTTATCATGGCCGAATTTTGTCGGATCGATTTCAGTGACACTTTCGTGCCCTGTGCAAAATAGGAATAAAGAAGACGTCCCGATAGAATATACAGTGGAAATGTGTGATCTTTATTACCATAGAGTGTTCCAAACACAATGGTAAGTACGATTGTTGTCATAACCGGCTCCAGAAGGGACCAGATAATTCCCAGGTAAGATCTTCTGTATTTTAACTTAATTCCTTTTTTTACTAATTCAAATAATAAATTCCGATAACGCCAAAACGTATCTATTCTCTTCTTCATAAATCATTCTTCCTCTTGCTTGTTTTAATCTGTCTATATTTTCAGCTGATAAACAACATGATATTCCCGCTTATCCTCCGGCGGAATTTCCATATAATTTCCATACATATAGGACAAATACCAGTCAATGTTTTTGGGAAAAAGAAATTCGCGATCCTCAAATTTCCGCTTTTGCGCACATAAAAAATCACTTCGCAATTTCAGTTCGCCAAAAAAATGCTTTCTCCCTGATGGTACAACAATGTATTCTGACTGGTCATTGCTGCACATTTGCATCAGCCGCTGTACATGAGCATACCAAAATTTCCCGGTCGGTGCAATCAGCCGCCCGATAAAACTTTTCAGATGTATCATGGTGGCTGCCTTTTTATTGCCCCGGGACAACTTATAAAATTCATTCCTCCATAAATACATCCGATAACAGGAAAGCAGCAATAATCCTGCCTCTACCCGCATACCGTGCAAACGGCGCAAAAAGGCATTGTCATAGGTGTTTTCCACCACAAAAATATCAATTTTAATTCCACATCGTTCTTCCGGGATCTCTAAATATTCCCGACACACTGTGTTTTTCCGGTGAATCTGAATAAAAGAACTCAGATACCCCGGTGTCCGAAGCGGTGCCTCTACAAAATACCGGTCCGGATACCTCTGTTCAATCGCATCAAGCAGACGTTCAATATATTTTCTCTCGACAACCATATCCACGTCATCATCCCAGGGAATAAATCCCCCATGCCGGACGGCTCCAAGAGCGGTTCCCCCGGTAAGCATATAGGGAATATTTAATTCACTGCACAATTCCGTAATATCTATCGTAATACCATAGACAACCTGCTGCACCTTATGAATCTCCTCCGGTGACAGGCGGTGCTGTCCTTCCGATAATTCCGTTTTAAAAATATCGTTTGTTTGTAAAATAGCCACAACCTACCTCTATCTGCCCGCTTTCATTCTGGCAAATAACTTTCCATTATGTTCTTTCACAAAAGTGATGACGCTTGATTCCATCCAAGCAAGTGTAACATTTTTCCACCGGATAGGCAATAGCATAACCTTCATATATCCCGACCGTGGTTTTGCCAGTGCCAGTGCCTTGTCCACCCGCGGATTGTGCAGCATCTTTCTGATCTCTGCCCGCTGTTCTTTCCCGGAAAGGGTACATTTCGAACTGGTCACATTTGTAATGCATCCCACCATGCGCTCAATATATCTTCTGGCAACCATCTCCTGCGTTGCCGCATTGGTCACACCCCAGCTGCGAAACAGTTCTTCCATCCAGCCCTGTTCTTCCTCTCTCTTTTCGTACATGTCAGCACGATACGCCGCGGTCTCCGACTCTGCGCGTGCACGTATGAAATGGTAGTAGGCATTTGTAGAAAACACAACCGATTCTACATGATCCAGGTAACTCAGATTAAACGGGAAATCATCCCACAGTGTTTTTGGAAAATACAGTCCGTATTGCCGGATCACATCCATGCGGTACAATTTATTCCACGGTGTATACAGCATGTTTCGGTCAAAATACCGGTATGCCTCTTCCCGAAAATCTTTTGCATCGGTAAACACCCTGTCGTCCACACAGATTTTTTCTGACAAATGATTCTGTCCGCAGTAAGTGTCAATATAAAATCCACAGACCACAAGCTGTGCCTGATGCTTCTCGGCAAATTCGTACATATCCGCAAGCATCTGTGGTTCTGCCCAGTCATCCGAATCCAGAAAATAAACATATTTTCCCTGTGCAATATCAATCGCTGTGTTTCTCGCGCTTGGTGCACCTCCGTTTTCCTTGTGAATCACCTGGATTCTTTGGTCCTTTTTTGCATACTGGTCACAGATTTCTCCGCTTCTGTCGGGAGTCCCATCATCAACGATCAAAAATTCAAACTCGGTAAAGGTCTGTGCGAGAATACTCTCTATGGCCTTTCCCACATATTCTTCTACTTTATATACCGGCATAATGATGCTGATTTTAATATCGCTCATCACCGTCTCCTTTGGCGTCTTATTTGATTGCAGTTTTCTGATCCTGATCCACACCTTCCGTGTTTTCTTTCTGGAACAGAATCTTAAATGTCAGGAACAAAATTTTTATGTCCATCCAGACCGAATAATTTTCGATATACGTCAGATCCAGTTTCAGTTTATCATATGGGGTTGTATTATACTTTCCATATACCTGTGCATACCCGGTAAGTCCCGCTTTTACTTTCAGCCGGAGTACGAATTCCGGAATTTCTTCCGTATACTGATCTGCAATAATCTGGCGTTCCGGGCGGGGTCCCACAACAGACATCTCACCCTTTAAAATATTAAACAGCTGTGGCAGCTCGTCAAAATGAATGGCCCGGATCACACGGCCGACCGGCGTAATCCGCGCATCTCCTTTTGCGGCAAGACGAGCCCCCGCATCCTCGGAATGTGTGGTCATGCTGCGGAACTTGTAGATCATAAACGGCTCTCCGTCTTTGGTCAGACGCTCCTGCTTGTACAATACCGGACCATGATCATATAATTTAATGCAAAGTGCAATCACAATCATAAATGGCGAAGCAATCACAATTCCGATCAGGGAAATCACAATATCCATCAGACGTTTTACAAACAGATCTACAATGCCAAGCCCCTGATTCCGGGACAGATACAGTGGCGTGTCAAACAGATGAATATCATCCGCTCCGCGGAACAGAATGTCCGAAATCTTTGGTGTAACATATGTGCGGATAGATTCCTGATAACAGTATTTCATAATCTGATTACGCACTTCAGACGGCAGATCACACAGAACCACCGCATTATATTTCTGAATCATCGGATACAGCTTTTCATAACCAATCCGGTAACTTTCCGCTGCACAGATATTATACTTGTCTTTTCTTGTGTTGATTTTTCCGATCAGATCATCCGGCGAATAATTTCCATAAATCACAAGCATCTGACGCGGCGGATACAGACGCGTATATGCCTTTCGTACCAGTACGACCCACGGAACGATAAATATAATCTCTGTTACCGTCATCAGAAGCAATGGCTGTGGCGGCAGATAATCGTTGGCTACCAGACAGATCTCGAAATACGCAACAATCATCGCAAGAACCACTGCCAGTATCTGGGATAATATAATATCCGAAATCCGCATATATCCGATCCGGTATCCTCCAAATATCTTCGTGAAAAAGAACACAAAGAGTACATACATACCAATCACTGCCCAGTTACCTCTGTTGAAAAAAGTATTCGCTTTATCCAGCATCGGAATATAGAGCATATACCATACCCATCCGAACATACACGCTTCCACCGCAAGCGATATGATATTCGCCGTAAAATTCAATAAATGCTTGTATTTATCTTTCATTAAAACTTTCCTCTAACATGTAGTTTTCCGGTTGTACCCCGCAAAAATTTTATTCGCCCAGTCCGCTTTCCACATAAGCGACCAGTTCCCGAAGTGCTCCCTGTTCATCTTCTCCGTCACAGATAAGTGTAATCTCATCTCCGGATTTGATACATGCACCCAGGACGCTGAGCACACTTTTGGCATTTGCTGTATTTCCGCTGTACTCGAATGTAATCTTGCTTTTATATTTCATTGCTTCTTTGCATAAATTTCCTGCCGGACGTAAGTGCAGTCCTGTAGGATTAATAATTTTTACTTTTTGGGATACCATAAGAACGCCTCCTTATAACATAACTCTGGTAATCAGTTCTGCCAGCTGTTTCGCTTCCTGCTGAATGACTTCCTGATCTTTTCCTTCGATCATGACACGAACCAGCGGCTCTGTACCGGACGGGCGGATCAGAACCCTTCCCTCTCCGGCAAATTTTTTCTCCAGTTCACCGATTGCCTCTGCAATTTCTGAATATTCCATGTAACTTTCTTTTTTATGGTTTGGCACTTTTGCATTGACCAATGCCTGTGGCAGCACCTCCATGATCTGTGCAAGTTCTGATAATTTCTTTTTGGTTGCCACCATCACCTGCAATAAGTGTAATGCGGAAAGAAGTCCGTCTCCGGTTGTGTTGTCATCCAGAAAAATCACATGACCGGACTGCTCTCCTCCGAGATTATATCCGTTTTCCAACATATTTTCAAGAACATAACGGTCTCCGACTTTTGTTTTCTCCACATGAATTCCCTGTTTTTCTCCCATCAGACTGAATCCCAGATTCGTCATCACGGTGACAACAATGGTGTCCTTTGCAAGTTTTCCGTTTTCTTTCAGGAAATTTCCGCAAATCGCCATGATCTGATCTCCATCTACCAGCTTTCCGTTTTCATCTACAGCAAGCATACGATCCGCATCTCCGTCAAATGCAATACCGATATCTGCCTTTTCGGAAACAACTCTTGCACACAGTTCGTCCATATGGGTAGAACCGCAATTGGAATTAATGTTCGTTCCATCCGGATTGGTATGAATAGCGATCAGATTTGCCCCCAAATCTTTCAGCGTCTTAACCGAAGTATAGGAACTTGCGCCTTCTGCACAGTCCACAACGATCTTCAACGCAGACAGATCTACCGGAACCGTCTTTTTCTCAAACGCAATATACTCATCCACAATATCAAACCGATACTCAACCCTGCCGATTCCCGGTCCGATCGGAAAAACAACGTCTTCCATATCATTCCGGATCAATGCCTCGATTTCGTCCTCCAGCTGATCGGATAATTTATATCCATCTCCATTAAAAAATTTGATTCCGTTAAATTCCATCGGATTATGGGAAGCAGAAATCACAACCCCTGCATCTACTTTATGTTTCCTTGTAAGATATGCAATTGCAGGTGTCGGGGCAACTCCCACAAAAATAGCATTTGCTCCGACTGAACAAATTCCTGCCATCAATGCATTTGCAAGCATTCCTCCGGAAATTCTTGTATCACATCCAATGATGATTGTCGGCTGGTGGGACTGTTCCTTTGTTAAAACATAAGCGCCCGCCTGACCGAGCTTCATTGCAAGTTCAATTGTAAGCTCTGTCCCCGCAACTCCTCTGACTCCATCGGTTCCAAACATTCTTGCCATAATAATTATAACTCCTTTATATACTTTACTATTCGCCGGTATCCTCACCGCTGTCTGTCGAAGTATCTCCGTCCTGTGTATTCTTCGCTTTCACGGTAACGCTGACAGTAATCGGCTGATATGCATAATGATCTTCATCCAGTTTCAGTGAAAGTTCCACCTGATGCGTTCCCTCACTCAGCCGGGAGGCATCAATGGATGCTGCCAGCTCCGATGCATTCAGCTTATTCAGATCATCCTGCAAGCCACTGATCGTCACAGAAACCTGTGCCTTATCAAAAGATAAGTTCAGGCCGTCCGGCAGACTGTTAACCTTGATATCAGATGTCGGCAGATGATAGGTTCTGGACGCATACGCTTCAATTCTGACGGTTACCGTAACGGATGCCGCAGAAGAATCTACCAGTTCCACGCCGTCCGGCAGATATTCGGAAATATCAATCGTTGTCTTTACATCTTCCCTTGCCCCGCTCACATTGATTACGTTTGCCGGAATTTCAAGTGAAACAAGCGGATTGAGTACATTGGATGCCCCTTTCAGTTTCACAGTATCCGGTGTGCTGCTGATCTCCACTACCCGGTATTCCCCGTATGGGGTTCCTGTTGTCGAAAATACAAGCGGTACTTCCTTTACACTCAGGATTTTTGCCGAAATCGTCACCGTCGTATTGCTCAGCTTCAGCTGGGTGGTATCCACTTCATTTCCATCCGAATCATAGAGAACCGGAATCACATTATCCGTCAGATTCGATGACATTCCATCCACATCAATCGTAGCCACAACCTTATCTACTTTTTTCACAATAGATGCCGGTCCCGACACGTTCAAAACATTCGGGTTTGTCACGGAAACTTCTCCGAGGGCATATCCCGATGCCACTTTTCCGCTGGTGTCCGCGGAAATCATAAATCTTCTGCTCATCAGATCTTCCAGGGAAAGTTCCATATATTTGTTTTTATTGTTAATGCTCACGGATGTATACGTCCGCTTGGCACTGATCTCGATCGGAACACTCGCCTTATTCCCCTTGTCATTTATGATCAGGCGGTTCATATCTGCCACCGCAGAGAAATC
>OLHA01000199.1_pt1 | contig 34546 bp, 37 predicted proteins | sample 1605961 | NCBI WGS metagenome assembly OLHA01 (sample SAMN03283288) | human gut metagenome | biome: human-associated habitat; material: feces | host: Homo sapiens | place: Peru | collected 2012
TATTAAATCAGGATTATATTTAAATATTTCTTCTTTTGCTTTTTCAAAATTATTAACACTTTCTACTAAATATGATGAATTTTTAAGTAATTCACTAAGTTCATCTTTAATTACTTCATCATCTTCTACTATCATGATTTTTTTCATATTTTTTTGTCTCCCTTGAATATTATTATACTATATTTTTATATAATTAAATCTTACAATATTGTAAGAAATAGATATTTATTATCACGAACTTGAATAAATTTAAATATAATATATTGAAGGGAGAGATATATTATGTATTATCAATATCCATACCCATATCAAGGTTATGGTTACCAGCAAAATAATGGCGGTTATGGTTTTGTTTGGGGTATTATTATAGTAGTATTTATAATTTTCTTATTATTCTGGGGTTTTGGCGCAGTTAATAAAGGATGCAACTAACAAATTATACTCTCCATTTTTAGCATATGAAAACAAGCCTTAAAAAGCTTGTTTTATTAATTTTTTGTTAACTTTTTTATTGATAATTAAACATTCGTTTGTTATAATTAGTTTGGATACGTTTGAAATATCAGATGTTTTACCTTTTGGAACCTCATCAGGGGGTTACGAAAGGAGAGTGATATTATGTCTAAGAAAGAAAAATCTTTGCATAGAATAATTAGACTCCTTATACTAGTAATTATTTTGTTAATTCTTTTATAAGAAAAAGACATCTGATTTAAGCTAATGCTTATTTCAGATGATATCCCAAGGGATTACATTTGATTCGACCAATCAAACGTATCCTTTTTTATTTTATGAAGTTTCCTTCATCTGTATTCATAATATCATATTTTTTTATTTTTTTCAATAAAAATTAATTATATCTTCTCTTTACAACATCATCTTCTTCTAATTTACCAATTAATAAAGACGAGTTTTTATCATGTTTAATTACATTTTCTTTTACCATTTTTTCATCATAATTAGCATAGCAATACTTGCAAAAATGTGAACAAGTATTATATGCGCCTATATCAACCATTTGAACGCAGTTACAATTACCACCTTTTCTTGCGGTCCATGATTTAAAATTAGTTTTACCTGTTAATTTAAATGCTAATGTATGAGATAAACACTCTCCCTTTTTAAATCCATACTCGGTTAAATTTCTTTCTTCAAAACAAGTTTGAACAGTCATATTATTCTTTCTTGCACTTAAACTAAAACTTTCACCAATCATCTTATAATCATTTTCAGTAAAATTTCTATATCTTATGCTTTTCATATTTTTTCTAACATTTTTATAATCATCTATAAATGAAACAATTATAGTTTTTACATATCCATTTAATAAAGTACATAACTTATCAAAATTTCTTATGTGATAATCTAAAGTATATTCATCACTAATAAATATTGGATCATATCTAACACATATATTATCTTTATCAATTATATTTGATAACTTTTTTATAGCTTCTATTATTTTTCCTTTTGGTGGTACATTAACTTCAATATCTCTTTTATATGGTGTTAATGTTACATGAAATAATATAGGTTTATTTATTTTTTCTATTTTATCTAAAATTGGTATTGGATTTTTAGTACAAAATAATATTAAATCAACATCTTCAAAATAAATCCTACTTACTAATTTCTTATTAAACGGATTTCTAACATCTACAAATCCTTCTTTTATTCTATTCATAAACCAATCTGAATAAAATGCGACTATATCAGTTCTTCCACTAACATTTAACACCATAATTACTTCACCTATTTCTATTATACAAAAAAATAGGACATTTGTCCTATAAATAATTATACACTATAACCTTTTATTAATACATTAATACTAGAAAATTCGATATTACTAGTTGCAGTATCTCCATCTATTTCAGTTTTAATCTGAAGCGTTGCAGGAGCAGTTATATCAACAAATGATATTTCAGAAAAGTCCATATCTTCTGTATTACCTTTTGATAATATAAATGACATATCTGTTAATACCTCAGAAGTTTCACTTTTTATAAGATAAAATGCTCCTCCTATATCTTTAGTAACACCTGAAATTCTACCACAAACTGTAATTTCATATAATCCACTTTGATTAATTTTTATACTGTTACTACCTTCCATTGATATTTTATTTGTAATGCCTGGAATTATTCTTGAAGCACCTGTAAGTGCAATTCCTGCAATTGTTGTATTTGGATAACTAACAAAAGCAATTACATCATATGATGTTGGTCCTAAAGAGCCAGTTGGTCCTGCTGGGCCAACACTACCTTGATCACCCTTTTCACCTTTTTCTCCTTTTGGTATATAAAAAGTCAAATGATGCGTATTATCATTAAAATCATCTTGTATTTTTGCGGGCTCATCTGATTCTACTGTTTCTGTTTTATCTATTATAATAATTTCACTAATTCCCTTTTCACCAGGTAAACCCATTGGGCCAGGTTCACCTTGTTCTCCTTTTGGACCTATTGGACCAATACTCCCTTGTTCTCCTTTTTCTCCTTTTGGTATATAAAAAGTTAAATAATGTGTATTATTATTAAATTCATCTTGTACTTTTGCAGGTTCATCAGGATTTATTGTTTTTGTTTCATCTATTATAATCTCATGACTTATTCCTGTTTCTCCTACAGGCCCAATATCACCTCTATCACCTTTTGGACCTGTTGGACCTACTACAGGACAAATTCCCATCTTACAAAGTTTGTTTCTTATTTCATTACTTTCCATAATATATTTTATTTTTTCATCCATAGTATTACCTCGTTTCTAAAATATATTATGAGTAATTTTTTTACATGTTTATTTTAATAGTCTAATCATTAAAGAGTATTTATCCAGTTATTAATTTCATCCATACTTGTTACTAAATCAGCTAAATAACTTCAAAATAAAATATTCAGTATTTAAGTTTTCAACAAATAAAATATTATTATAATGTATGAAATTAGGTACAAATTCAACTAAGAAATCTTGTTATATTGTTTACTTTATCTTTTTTTCTTATATGTTTTATAATAATTGAAGTTTGCTTTAAATTAAAATAAAAAAAGTAAATTTTTTACTTTTTTTGAATTAAGTTAACAAATAAAATTATTATATCTATTACTAAAAATACAATCCATATAATATCAAATTTATTCATAATAAAGTATTCAATTATAAATCCTATTATTCCTAATATTAATCCTATTATAGAAATTACTATACAATACTTTTTTTGACCTACTTCATCTTTCATAAATACACCTTACTTTAATATAAATATTCATCTAGTACTAAATTATTTTGATTTAAATAATTTGCTAACTCAGTTCCAACATATCTGATATGCCATGGTTCATAAGTAATTTGTGTAATGTTTTCTTTTTGTTTTGGATACCTTAATATAAAACCATATTTAATAAGATATTTATGCATTACCTTTAAAATTGGTTCGGATATTTCTATATTATCATTATTACTAATCCATTTATTATGAGCCATAACTTCAACATCAATTGCTAAACCTGTGTGATGTTCACTTGTTCCTACTGGACAAACTATTTTATCAGCATATTCTTTTCCATATTTTTCACAAAAATTTTTATATAAATTAGATTGTTCTTGTTCATTTCTTAAAGCATATTTTATACCTATATTTATTCCTTGTTTTTTCATTTCTTCTTTTAATTTATTAAATTGTATATTTGTTAATTCTTCTATTAAAATATTTCTTCCATCAGTACTTGTTATATTAATATATTTAAAGTCTTTAAAATCATCTGCATTATATCTTCTTTTTTTATTAACTATTATTGAATATTTATTATTTAATTTTTCTTCCATATTATCTCACTCTTCTTGATACTTTACTTATATTATTTATCATAGTTTAAAAAATCTAATCTTAACTTATCATATACTTTAGTTTCTAGTTTTGATTTTTTCTTTAATTTTTCAAATTCATTATCTAAAAGTATAAACTCTTCTCTTGCACTCATTGCATGATCTGATATACACATTTTACCTATAAAATTTGAAAACATAAATCTATAAATAAATGCACATTTTTCCTTTTTATTAACGCAGTTTTCATATTCACCTTTAGGAAGTATTTCATATCCTAGTTTTTTAAGAACATCATATCCTTCAATAATTGCATCCATTATTAGTAAAGAATACTCTTTATCTTTTTTAAGAAGTTTTAAATTACCATCTACTTTATAACTTGCGAATACAAGTGGAAGAACCGCGCATGCATGTGTTTTAAGATAATCATTCATCTTATTTTCTATTGTTAATTTTATTTTTGTTTCTTTAAATATAGATTTTATGAATTCATTACTGATATCTTTTCCATCTGTTCTTCCAATTTCAATTTTATTTAAACAAATTGAATTTATATAACCATCATATTTTTTACCTGCGGCCATAAAGAAAGCAAATAATATATTCTTATCTTTTATATTCATATATTTTTCTGCATTCATATTATTACCAACAAAAACTATATTTTTACTTTTATTTTTTTCTATAATTTTTACAATACTATCTAAAGATGAAAATCTAGAAACTACAAATATTACATCATAAATATCATTTTCATCTAATTTATCGATTACATTAAAATGATCTACTGATTTTTTTCCTAATTTATGTTTTATAATTAGTCCATTATTCTTTAAATTTTCATATGTTTTATTTCTTGCTAAAATAGTTACATCATTACCTTTTTTTATAGAATGTGCTAGATTTGATCCTAATACACCCGCACCAATAATTAATATTCTCATTTCACATCAACCTTTTCTACTTCTTCTGATATTCCAACACCTGTATTTGGGTTAACTTTTGTATACATTAAATCAGCCAAGTACAAAGATATTAAAACTACGCATAATATACTTGCTGCCTTTGGTTTTATTTTACTATATAAATTATCAAGTATAGGCGCAATAACATATGTAAATGCACAACCTGCAAGTCCAAATACAAGAAGACCTTCAAGACATACTCGTCCATTAATATTTAAGAAATATCCTGTATAATCCCAGTATCTTAAATGTTTAAATGTTTCTAAATACCAAGCCGTTGAATACTCTAATACACCACATAAAACAAATGCACTGATAAACAATAGTACTGGTTTGTTTCTAAGTTTCTTAAGTAATATTAATATTAGTAATCCCCCAAATCCATATATTGGAAGCCAAGGTCCATGCATTGTTCCTCTATTTACAAATGTACCATTATTTAAACAGTTATAAAATACTTCCCAGATCCAACCAACAAATGAAAATGTAAAAAAGAATAATATGTATGTTTTAATACTATAATCTTTATTAAAATCAACCTTTAACCATTTTCTTGTTTTTACTTTATATCTTTCTTCAGGATACTCTTCATTTACACTTTTTTCTATATCTAATAATGAATCATTCAATAATTCTCTATCATTATTATCTAAATTCACCCTATTTCTTAAAGTCATATATACTTCTGCATGAATTGCTTCTTTATATATATCAGAGAAAAATATACCACTTAAATTAAATGTACATAATTTTAAAATACTCCATCCAATTAAAGATAAATCTAAATAAAACAATTTTAATTTATTTCCATTTGTTAATTCTTCTGATATTCTAAATGCTTCTTTTTTATTAATTTTAGGATTTTCCGCTAAAATATATGGTATTAATGAATATTCATAATACTTAATAAAACCACCTATAATTGTAAAACACCATAATACTTGATATAGTGATTTCATAAATAGTATATAAGCCATATGAAATGTCTTTTTAACTTTGTATGGATATATTAACCTATCAATCTTTGTATCAATATATCTTCTTTTTTCTAAAAAATACCTTTTTTCACCAACCTCTAATGTATTTATATATATAATAGTAAATAGTATTAAAAGTATAGTACTTATAAATATTAATACAGCAGAACCAATCTTACCTTCAAACACAACTTTATTTATACCATTAAGAATTGCGAATACAAGTGAGCCACTACTTGTTGTTTCATTAATAATATAAGATATCGCACCATTAGTATATTTATTCTTTATATCTTTTTTGATTTGTTTTTCACTAGGTAATTTTTTTTCTATTTCATCTAATACTTCTGTACCACTAATTTTCTTATTATTAATTATTTTACTTGCTTCTTTTTGTGCACTTGGAACATCTATTATATTTTTTGTTGTAAAGTTAAATCCACCTGCGAGTAATAAAGAGCAAACAAACACAAGTATTATACTTCTAAAGTAATGCTTTTTTATATTTTTTTTAGCTTCTTTTTTTATTGCTTTTTGATCAATCATATTATTACTCCTACTACCTTTAACTATAATAATTATATCATTTAAAAAGAAAAAAATAAACCACGTATATATGATTTATTTTACATTACCAATTTTATTAAGTGGCCATATTCTAAGTTTTGTTCTACCTTCAATCTGGCTCTTTTTTATAACTCCAACTGTTGGATATCTACTATCTAATGAATTAGCTCTATTATCTCCCATTACAAAATAACAATCACCAGGAACTTTAGTATGTCCAATATCTGTAATACTAAAATCATCTGTTTCTGTTGATGGATATGGATCTTCTGTTTCTTTACCATTTATATAAAGTTTATTATCTTTATATTCAACTGTTTCACCAGGAAGACCAATAACTCTTTTTATAATAGCCTTGTCGCCTTCATCAATAACAACAATATCAAATCTTTTTATGTCGTTTCTTTTATATACAATTTTATTTAATATCATTATTTGTCCATTTGCTAAAGTTGTATCCATGGAACCACCATCAACTCTAACTGGATCTATAAAAAATATTCTTATTAAAATTACACAAACTATTATTAATAAATAGCTCATTACTGTTTTAAAGATTTCGCTTTTAAATATTTTTCCCACTTTATCCTCCATAACAAAAATAAGACTTTTGAAGTCTTATTTTCTTTCTTTTATTCTGTATGTACCAATAAAACCTCTTAAGAAAGTTAGTTTTGCTCTTCTTACTCTACCTTTTCTTACTACAGTTATTTTATCAATCTTTGGTGAATTAACTGGGAATATTCTTTCAACACCAATTCCACCAGACATTTTTCTTACAGTAAAAGTTTCTGATATTCCACCGCTTCTTTTAGCTACACAAACACCTTCAAAAGCTTGGATTCTTTCTCTTTTTCCTTCGATAATTCTAACATCTACTCTAACAGTATCTCCAACTCTAAATTCTGGAATGTTAGGGTTAATTTGTTTTGCAGTAATTTTTTCAATAATATTACTCATACGATTTCACTCCTTTTCTTATCCAGCAATCATATTAGACAATATAAAAACAGCGGATTGCCTTCTCGCAATATCGATTGTAACATAAATAAAATAAAAATGCAATAGTTTTGCATTTATTTAATCTAACGGATTTTTTAATTTATACTTATTCTTTATTGACAAAAAATTAAAATATAACGATATAAAATTAATCTTAGATGTAAGTTTTATAAATCTTTCTATTTTTTTATCATTATTTAATAATTTTTCTGTTAATTTTTTTATTATTTTATTTAGTTTTTTATTATCTTTATAATTAGGAAATAAATTAACTAATTCTTCTAAGTATGCTTTTGATAATTCTATATTTTTTGTTATTCCATCATTATTTTTAATTACCTTAGTAAATAAGGTTAAAAACGCATTTTGAAAAAGCATTCCTTCAACAATATCTTTTATATTTTTATCAAAATCTTCATAAATTAATTTTACTCTTTTTACAGATTCTAAAAAATAGGTATGTTTTTTACCAAGTGCATTAATTAAAGAGTCTTCTCTTTGATAATAAAAATAAACTGGTTTATTCATCATTACATAATTTTTAACTCTTGATTTTAATGTTTGTTCAAAAACAACATCTTCGTAAACTCTAAGTGATTCATCATATATTAAATCACCAATTAATTCTCTTTTTATGAGTTTTCCCTTTGAATACATATACATACTTATTATCTTAGGATTTTCTTTTATACTTCCAAGTACTAAATGTTTTTTTGGTACCTTAGACTCTGTAAACATACATACCTTATTATTTCTTTTAGTATATTTTACGATTTCATAACTATCCACATAATCTGAATTATACTTAACCGCTATATCTATCATTCTTCTAACTGCATCTTTTGTTAATTCATCATCTGAGTCTACAAACATTATATATTCACCAGTTGATGCTTTTAAACCAATATTTCTTGAAAAACTAACTCCTTTATTCTCACTAGAATAAAAAGGCCTAATCCTATTATCCTTTTCTGCATACTCTTTTATTATTTGCTTAGTATTATCTTTCGATGCATCATCAATAACTATTATTTCTAAATTTTTATATATTTGATTTATAACACTATCTAAACATCTTTTGATAAATTTCTCAGAATTATATGCAGGTATAATTATGCTTATTGTCATTTTTATCACCTTATCTTTATAGATTTTAACATAATAAATACCTTTTTGCAAATAAAAAGTAGTAATTTATACTACTCTTCAAAAAAATCTATCATAATTGCTTTTTTAACTTCTTTTAATGTTTTATTTGCTTTTTCGTTTGCTTTATTTGTTCCTTCTTTTAAGATATTATATACTTCATCTAAATGTTCTTCATAATATTTTCTTTTTTCTCTTATTGGAGAAAGAATTTCTTCTAAAATATTATATAAAACTTTTTTAATTTTTACATCCCCAAGTCCACCTTTTTCATATGCTTTTTTCATTTCATCTAAAGTTTTATATTCAGAATATTTACTAATTTGTTCATCACTTGAAAATACATCAAGATAAGTAAATACCATATTTCCTTCTACTCTACCAGGATCTTCTACCTTTATATGATTTGGATCTGTGTACATACTCATTACTTTTTTATAAATAACATCACTTGGGTCACTTAAATAAATCCCATTATTTAATGATTTACTCATTTTTGCATTTCCATCTAACCCTGGAAGTCTTTGAGCTATTTTATTTTCATTAAGAATTGCCTTGCAAGGCACTAATGTTTCACCATAAATTCTATTAAAACTTGATACTATTTCATTAGTTTGTTCAAGCATTGGAAGTTGATCATTACCTACTGGAATAATATTTGCTTTAAATGCAGTTATATCTGCTGCTTGACTTATAGGATAACAAAAGAATCCAACTGGTATACTTTTTTCAAAACTTTTTTCTTTTATTTCATTTTTAACTGTTGGATTTCTTTGAAGTCTTGATACAGTTACTAAGTTCATATAATAAAATGATAATTCTGTTAATGCTGGTACTTGTGATTGAATAAATATATTTACCTTTTTTGGATTTATTCCAACTGATAAATAATCAAGTGCAACATTTATTATGTTATCTCTTACTTTTTTTGGATTATCAAAATTATCAGTTAATGCTTGTGAGTCTGCAATCATTAAATACATTTCATCATAATTACCTTCATTTTGAAGCACTACTCTATTTTTTAGTGATCCAATGTAATGACCTAAATGAAGTTTTCCTGTTGGTCTATCACCTGTTAATATTATATTCATTATAAACTTCTCCCCTTTTCTTCACTATAATCTACTGTTTTTGCTCTCATCATTTGTTTTAAATTTATTTCTTCTTTTAACATATATAATTTATTTTTTATTAAATTTTTATATTCTTTGGTTAAATATTTTGAATAATTACCCATTACTAAAGATGCAAGTCTATCGATTTCACCAAGTACATAATCTGCACCTTCATCATCCGTTTCATCATTTAAAACTATTGCGATTTGTTTAAGCAAAATATTTAATTTTTTATTTATATTTTTTTTCGCTATTGTTTCAATAAATTCTGGTTCAACTAAAACAACTTTACTTATTGATGCTAAATCATCTTTTTCTATTTTATTTTTTGGTTTAAAGTCATAACCATCATTAATTTCAATATTTTCTATCTTTTTCTTTGATTTATCATCAATTAATGTATATTTACCAATTTGTTTTCTTTTTGTTTCAGTATTTTCTTTTTCTTCTTCAGTCTTTGGTAAATCTTCATCTGGTGTATTTTCTTCTTCAACATCTTTTTCTTTTAACAAATCTGGTCTTTGCTTCTTTGTTTTCTTTATTTGTTCTTCCCTTCGCCATTCATCTATCTTTTTATGATCTCCGCTTAAAAGAACATCAGGAACTTTCATTCCTCTATATTCTTGAGGTTTTGTATACTGAGGATAATCAAGTAAATCATTATTAAATGAATCATTTAAATGAGATTCTTCATTAATAACTCCTGGAAGTAATCTCGTTACTGAATCAATTATAGCCATTGCTGGAATTTCTCCACCTGTTAAAACATAATCACCTATACTTATTTTTTCATCAACAACAGTATTTATTCTTTCATCAAAGCCTTCATAATGACCACAAAGTAAAATTATATTTTTTTCTTTAGATAATTCATATGCTTTTTCTTGATTATATTTTACTCCATCAGGACTAAGCATAATTACTTTAGTATTTTTAGTTTTCAAATCATCTATAGCGTCAAATACAGGTTCACATTTAATAAGCATTCCTGCTCCTCCACCATAAATTGTATCATCTACTTTATTATGTTTATCTTTGCTATAGCTTCTTAAATCAATAACATCTATATTTACTTTTTTATCATCTATTGCTCTTTTAATAATTGATTCATTTAGTATTCCATCAAACATTTTTGGAAATAATGATAATACTTTTATTCTCATTATAATAACCCCCTTACATTTTTAACATATATCTTTTTATTGTCTTTATCAAGTTTTTCAATAAACTCATCAACATAAGGAATTAATATATTTTCATTTACTCTAATAACATCATTTGCTTTAGCCCAAAATATTTCAGTTATTTTACCAATATTTTCGTTATCTATTATTACATCAAAACCTATTAATTTGCTTTTTAGTATTTCATTTTCTTTTAAATTTAAATCTTCTTCATTTACATATACAAAGTCACCTTTTAAGTATTCAACATCATTTATATTATTGAATCCTTCAAAAGTAACCATATCAAAAATTTTATGAAATCTATATGAATTGATAATAAATTCTTTTTTCTTTTTTCCTACATAAACTTTAACACCTTTTTTGAAAACTTTATCTTTAAATTCAAAATCTGATAGTATTCTAAGTTCACCCTTTATTCCATGTGTATTTACAATTTTACCAATTCTAACTAATTCCATATTTTCACCTACTAACTAAATTCATAAAGTATTATTGAAGTTGCAACTCCAACATTTAAACTTTCACAATCATTATTCATCTTTATATATAATTTTTCATCTGAAAGATTTTTAATGTTTTCTCTTACACCATTTCCTTCATTACCCATTATTATAGCATATTTACCATTAACTTTTACATTTTTTATGTTTTTTCCATTTATTACATCTGTAGAATATACAGTATATCCTTTTTCTTTTAAAGCATTTATTTCATTTTCTAAATCTCTTCTTATAATGTTAATATGAAAATTCATACCTTGCGTACTTCTAACTACCTTAGGATTATATAAATCAACCGTATCTTTACTAAGAATTATTGTATCTACATTAAAGGCTACTGCGCTTCTAATTATAGTTCCAAGATTTCCAGGATCTTGTAAACCATCAAGTATAAGTACATTTCCATTTATTTCCTTTTCTTCTTTCTTTTTACATACTCCAATAATTTTATATGGTGTATCAAGACTAGATATAGATTTTATCACATTATATGTAACATATGTAGTATCTACTTTAAAATCTATTTCTTCATTTTCTTCTAAAATTACTTCTTTTAGTAATCCTTCTTTATATGCTTCTCTTACAAGATGAATACCCTCAACTAAAAATTCATTTGTTTCATCTCTATATTTTTTTTGATTTAATTTTCTTATATTTTTTATTTTTTTGTTATCTACTGAATCTATAGTCATTACTCTCTCATCTCTTTTCTTATTTGTCTATAATTTGGTTCATTTTCTTCTACTAAACTCCAGAAGTTTTTACTATGATCAAAATGTATAAAGTGTGATAATTCATGAACTATTACATAATCCAAATATTTAGTATCCATATATATTAGATTATAATTAAGTGTTACTTTTTGTAATTTTTTATTACATACACCCCATCTTGTTTTCATTTTTCTAATTGTAAGTGATGGGTATGGAACTTTTTTAGAAAAATTATTATAAATATTATCTAAATGTTCCTTAAAAATAATTTCACATTTCTTTTTATACCATTTTTCTATATTTTCTTTACTATTTGAATATAATGTTTGTCCATCAAAGAATGTTTTTTTAGTATCACATATCCTAATTTCTATTTTTTCTCCTAAAAAATAATTTTCACTTTGTTTTATATTATCTTTTTCTCTTTTTTGAATCATTTTTATTATTGAATCTCTATTATTTTCAATTAATGATTTAATCATAATTTTAGGTGTTAAATAAGATGTTGATACATATATCTTTAAATCTTCTTTAACTCTTATATAAGTATTTTTATTGTTTTTCTTTTCAATTACTATTTCATATTTTTTATTGTTATATTCAAAAGTCATATTTATCACCTATATAATTTTACCATATTTTAATGCATTCTTAATATATATTCATCAACTTTTTTATTACCTGTTTTACATGTATTAAAATATTTTGCTGCTGCATAAGCAAGCGCATATTTATTTTCTTTTATATCTTCATCTTTTTTTATAAATCCACATAATGGTTTTAAGTCTTCTATATTAAGTTCTTTATTATATTCATAGACAAGTATTTCATCATCTAATTTTGATATAACTTCTGAAAGTTTAAAGCCTGCATAAAACTCACTAGTATAAACATTAACAAGAAATAAAAAGTTTTTTAATTCTTCCATTTTTACTTTATATTCCTCTTCTTCTTTTTCTGTTTTCATACATATCTCCTACTTGATATACTATTATAGTTATTTAATTTTTTTTGTAAAGAAAAAAATCAAAAAAAAGAACATAAGCATCCCGCATTATATTCTTTTTTAACACATTTAACTATCATGTCATTACTATAATGAACAATTTTTGATATTTTTATTCATTATTTTTTAAATTTTATATAACAAAAGAGCCCAAATAAATCTTAGGCCCTTTTCAAACTTATGTCATATATTTCATATGACATTTATAATATTCCACTATTTTTTCTTTTTATACGTTTTTTTATTAAATAAATTTAAAACTTTTCCTACTTTGAAAGTTATTGCTTCAGAATTTTTAATAGCAGCACTTTTACCTATTGCTTTTCCACCTATTGTAATTGATGCGATTAACGCAGTTACAAATAATACTGTTACAGATGAATTAATATTAAATGATGAAGCTATATTACTTGCGACAAGCATACCAGCACCACCACTTACAACACCACATACATCACCTACAACATCATTACATATTGAAGCAAGTTTATCTGAATTTTTTAAAAGCATTACAGAATGCTTACTTCCTTTTACTTTTTTTGATGCCATAGAATGAAATGGTGTCTCATTAGCCGCTGTTATAGCAACTCCAATCATATCAAATATTATTCCTATACCTATAAAAATAATTATAATAAGAATTCCAAAAACAATATTTATATTAGGTATAACTGATTCTGATAAACTTGAAAATATTAATGATAATATAAAAGATGTTATCATAACAGTTATTATCCATTTTGTTCTACTTTTTTTCTTCTTTTTATTTTTTTTCATATTTCCTCACATATTTTAAAAGTTAAAAAAAATGCCTGGTACCAGCATAATAAACTTTGCGTCATAGGTCAAGTAGGATTTCCCACGATTTAACCTTTCGTTACCAAAAGGCGGTTCCCCTTTAATAAATGTATATACCGTTTCCGAATATATGACTTGATTACCACTAAGTACGCACTGCAATCTTATGCAGGCAAACAGCCTAGGAGTTTTCCTCACTGTGATATTGATTCGTTACTAGTCTTTTTTGCAAATACAATTTCATATAGCAATAACATATAAATTAATATGGCCACTATTATTTTACATTTTCTATAATCCCAAGATATTCACTCAAGGCAAGCTACGCTACTCAAAGCTTTCGCCTCAAAATAGGTTTAATCTTAATTCGTACTAAAGTCAAGGCTAAAGCACAAGATTAAGTCTCCACGTAATATGGGTTCTGCTTATATGCCGTTATAAGTTTCCCATAAAACTATCCTTTCAGCATCCACCCCAGTCTGGGCGACCAAAGCAAACACAAAAAGTTTCACAGATGTGCTCTTTAACGAATTTTTAGGCTCGTCTTCATAACAAATATATCAACTAGGATACTGCACCATTTGCACAATATAATTTTATTATAAATATTGGTTTTTGTCAATTTTTTAACAATTACCTTTATAGTATATAATATGAAAGAAATGTTTTTTGTATACTTTTTTTATATTACTTGTGATATAATCTAATATACAAGGAGTAAAAAATATGGATGATAATAATAAAATTAAAATAAATATGCTTTCTATGGCAGATTCAGTTGACGGTCAAGGAGTTGGATCTGCTTATTTAGAATTAATGAAACTTCTTAATGAAGATGGTAAAAATGATTTTGAAATATTTTTAAATAAAGGAACAAAATATGATGTAATACACGCTCATACAGTTGAACCTAGAAACTACTTAAAATTAAAATTTAGTAAAAATCCAACAGTTGCATATGTACATTTTTTACCTGATACATTAGATGGTTCTATAAAATTACCAAAACCTATATTTAAAATTTTTAAGAAATATGTAATAAGTTTTTATAAAAGTGCTGATTACTTAGTTGTAGTAAACCCTATTTTTAAAAAAGATATTGCTAAGGCTGGTATAAAAGAAGATAAGATTACTTACATACCTAATTTTGTATCTAAAGAAATGTTTTATAAAAAAACTGATAAAGAAATTAAAGATATTAGAAAGAAATTAGGTATAAAAAGGAATAAGTTTGTTGTACTTGGCGCAGGACAAATTCAAAATAGAAAAGGTGTTATTGATTTTGTTGAGGTTGCTAAAAAATTACCTAAAATTGATTTTATATGGGCTGGAGGATTTTCTTTTGGTGGTATAACTGATGGCCATCATGATTTAAAGAAAATAATGGAAAATCCACCTAAGAATGTTAGATTTTTAGGAATAGTACCAAGAAATGAAATGAATGATTTATTTAACGCATCAGATTTATTATTTGTTCCATCTTATAATGAATTATTTCCAATGACAATATTAGAAGCAATAAGTACTGATACACCAATACTTTTAAGAGATTTAGAATTATATGAAGATATTTTATTTAATAAATATTTAAAAGGTAGCAATAATGATGAATTTAGTGAAATAATTAAATTACTAAGTAAAGATAAAAAAGAATATCAAAAACAAGTAGAAAATGCTAAAGAAATATCAGAGTTTTATAGTAAAGAACATGTTTATAAAATGTGGAAAGAATTTTATACTGAAATTGCTAAAAAGAAGAAAAAAGAGAAAAAGAAAAGAAAGAAATCAGAGTAACAACTACTCTGATTTTATTTATATTGTATATCTATATCAACAGTACCATCAATTCCATCTACTTTACCTATTTCCGTTAATTGCCAGAATTTATAATTACCTTCATAACTTGTTTTATCTGTATAATGTGCAAGCCAAATATTATGATTATTAGGTAACCATATTTGTTCTAAATAATTTTTACTTCCATAAAGCATTCCTTTATATCCATTTTTTTCTATTTCTTCTATAAATCCATCCGCCATAGAAGTTAGATTATAAAAACTTAATTTATATGAATTATAATCACTAAAATCTTCCCAATCGAATGTTACTGGAAGAGTAACATCATATTTTTTTATTTGTTTTAATACCCATTTTGCATCTTTAATAGCTTCTTTTTTACTAGATGCATATGAGAAATAATAAACTCCTACAGGTATCTTATTTTTATTAGCATTTTCAATATTTTGTTTAAATTTACTATCAAGTACTCTTTCTCCATTAGTACCTTTCATGTAACCTACTCTTATAATAACAAACTCTACTCCTGCTTCTTTTAATTTTTTAAAATCTATATCTCCTTGCCATAATGAAATATCAATACCAATTTTTGTATTATTATCTTTATATTTACTAACAACATCACTAAAATTAACATATTTTATTTCTTCTTTTGTTTTAGTACTATCATCACTTTTTGTTTGAACTGGTTCATATACTTTTAAAGTAAAATCTTTTTCAGTAATATTATTACTACTATCTGTTGCTTTAAATTTAAGAGTATAATTTCCTTCAGTATTTAAATCATAATCTCCAATTATTTCACATTTTGGACTATTATCATAGTTGTCACCACAAAGTATATCATCAAGTAATGTATCTTCACTTCCCTTTTTTAAGGTATATGTATTACTTAGCCAAACAACAGGGGGAACAGTATCTACAACATTTACATCAAACCTATAATCAAGTTTTATATTATCATCATTTATAAATTTAAAATCTATTGTTTTCTTTCCAAGTTTACTTGAATCAATAGTATAATCATTAACTATTTTTCCATTTATACTTTCTATATAATCTGAAACCTTTTTCTTATCATTAAATTCTAAAGTTAAATCAGGAACTAATTCTACCTCAACTTTCGCATATTTAATTCTTAAATAAGAATATAATTTTATTCCTCCAAATATAAGTAAAATACTTACTAAAATAATTATTGGTATTAATATTTTCTTTTTCATATTTTTCTCCTATATATTTATTATACACTAATTTTAAGACTTATAAAACTTTTATTTAGCTTTCAATTGTTTCTTCTATATCTTTATTGTAATTATAATTAGATAAACCTGTTATTGCACCTAAAAATGACGCAAATAATGATATTGTACCAACAATTAATGTTGGATCAAAGTTATATAATTTTCCAAGTCCAATTATTAATGTAATAGTAGGTGCTACTCCTGTAAATAAAATCCACTTTATTACATTATAAACTTTATCTTTAAATTTAAATTTTTTTATTTTTTCAATCATAATTTCACTCCTTTCTATTTTAATTTATTCTGTATTTTATCTTATTGATTAAGAAAACAACCCTTGTTTTTATATAATTTTATTAGGGTTGTTTTTTAGTCTAAAAAAATAAAAAAACTTGAAATTATAACAATTCCAAGTTCATTTACAATATTGGTAGCGACGGGGGGATTCGAACCCTCGACCCTTCGGGTATGAACCGAATGCTCTAGCCAACTGAGCTACATCGCCATTTCAAATAAGCAATATGATTATATCAAAATTATTTAATTTTAACAATAGTTTTTTGATATTTTTTATATAACTTACCCAATTATTAACAAATTTATATACTTTTTTTATTTACTATTCTAAAAAATTATATATTTAGTTTTAATTCTTTTTTTCTCATTTCTTCTTCACTTATAATATTTGGATTATATTTCAGGATTTAATTATTTAACTATTACAATCTTGAAAAAAAATAATATAATAGTAATTAAATTTTTTATGGAGGTAATTCACAAATGTTTAATAAGAAAAATAAAATTGAAATTAAAGAAGAAAAAAGTAAAATTGAAAAAATCGTATAAATTCAAAAAACAGAAGATAAATATATTTTAGACAATTAAAATGCCATTATAGTTATTAAAAATGAACAAAATGGATATATTATGATTCATGAAAGATTAAATGAAAATAAATAGATGTCATATAAAAACATATTATTTTGGTTCTTTAATACATGAAATGGCATCAATAAAAGATTTAAATTTATTTAATATACAAGGTTGTGATGGGAATTTTAATGCAATATATAACTATAAAGAAGGAAAATTCATTGTTCCACAAAATACCTGAGAATTAATAGAATCAGACCAAAATGATATTATTTTAAAAAAATATAATGGATTTCTCGCTTCATTTAAAATTAAATCAGATTATGAAGAAGATGATATATTTTCATACAATAACACTATAACAGGAGAAAAAATAGTTGAATGTTTTGAAATAAGTGAAGGAAATTATTTTGCTATATTAAATATTGATGGAACCATTAGGTGAAATAAATTATTTAAGGGAGAATCTTTTTCGGCAATAACAGAAATAATTAATTTAAATGAATATGAATCCTTAGATGAATTCAAAAAAGAAAGAAAACAATATATAAAAAAAAATATTATGAGTTAATAGAATAAAGTTATAATGGAAGTATTTCACCATATTTAGATAATGAAGTTATAAAAGTTTTAAATCTTAAAAATTAATTTTAAAGAAGACTAAATCTAATAATAATTGTCTTTTTTTATACCTTTGTAATATTCAATTTAAAATATCTTCAACTACAGCAGTTCCTATAAACAAATATTCATTTATATTATCCTTTTTTTCACCATTCCAATACATTTTTGCTTGTTTCTTTTTTCTGTTTAAAGAAATGTTTTGTCTTAATATAAAGGAAGCATCGCCTGTGAAAATATTACCAGTTAATTTTAGCTTTACAATTTGAAAATCTTTTTTATTTGTTCTACTAAAAATATTAATCCAATCTTTAATTTCATTTTTAGTTTTACAAACATATAAACATTTTAGTCTTGATGGTAAATTAGGATTTAATTCTTTCCTTACTTCTTCAAACACTAATTCCCTAGTAATCATAGCGCTATCGTTTATTGTTTTAAATACAAGATTTAAAGTATCATTATTCAATAATAAATTTTTCTCTTTTTTCATATCTATTAAATATTGATTAGCATCTTTATTATCTTCTATATGTTCTATATTATAGATTTCATAATAAAAATTGTTAAATCTTTTGCCAATTTCTAAGATATCACCTATTTGTAATTTTTGACCGGTATTAATATGATAATAAATTTCATCAGTTATATTTTTTATCATTTTTACCTCACCTCATATACTAAAATTATAACACAATTAATATAAAGTATGTTTTTATATAACTAAAAAATTATTGTAAAAATAAAAACTAATTTTATACAAAAAATAATTTTTATTATCCATAAAGTTAGAAAGTATCCAACTTCAAAACTGACATTTTTGTCAAAAAAAAGATTGACATTTACAAAATTAACTATCTCTAGTTAGTAATCTATTACTTAAAACTCGAAAATGTCCGAGTTTCCTATCAATATGGTGCGAGAAATGGGAATCGAACCCACACGGCCAAAGGCCAAAGGTGTTTGAGACCTTCGCGTCTACCTATTCCGCCACTCTCGCATAAATCAATTATAACATAAAAAAAAGAGATTTCAAATAGAAATCTATCAAATTAATGAACATATACTGGGGTACCTATTTCAACCATATTATAAAGTTTAGACACTTCACTTCTTGGCATATTAACACATCCATGACTACCATTATATGTATAAATATTTCCACCAAATCTACTTCTCCATGATGCATCATGAAGTCCATATGAATTACCTTTAAATGCAATCCAATAACTTACAAAGCTTGTATAATCAGCACCAGTTAAATTAACATTTCTTGCCTTACTAAGTACTTTATAGTCACCTGTTGGTGTTGGACTTACTCCTCTCATTCCTGTAACTATATTAGTTTCTAATACTAATTTATTTCTTTCATAATAATATAATTTTTGTTCTGCAATACTTACCTTTATATAAGATAAATTATTCTTCTTATCAACAGTTACTTCTATATCTTTTTTAGTTTCATTATTACTAGAATCAGTAACAGAATATGTAATATTATAGTTACCAGCCTTTTTAATATCTATATTAGAATGTACTTTTACTTTACTAGTAATATCACCATCAATATTATCACTTGCATTAAATGTTGGCATTTCAAAATTTTCATTTAAATATAAATATATATGATCATCTGAATTGATATTTAATTCTGGACTAATTAGGTCTTTTACTGAAACTGTTCTAATTAGTTCTTTTTTAATAAACAAATATTTATATTCTAAAGTATATTTTACCGTATATTCACCAAATTTACTTGTATCTACATCAGATTTTACCTTAACTTTATTCTTAATATTTTTACCATTTAAAACAGCAACATAACCTGGTTCTTCATAATTTGCATTTAAATCTAAGTTCATTGTTTTTTCACCATTTAAATAAAATGTTGCATTATTATAAATATTTCTTACGCTCAAATATATTAGAAAAAGTAAAATAAAAAAAAGAAGTATTATTAAACTTTTGACAACAATAATATTTTTCTTTTCTCCTTTTTCCACTTATACCACCTATTATTAATGATAACATATTATGACACAAAACTAAAGAAAAAAATGAACTTTTATACAAAATTCATTTTTTAAATTATTTAACTAATTCTTCTAATTTTTTAGCAAGCATTTCTCTGCTCATGGCTGGATTTGCTTTACCTCTAGTTTTCTTCATTACTTGTCCTACAAAGAAATCTAATATTCTAGGATTTGTTGGATCATAAGTTTTTGCTTGAGTTAAATTTTCCTCAATAACTTCATCAATAACACTTTCAATTTCTGATGAATCTGTTATTTGCATCATACCTTCATCCTTAACTACTTGTTTAGGTGATTTTTTATCTTCTAAACATTTATAGAATACATCTTTACCTTGTTTACTAGATATTGTTTTTGATTCTATTAAATCAATTAATTCTTTTAAATCTTCTTCTGTCATAGAAAAATCTTTAATTGATATTTCATTTGTATTTAAATATGAAAGTATCATACCATTTATCCAGTTTGCTGCTTGTTTTACATCACAACCAATTTCTACTGCTTTTTCAAAATAATCACTAATTGGTCTTTCTTTAACTAATATATTTGAATCATATTCACTAAGACCATATTCATTCATATATTTTTTCTTTCTGTCATAAGCAAGCATTGGAATACTTTCTCTTATTTCATCAAGCCATTCTTTGCTTAATTTAAATTTTGGAATATTTGGTTCAACGAAATACTTATAATCAACAGCATCAACTTTACTTCTCATTGAAATTGTTGTACCTGATTCTTCGTCCCATCTTCTTGTTTCTTGAACAACTTTATCATATTCTCCATTATCTTTTAAATGACTTTGTCTTTTGATTTCATAATTAATCGCATCTCTTACTCCACCAAAAGAGTTAACATTTTTCATTTCAACTTTTGTTCCCCAATTTTTTGGATCATTTTCATCTTTATCTGCATCCATAATAGATACATTTACATCACATCTAAGATGTCCTTTTTTGCTATCTGCTTCAGATATATCTAAGTATTGATATACTCTTCTCATATGTTCTAGAAAAGCAACTGCTTCATCAGCAGAATGAAAATCAGGTTCTGTTACAAGTTCCATTAAAGGAACTGCAGCTCTATTATAATCAATTGTTGATGTATCAAATAAATGATCTAATGATGCAGCATCCTCTTCTAAATGGAAGTTATTAATTCTAACACTTTTTTCTTCACCATTACATTCATATTCTACATGTCCATAAATACCTACTGGAATTGGTTTTGTTTCTTGAGTAATTTGGTAATTTTTAGGCATATCTGGATAATAGTAATTTTTTCTTTCAAAATACATATATTCAGGTTGTGAACAATTTGTAACCATACTTATTTTCAAAGCCATTTTAACTGCTTCTTTATTTACTACTGGAAGAACTCCAGGAAAAGCCATATCATATGGTCTTATATTAGAGTTAGGTATTTGTGAATATTCATTTTTTGCACTTGAAAATACTTTTGAATTTGTTTCACTAACTTCACAGTGCATCTCTAAACCTATTTTTGCTAAATACTTACTCATTCTTTTCACCTCCTGCGATTTGTCCTTTATAAGGCATTGCACTTTCTAAAGCATATGCAATATTTAAAACATTAGCGTCATCATAACAATTACCTGTAATGTTTACACCTACTGGCATATTACTTACAAATCCATTTGGTATTGTTATAGATGGGAATCCACCAAAATTGCCTATTTGTAAATGTTCTTCTAATATTTCTGTATCTTTAGTTAAGATATCTTTTGAACCATCTAAGTGTTTTGCTGGTCCTGATCCAACTGGAAGGATTACAGCATCATAATCTTTAAATAATTTCTTCCATTCATCTACAACAAGTCTTCTTACTCTTTGTGCATTTCTAAAATATCTTTCTTGATTTTGTGATTGAAGTACATATGAACCAATTACAAATCTTCTTTTTATAAGTGGTGAAAAACCTTGTGTACGATAATTTTTTACCATTTCTATCCAGTTTTTACCTTCTGCTCTAGGTCCAAATATTATACCAGTTAAGTTAGACATATTACTTGTTGCTTCAGCACATGATATAACAACATATACTGCTGGTACAGCACTTAATAATGTTTTATCTACTGATACTTCATCTACTTCAAAACCTAGTTCTTTTGCTTTTTCAATTGTCTTCATGAAATTACTTAAATGTTCTTTTAATTCTTCTGTAGCGTTTGGATAATTATTTATATCACATATTTCTTTTACATAACATAATTTTTTACCCTTTACGTTACCAGTTATAGATTCTCTTAAATGTATATCACTTGAATCCCAACTAGTCATATCATTTTTATCTATACCTTTCATTTCATCAACTACTATTGCAGCATCTTTTACACATCTTGTAAGTACTCCAAGGTGATCAAGAGATGATGCGAATGGGAATAGTCCATATCTACTAATCATTCCATATGTTGGTTTATATCCTACTATACCACAGTAAGCTGCTGGTTTTCTTATTGAATCTCCTGTATCTGATCCTGTTGCATATGGATAAACACCTGCTGCTACTGCTGCTGCAGATCCAGATGAAGATCCTGCACACATTCTTGTTTTATCCCATGGATTAGTTACTACACCAGTATGACATGTTGTTCCTGTTCCACCCATACCAAATTCATCCATGGCTGTTTTATTTATAAGTACAGCTCCTGCATTATTTAATTTTTCTACAGCAGTTGCATTAAAAAATGGTACATAATCTTTAAGTGTATTAGATGATCCAGTTGATAATATTCCTTTTGTAGAATAGTTATCTTTAAGACCATATGGAATACCACTTAATAAATTATCAGTTACTTCTTTTTCTTCAATATTATCTAATATTGTTACAAATGCATTATTTTCTTCTTCTACTTTTTTAGATAATTCTAATGATTCATCTATTAATTCTCTTTCTGTTACTTTACCTTCTTTTAAAAGTTCATGTAATTCTTCAATACTCTTATTCATATATTTCATTTTATTCCACCACCTTTGGAACTTCTACTTCTCTACCATTATGCATATCACAGTTTGATAGTAAGTCATCTATTGGTACTGATTCTTCAGCTACATCTTCTCTAAGTTCATAAACGAAATCATCTAAAGTATGTGTCATTGGTTCTACATTTTCAATACCTTCTATTTCATTTATTGTATTTATTGTTTCATCTATTATCTCAAATTCATCTAATACCATTTGGTTTTCTTCTTCTGTTAAACCAATTAGTAATTTATCTGCATAGTCATCTACCATTTCTTTTGTAAATTTTGTACTCATGCTAATCCTCCTTTTGTTTTCTTAACACTAACCCTTTTTCTTGACTTGGCATTTCAATATTATTTGTTTTTTCATAAAAGACTTGATTTTCTCTTTCTTCTCTTATTCTCTTTAAAGCTTCTAATCTAATTTTTTCTTGTTTTATATTATCTTTATATTCTTCCATGCTATCAGTATTATCTTTAATTTTTTGTTCACTATCTTTTATAAGTTCATCAAGATTTTCATTATTGTCTTGCTTTTCTAAACCTTCTCTTATTTCTTTTTCACTTTCTAATCTTTGCTCATATGATTTAACATCTAATAATACATGATTTTCTTCATAAACTAGTATCTTTGCTTCTTTTAATGCTTTTTCAACTTCCATCATATCTAAAGACAAATCTATGTATGGGTATTTCTCTTTTACCTGCAATTTTGTTTTTTTTTCGCTACTTTTGATTGATGAAAATATATATCCAATATCCGCAGCAAACATAGAAAGTAATAAAGACAATCCAAGTTCAGCACTACAATTAAAATTAATTGATTTAAAAAATGATATAGAAATAAATGGAATGGCAAACATAACGCCTAAACCGATTAATGTACTTTTTAACTTTTCTTTTTTTTCCCTATCGGGTGTTATCAATTTTGTTTTATATAACTCAACATACCCCTTATAATTATTCTCATTTATTTCTAAATGTTTTTCTTTTTTCATATTAGTCCTCTATATCAATTTTTATTCCTAATTCCTCTAATTGTTCATCATCAAGTACGCTTGGTGAACCCATCATATTATCTGCACCTGATGCACTTGCTGGGAATGCTTGAACTTCTCTTAAGTTTGGTTCATCATTTATAAGCATTAATATTCTATCTATTCCAGGAGCCATACCTCCATGAGGTGGTACACCATATTTAAATGCTGTAAATAAACTATTAAATCTCTTTTCAACATCTTCTTTTGTATATCCTACTACTTCAAATCCTTTTACTAATGAATCTAAATTACTATTTCTAATTGCTCCACTAGCCATTTCGTTACCATTACAAACGAAGTCATATTGATAAGCTAAAACTTTATCAACATTATCTTTATTATACTCTATATCTCTTGCATGAGGAAGACTAAATGGGTTATGACAGAACTCATATTTTCTAGTTTTATCATCGTATTCAAACATTGGGAAGTCATTAATAATACATAATTCTATTCTATCTTTATCTATTAAATCTAATTTTCTTCCTAGTTCTATTCTTATAAGTCCTGCGAATTTTTGAGCTACTTTTAATACTTTGTTTGCAATAAAGAATACAACACTGTTTTCTTTCATATCTAAGTATTTTATTAAGTCTTCTCTTTCAGTATCTGTTAAGAATTTATCAATTGGTCCTTTGAATGTTCCTTCTTTTGTTAGTGTTAAGTAACCTATTCCTGGCATACCTATACTACTAGCATAATCAACTACTTCATTAAACCATGAGTTTGATTTATCTCCAATACCATCTACTACTATTGCTTTTATTGTTGAATTTTTAAATGGTCCAAATGTAGTATCTTTTAATATATCACTTATATCTTTAATAATAAGTGGGTTTCTTAAGTCTGGTTTATCTGTTCCATACATTTCCATTGAATCAATGTAACTAATTCTTCTAAATGGTTTTGGTGAAACTTTTTTATTAGAGTACTTAGAGAATACATCATAGAATAGTGTTTCTCCTAGTTCTAATATTTCTTCTTCCTCTACATAACTCATTTCTAAATCTAATTGGTAGAATTCAAGTGTTCTATCGCTTCTTGCATCTTCATCTCTAAAGCATGGAGCTACTTGAAAATATTTATCTAACCCTCCAACCATCAATAGTTCTTTATATATTTGTGGAGCTTGAGGAAGAGCATAGAATTTACCTTTGAAGTTTCTACTTGGTACTACAAAGTCTCTTGCTCCCTCTGGACTAGATGCTGTTAAGATTGGTGTTTGTACTTCAGTAAAACTTAAATCATACATTTTATTTCTTAAATAATGAAGTATTTCACTTCTAAGTAAAATATTATCTTTTACTTTTTCATTTCTCATATCTAAGTATCTATATTTAAGTCTTATGTCTTCGCTTACACTTTTACTTTCTCTTATTTCAAATGGTAGTTCATGTAGTGAATCGCCTAACATATCTAGCTTACTTACTAATAATTCTACTTCTCCACTTTTTAGTTTTTCATTTATTGTGTCTTCACTTCTTTTTCTAAGTGTTCCTTCTAATCTTATAACTGATTCTTTAGCTAGTCCTTTAAACATAGAGTCATCGTTTGATACAGTTTGTAATACTCCACTTGTATCTCTTAAATCTAAAAATAATACTCCTCCGTGATCTCTTATGTTTTGAACCCAGCCACTAACTACTATAGTTTTTCCTACCATATCGTTTGTTATGTCGCTTATCATAATTGTACGATATTTATTTGTTTTCATTATTCCTCCTTCTAGTAGTCGCAGTTATTAGGTGTTCTTGGATATGGAATTACATCTCTTATGTTTTCAATACCTGTTAGGTACATAATAAGTCTTTCAAATCCAAGACCAAATCCTGAGTGATAACAACCTCCAAATCTTCTTAAATTTGTATACCATTCTAAGTTTTCTCTTGGTATATTCATTTCTTTCATTCTATTAATTAATTTGTCGTAATCATCTTCTCTTTGACTTCCACCCATTAGTTCTCCAGAACCTGGTACTTCTAAGTCTACTGCTGCTACTGTTTCATTATCATCATTTAATTTCATATAGAATGCTTTAATGTCTTTTGGCCAATTAGTAATAAATACTGGTCCATTAAAGTGTTCTGTAATATATTTTTCATGTTCCTTAGCGATATCTTCGCCATATTCTGGTTTGAATTCAAAGTCAACTTTAGCTTCTTTTAATAAAGTAATTGCTTCTTTATGAGTAATACGTACAAATTTACTACTTAATACTTTAGTAAGTTTTTCTTTTAATCCTTTTTCTACGAATTTATCGAAGAAGTCTATTTCTAAAGGACATTTGTCCATAACATATTTAACTATAAATTTTAACATTTCTTCTTCGATATCCATTATTCCATCTAAGTCACAGAATGCTACTTCTGGTTCAATCATCCAGAATTCATTAGCATGTGTTTTAGTATTTGAGTTTTCTGTTCTCATAGTTGGACCAAATGTATATATCTTTTTGTACGCTAAAGCGAAAGTTTCTCCATGAAGTTGACCAGAACCTGTTATATATGTTTGTTTACCAAACAAATCTTTCTTAAAATCAACTTTTTTATCTTCCCCTAAAGGAAGATTATTCATATCAAGAGTAGTTATTTTGAACATTTGTCCTGAACCTTCACAATCTGCTCCTGTTATGATTGGACTATGAAAATATACATAATTATGACTTTGGAAGTATTCATGTATTGCTTGAGCAGCTACACTTCTTACTCTGAATACTGCGTTAAATAAATTAGTTCTTGGTCTTAAGTATGCTACTTCTCTTAAGAATTCTCTTGTGTGTCTTTTTGGTTGAATTGGATAATCTTCAGGTGAGTCTCCTAGTACTTCTACACTTTTAACTTTCATTTCATGGCTTTGACCACTACCTTCAGATTTAACAATAGTACCATTTACTCTTATAGCACTTCCTACTCTAATTTTACTAATACTATCAAAGTCTTTTAATTCTTTTTCATATACTAATTGTAAATTTTGAAAATAAGTTCCATCATTAAAATCAATGAATCCAAAGTTTGATTGATTTCTATTATTACGAACCCATCCTTCTAAAGTAACGTCTTTATTTTCGTACTTTAGAATGTCTTTAAATAAATCTTTTACGTCCATATATTTTCACTTTCCTTTCTAAAAAAAGAGAGATGGTACAAGGAGTCTAAAAAATAGACGGTACCATCCCTCTTATTAACTTTATTTTTATAACGGATTAACCGAGAACACTTACTATTACTTCAATGTTCCACTCAGTGGTGTTATTCATATATATAGTTTTATTAGTTCACACCCTCCACTAACTCTCTTCAAAACATTTACATATTACTTCTCCACATCAAAGATTTATGGGTCAATTATACTACTCATTCTTTTTTTTGTCAAACATTTAAAAAGAAGCAACTAGTACTTCTTATATGTCAATTCATACAGTTTTTCTTTTTAATTTAGTTTATTAAATACCTCTCTTGGATTAAATACATAATAATTATAGATTATTAAAAATGTTGTGATTATAAATTCTAAGTAGCCCAAATTTGATATTTTAAATATGTTTAATACTAATAAAGATAAACTCATAACTAATAAAACATTCTTTTTTGATGAAATAAAATTAATTATACTAGTTGTTATAGTTGTTATATAGATCGTGTTTATAATACCAGTTATAAAAATTTTTATAGCATCCATATTTATATTTTTAAATAAAATTAGATAAAGTAAAAAGAATACTATCATCATTGAAGTGTTATATATTATACATGTAATTAAATGCTCTATATATATCTTTTTCTTATCTTCTCTTAAAAATATATATTCAACATTTCTTGTAAGATCATAAGTATATATTATAGAAGCCGACAACATTATTACACTAGTATTTATTATTCTAATTAAAATTTCCATTGGTTCATTATTTAAATTAATAACATTTATTCCCATAATTGACTCATAATATTTGTTTCCGTCACTCATTAAGAATGCATATATTGTTATTAATATAAATTCTATTATAAAATATTTTAATATTTTTTTATTAAAAATTGTTCTTAATTTTAAAAGATAATATTTCATTTTAATCCTCTATATTTATTTCTTTATATTTTAATATAAAGTGTTTAATTAATTCTATAATTATAACTAATATAGTCACTTGTAAAATAAATGAAAATAGTTCTAAAAATAGATTGCTATAACTTATTGTTATTAGATAATATCCAAAAAATAATGGTATCTTTTTAAATGAATCAATTATATTTATATTGTATATCCAACTAGATTTAAGTATGTACATTAGCAATAAAAACAATACCCCTATTATTTTTGATGTTCCTTTATAAATTAAAACTCCTACTTTTATTATCAACTCATAAATCAGAAAAACTTTAATATATAAAAATATGTTATATATGAAATTAGGAATTCCACTATATACTGAAGTTTCAAATTCATATCTTCCAAAATATTTAATTATAATAAATGAAAGACATATTATAGAATATACTATATATACAAATAATAGATTTTTAAAAATTGTTGATAATAAATTTTCCAGATATTCTTTCTTATTATTAAATCTTATCAATGATTGATAGTTCTTATTGTAATTTGTTATCGCAAAGCTTGCTGTCATGACAAGTATAAAGAATAAAAATAAAGGATACATTATTCCATTAAAACTATTTGTTATTGCATTTTCAAAACTAATATTTTTTCCTATATCTACCATGTTAAAGTATCCAGATATAACTGATAAAATAATAATAATTTTAAATTTTCCTTCTTTATATATTTCTGAATATCTTTTTAACATTTTTTTGTTAATACTCCATTATCAAATTCATATATTTCATCAGATAATTCTTCAATATCTTCTTTAATATGACTTGTTAAAATTATTATTTTATTTTTTTCTTTTTCACTTTTCAAAATTTCTTTTACTACTTTAACAGTAGATTGTTCTAAGCCATTGAAAGGTTCATCTAAAATTATTACTTCGGGATCTTCCATTAAAGTTTGTGCAATTCCTAGTTTTTGTTTCATTCCTAATGAATACTCATTATATTTTTTATCTTTCTCTTTATATAAATTTACTCTTTTTAATATATCTTCTATATCTTTGTCTGTTATTTTATTTTGTATTTTAGCAAGTAGTTTTAAATTTTCAAATCCAGTTAGTGAGCCTATAAAATTTGGCCCTTCTATTAATGCTCTAGTGTTTTTTGGAAAAGTATTTTCTTTTGTATAATTAAATCCATCTTGAATTATAGAACCTGAATCTGGTACATAAAATGAACATAATAATTTTAAAAATACACTTTTGCCACTACCATTTCTTCCAGTAATACCATATATTTTTCCTGATTTGAATACTACATTTACATTTTTAATAACATCAATATTTTTTAATTTCTTATTTAAATTTTTTACTTCTATTTTCATATTACTTCTCGCATTCCTTTATAAAATTTTCTTTGTTTTTATATGACATTATAACTAATGCAAATGATATTACAAAGTATATAATGTTAACTAGTAGATATAATCCTATATTATTAATATTACTCCATGTGTATATTTCTAATAAATTTATTGACTCAGCAGGAATATTAAATATTTTTTGAATTCCAATCCCAATTATAATAAATGTGAAACATAAAAATACATATATTGCTACAAAACTTTCTATTAAAGCTACAAAGAAATTTTTGTTTTTCCTTAGAATAATTAATCCTATATTTATATAAATTCCCATGTTAAATAATATTATTAAAATATATGATATATAGAAGAATGGTTTATTATAATAAGTTCCTATCTCTGAACTTAATCTAGAAAATGCTATATCATATCTAGGATCAAAATTAAACTTCGAGCAAATTGCTGCTACGACCGCAAAAGAAAGTAGTAAAATAGGAATAATTAAAATATACTTGTACGATCTTTTTATAATACTTTTTATATATTCTTTGTAGTCTTTTCTTTGAAGATAATTTTTAATATACTTACTCCTAAATTCTTCTGATAGTTTATATACAATTGGAAATATTACTAACAATGGTATGAAATATGGAAATATAAATGAAGCAACTCCATTTTTTAATAAATAATTATAATATAAATAAAAACTTTTGGGTTTGTATTCATTTATAAGTGCATCACATATCTCATTACTGAATGTAATATCTTTTTCAATTTCCTTCTTTTCTTCTAGTGTTGCATTATTATACCTAATACATATCTCTTTTTCTTTGTCCATATTTTCTGAATAAAAGTTTAAATTAGAAGAAAAAAAAGGAAGTATACTTGAAATAAATATTAACACAATAATTATATAATATAATTTAATTATATAATTTTTTTTAATATATTTAGTCATTTTTTACTTCCTTCCAATTTTAATTATGATACCATATTCCGCTGTGAACACCTTTGCAAAGTGCTAATGTATGACTTCTTATGTATGGTGTATATGCACGAGCAATAAGTGTTGTTTCATCATTATTCCATGTTACTGTTTTATTTGCGTTTGGAATTTCAATCGTTGACGTGTATTTTGCAATATAATACAATTTTACATCTACGCCATTTTCATTTGCTGTACATTGATTTATATTACCAGCATTATAATAAGCTTGTTTCTTAGAGCCATCAAGTTTATACTTTGCTTCTACAATTGTCCAAGCTTTTCCTATGCCTAATTCTACCCCAGTATATCCAATAAAAGGATCTAAAGCATCCGCATACATTGCTGTTGCTGATAAAGCAAATGTAACAACCAACATAATCAATAAAACTTTTATTTTTTTCATAGCCTACCTCTTAATTAAACATTATCATATATTTATATTTATTTCAACCTTTTATTTAATTGTGTTTAATTATTTTCTAATCAAGCATTTGACATCTTAGTATAAAACTTTCTCTACTTTTATAACTATAGGCAAAATATATAAAAGTTACTATAAATAAAATTATATTAATAATTAGAAGTACTCTACCATCTTGTATAATGAACCAAGTATATATATCTTGCATAGTACAATTCTCAAATACAATATTAAATTGTTTTAAAAGTGTTATACCTACAAATATAGTAATAAAATAATTAAGTAGATAGTTTATGATACAACTTATTAATATACATTTTTTATAGCTTTTTATATTTTTTAGTAAAACTAAGCCTATGTTTATTATTGCTGCAGTGTTAAAAATAATAATTAAGAAATAATAAATATACATTTTATAATTAGTATAAAAAGATAACATATTGCTTCCTAGTTGACCTAAGCCTATATCCATTAGTGGATTATAATTAAAGTTAGACATTTTAAGTGAAATTAAACCATATATTACTAGAATAATTATTACTAAAAATATATATTTATATGACTTTAATAATATTCTTTTAACATAACTTTTATATTTATGATTTTCTAAATACTTTTTAATGTAGTCGTCATTATATTCTAAATGTAGAGAATATAATATTGGATATAAAATAACTAGTGGTAATAAATAAAATATTATTGTTTTATTTATACCTGTTCCTAGTAAATATCTATAATAGTAAAAGAAACTTCCTTGTTTTATATTTTTATCTAATGCTTCGCAGTAATATTTATCTTCTTCTGTTAGATCATCTATATTATTATTTTTACATATTTCACTATTAGATTTTATATCTTTATTCATATAGTTTTTTATTATTCTATTACTTTTAATGCTTCCTATACTTATTAGAAGTATCAAAAATAATATTACAAAATAAACAATTATATTTTTATTCATAGTCACCTCAAATAATTATTATAATTAACACTATTAATAAGATTAATAAAGGTATAATCCATTTATGAATTAATATTGAATCTCTTATAGCATGGAAGTGTGATCCAGAGTTGTTGTCTTCGTATATTGTGTCTATATTTATACATTTAAAATTCATTTTGTTTTTTGCGATGTTATAAAGAAAATTCATTTCATATTCATATCTACTTCCATTTGTATTTAAGCAAAGGTCTTTATATTTAATATTTATTCCTCTTAAACCAGTTTGTGTATCTTTTAGAGTAATACCGGTTTTAATTTTAAAAACAAGCGATGAAAACTTATTTCCAAACTTACTAGTAAATGGTACATTCTTTTTATTAAAGTTTCTTGTGCCTAATACAATATCATTATTAAGTAGTTCTTCTTTAACTTTTAAAACATCTTTTGGACTATGTTGAAGATCTGCATCTACTGTTATGAATGCATCAGTATCTTTTAAACTTTTTATTGCTGTTTTTAAGGCTTCGCCTTTTCCTTTGTTAACATCATGATAAATGATTTTTACATTAGAAAGTTCTTCATATATCTTTTTTGTTTCATTTGTACTTCCATCATCAACTATTAAAATATCATTAAAATCTTTTTGAAGAGCGCTCACAAGTTTTATTAATTTTTTAGTTGGATTATATGATGGAATAATAATAGTTACTTTCATATTATTCTCCTAGTAAATATTTTAATTTTTCCTCTAATTCTTCTTTCTTAAATGGTTTTGCTAAGTAGTCTGTGAATCCTGCTTTTAAATATTTGTTTTTTGAAGTTGATAAAGCATCTGCGGTAAGAGCTATTACTTTTGTATTAAAATTCTTATTAGATTTTAATTTCTTTAATGTATCAATTCCATTTATATCAGGCATCATTATATCCATAAGAATTAGATCATATTGTTCACCATTATTAATTTTATCAATACACTCTATTCCTCTTTCACATGTATCTAATTCTATATTATAAATCTTTAATAATCTTTTTAAAATTCTATTATTTAATCTATCATCATCTACTAGTAATACTTTTTTATTATTAAATTTAGTCGTATTTGTTTGTTCTACTATTTCTAGTTCATTTTTTAATTTTTGAGGTATATTTATAGTAAATACACTTCCACTTCCATAATAACTATTTACAGTTATTGTTCCATTTAATAAATTAACTAAGTCTTTAGAAACTAATAAACCAAGTCCATCTCTATTAACATTACTATTGATATCATTATCTATTTCATTACCATTAAATATCTTATTTAGATCTTCTGCTTTAATACCAATACCTGTGTCTTTTATTTCAATAATTAAATTACAAATATCATTATCTAAAACACTATTTATAGTTAGAGAAATACTACCTTTATTAGTATATTTAAATGAATTATCTAAGATATTAAGAAAAAAGATGATTCGTCGTGGGTATATTGAATTTGAAAGTACTGAGGCTAAGATTAAAGTTGATGAAAATTGTCATCCTACTCATATTGAATCTAGAGTACAAAGAAGTGGTGAGGAACTTATTGAGAACTTTATGATAGCCGCTAATGAAACGGTTGCTTCATCTATATATTATAAGAATTTACCTGGTATATATAGAGTACATGATAAACCTGATGAGAAGAGATTAGGAGAATTTATGAAGTTTTTATCACTTCATGGCTATGTAGTAAATGGTAAAAGTAAGATAGAGTCTCCTAAAGATCTTCAGCATATTTTAAAGCAACTAGAAAATGCAGATGAAGTTAGAGTATTACATGATATGGCTATTCGTAGTCAGGCTAAGGCTGTATACTCTGATGTTAATATAGGACATTTTGGTTTAGGTAGTAAGTGTTATAGTCATTTTACTTCACCAATAAGAAGATATCCTGATTTAATTTTACATAGATTATTAAAAGACTATAACTATAATTATAGTGATAAGATAATAAGTGAAAGAAAAGAAGAACTTCCAGTAGAGAGTGAACATTGTTCTATTAGAGAACAAGATGCTCAGAACTGTGAAAGAGATGTAGATAAGATGAAGAAAGCTGAATATATGGCTGATCATATAGGAGAAGTATATGAGGGAATAATATCTGGTGTTCAAGAGTTTGGTCTTTTTGTAGAACTTGATAATACAGTTGAAGGCTTAATAAAACTTGAAACAATAAAAGGTGATTATTATATATATGATAGTGATATGATGGCTGTTATTGGAAAGAAAACAAAGAAGAAATATGCCTTTGGTGATAAAGTAACAATAAAGGTAGTAAGAGCTGATAAAGATAAGTCAGAAATTGATTTTGAAATATATGATGAGAAAGAAAAGGTAAATAAAATAAATAAAAAGCATAATA
>OLHA01000200.1_pt1 | contig 34431 bp, 33 predicted proteins | sample 1605961 | NCBI WGS metagenome assembly OLHA01 (sample SAMN03283288) | human gut metagenome | biome: human-associated habitat; material: feces | host: Homo sapiens | place: Peru | collected 2012
GAAGTTTTAATGTTTTATCATAACTTTCAGTATGTATATTTGTTTTATCAAGAGGGTTATCTCCATCTATTACTCTCATGAAGCCTATTGATTGCTCATATACTTTATCATTTAATAGTTTTTTCTTTTTAATTTCATCACGAGATTTAATTTTACCATTAGTTTCTCTATATTTAATTATTTTATCTATTGATGTTTTAGTAAGTCCTGAAATATATTTTAATATAGAAGGGGATGCAGTGTTGATGTTAACTCCTACATTGTTTACACATTTAGTAACTGTAAAATCTAATGATTCACTTAATTTCTTTTGAGATACATCATGTTGATATTGACCAACTCCTATAGATTTAGGATCTATTTTAACTAGTTCATTAAGAGGATCTTGTAGTCTTCTTGCGATAGATATTGCGCTTCTTTTTTCAACTGTTAAATCTGGGAATTCTTGTATAGCAAGAGGGCTTGCTGAATATACACTTGCTCCTGCTTCTGAAACAATAGCATATTTACAATCATTTAATTCTTTTAATGTTTCACTTACTAGTTTTTCACTTTCCCTTGAAGCAGTTCCATTACCTATAGCTATAATATCTACATGATATTTTTTAATTAAATCTTTTAATACAGCTTTTGATTCTTCCCATTTATTATGTGGTTCATGAGGATATATAACTGAAATATTTAATACTTTTGAAGTAGGGTCAACTATAGCAAGTTTACAACCTGTTCTAAATGCAGGGTCAAAACCTAATACTGTTTTTTCTTTCATAGGGGCGATTAATAATAGATTTTCTAAATTTCCTTTAAATACTTCTATAGAGGCATCTTCACTTTGAAGAGTTAGTTCGTTTCTAATTTCACGTTCCATAGAAGGTTTTATTAATCTTTTATAGCTATCTTTTATAGCATCTATTACATAAGGTTTAACTGGGCTTTCTTTCTTTATAAGTTTAGATTCTAAGTAAGATAAAATATCTTCATCATTTACATCTATACTTATAGATAATACTTTTTCATTTTCACCTCTGTTAATAGCAAGAACTCTATGTGGTTTAATATGTTTAACACTTTCGCTAAAATCATAATACATTTCATATACTTTATTTTCGTCTTCAGCGTTCTTTTTAATTTTAGAAGTGATACTTGCATTTTTAAAATAATAACTTCTTATCCATTTTCTATAATATGCATTATCACTTATCCATTCTGCGATTATATATTTTGCTCCAGTTATAGCGTCATCTACTGTTTTAACATTTTCATTTAAGAATTTTTTAACTGAATCATCATTAAAGGTAGGTGGGAAACTCATTATTATTTTAGCAAGTGGTTCAAGGCCATTTTTAATAGCTTCAGTTGCTTTAGTTTTTTTCTTTTCTTTATATGGTGCATATATATCTTCAACTTCAACTAACTTTTTAGCATTCATAATATTTTGTTTTATTTCATCAGTTAGAAGTCCTTTTTCATCAATTAATCTTATAACATCTTCTTTTCTTTTTAAAAGATTCACTTCGTATTCATATACTTCATTAATTCTTCTTATTTGTTCTTCATCAAGAGCACCTGTTGCTTCTTTTCTATATCTTGCGATAAATGGAATTGTATTTCCTTCACTTAATAAATTAAGTACTGAAGTGGCTTGTTCTGCTTTTATATTTAATTCAGTACTAATATCTTTAATAATATTTTCGTTCATAAATTATCTCCTTTTAGTACCTTATAATTGTATCAAAAATATATGTTTTTGTAATTAATTAAAACATTTTGTTTACATTGACTAATAATATAAATTATTGTAAAATTAATATGAAAATAGGTGAGGTATGAAGAAACTTTTTAATAAATTTTTAATTTCTATTTTTGTACTATTTTCTATGTTTGGTTTTGTATTTGCTGAAGTTAATCCTGCATATACTAAATACGAAAATTTAAATGAAGAAAGTAAATCTAAGTATGGACTTATTCCTGATGAGTTCATTTCTTATTATGATATAAAACCATCTAGTATTTTTACATATAAAAGGTCATATAAAGCTAGTACTATATTACCATCTGTTTATGATCTTAGAAATGTAAATAATACGAGACTTATAACAGAAGTTAAAGATCAAAATCCTTTAGGTTTATGTTGGGCTTTTAGTACTAATAGTATGCTTGAAAGTTATCATTTAGTTAATGGAGACTACTATAATTTTTCTGAGAATGCTCCTGATTATCAAGCACAATATTACGGTGATACGACTAGTTCTAATAGTGGTAATAGTTTAGAAAATGCTGTTAAATATTGGTTTTTAGGTAATGGTCCTGTAACTGAAGATCATTTTGGAAGTTATTTTACTAATAGTGTAGAAAAAGAAAAAATAGATTTTTTAGATGCTACTAATGTACCTGTAGATGTTTTAGATGTAACTTTTTTTAAAGCACTTGATATGTCTAATTTAAAGAATAATTATACAGGTGCTAATATACAAAATATTGTAACTGAATTTAATAAAACTATTAAAAATCATATTATGAAAAATGGAGCTATAGCTGCTGGAATATTTATGGATTATATGAATTATAATGCTAACTTTTTATATAATCCTAATTATGCTGGTAGTGGTAATGCTGCTCATGCTATAACTATTATTGGATGGGATGATAATTTTGGTAGTGTAACAATAAATGGTACAACTTTAAAAGGTTCATGGTTGGCAATGAATTCTTGGGGAAAAAATAATTATGATTACTTTTATATTTCATATTATGATGCTGATGTTGTTACTAATATGGTTGGAACTACTAATTCAAAAGTTAAAGGTTGGGATAATGTTTATTTTAGTAGTAATTCTTTAAATTCATCATATGATTATGATACTAATACAGTTAATTATGTTATGAGTAAAGGATCAAATACCGAAACTATAGATTCAGTTAAATTATATTATAGACATAGTAAAGAACTTACTTTAAATGTTACTGTAAGTGATGGAAATAATACATATGATTTAGGCAAGAAAACGATTTCTAAAGGACTTTATAGTTTTGATATTGAAGATGGGTATTTAGATACAAGTAATATATATGTTACATTATCTGGTGAAGGCTTATTAAATGTTTATCCATATATTTATGTTGGAGTTTATACCTATGGATATGATGAAAATCCATCATTAGAACTATATGGTAAAAATAGTAATTCATTTCAAAATAGTACTAGTAATACAATGCATTTTAATGTTATTACTAAAAATGTTGATTCTATAACTAAATATAATGTAAAAATATATGATTCTAATAATAAAGATGTTACTAGTTCATTTGATATAAATATAAAAAAAGAATTAATAAATGGATTTTCATATTTTACTATAAAACAAAATAAAACAATTACTGGAAATATGATAAGTATTAAAGCAAATATATCTTCACTTGAGGATACTATTAACTATTATATGCAGGGAAATGGTTCAATGAATAATCCATATATAATATCTAGTTCAAATGATATGTATTTACTAAGAAATTATAATAGTTCATACTTTAAGCTTGGTAATGATATTGATATGCTTTATGATACATGTAATAGTAATGGAAAATATTATAATAATGGGGATGGTTGGATAGGTGAAGAATTTACTGGTTTTTTAGATGGAAATGGTCATGAAATTTATGGATTATTTTCATTAGATGGTGGACTATTTGGTAATGTTAAAGATGCTGTTATACAAAATCTTCATTTGAGAGGGGTTTCTATTTCTTCTATTAATGATAGTGGATTACTTGGGTATTCACTTTCTGGAAGCAGTCTTGTTTCTAATATTTATATTCAAGACTCTAATGCTATAAATAATGCAAATACTGGTGGATTATTTGGAAGTTTAGATGGAGGAACAATCAAAAATGTACATATAAAATCTAGTGCATTCTTTTCAGAAAGTAATGTAGGTGGTGTTGCTGCTAATATATCTAATCCAAATTCTAATATAACAATTAACAATGTTTTTCTTGATGATACAATAATATGTACTAATACAAATGGTGTAGTTGGACAAATTATTGGTAATGTAGAAATAAATTCTAAAATAACTAGTAAATTAACAATTAAATACTCTAGAATTAATATTTCTAATGTTGAAGAAAATATTAATGCTACAGATATATTTGGTAAAAAAACATATAATAGTTCAAATGTTATTTTAACTGATAATGTTGTTTTAAGTGATACAGATAAAGTAGTAAAAGATAAATTTAATAATTATGATTTTGATAGTGTTTGGGGTTATGATAAAGAAATATATTTAAAGTTATTTCATGATGAAGTAGTTTCTAAACCTATACCTGAAATTAATGTTTCATTTAATAAATATTTACTAACTGATAATATAATTTATAATATAATGGCTACTACAACAAAAAATGATTTTATAGAGAATATGATTATTAATGATGAATTAACCTACAAAATATATAATATAAGTGGTAAAATATTATCTAGCGACGAATTAATAGGAACAGGAAGTTATATAATGATTAGTAATGGTATAAAAACAAAAACATATAACATATCTGTGTATGGTGATGTTAGTGGAGACGGGAAAGTATCTATAAAAGATGTTTATATGATTGCAGATTATGCTATTGCTAATGAAGGAACTAAAGGATTAATATTATCTAGTAATCTTCAGTTATTGGCTGCAGACGTAAATAAAGATGATAGAATAAGTATAACTGATGTATTTAGAGTGGCAGATTATGCTGTTAATCCTAGTAAAGGTTTCTAAGGAGGAAAAAATGAAAAAAAGGGTTGTATTTCTAATATTGATGTTATTTAGCTTTAGTATTGTTAATGCTGCTAGTGATTTAAAAATGGTGTGTCCAAATAAAGCAAATGCTATATCTACTGTTGAATGTACTTTATCAGTAAAACCTGATAATTATGAATTAAGAGGAGTTCAAATGAATTATAGTGTTTCTGGTGGAACCTATTTGGATTTTAAATATAATGATAGTAATTATACTCCTTATTCATTTAGTAGTGCAGGTGCTATATTAAATAGAAAAGTAAATTATACAGGAAGTTCTTATGATGATTTAGGTGTTTTAAAAATAAAAATGCCTAGTAGTGGTAATGCAACTGTAACAATTAGTAATATCATTTTACTTGATAAAAATAATGAAGAATATAATGTAAGTAATATAAGTAAAACTATAAAAGTAGCTGATGGTAATAATTATTTAAGTAGTATTACTTTAAGTGAAGGAACTATTGATTTTGATAAATCTAAAACTACTTATGAAATTAAGAATATTAATGGTTCTACTATTGAAATAGGTGCTAATGCAGAATCTTCTTATGCTAAATTAAGTGGGGACGTGGGTAAAAAGAATCTTAAGTTAGGATTTAATACTTTTAAGATTACTGTTACTAGTGAAAGTGGAATAAATAGAATATACACTTTAAATATTTATAGAAATGATAATAGAGATAAAACTAATACTTTATCTTCATTAGAAGTAGAAAATAATAAGATTACACCAGAGTTTAATAAAAATACAGTTAATTATACCCTTACAGTAAAAAAAGACGTTACAAGTGTTAAAATTAATGCTACGTTAGAAAGTGATAAATCATCATTTAATAAAGGTTATGGTCCTAGAACAGTTAATCTTAATTATGGAGTAAATAATGTAGTTATTAAAGTAACTAGTGAAAGTGGAGCAGTAAAGACATATACTATTAAAATTACTAGAGAAGATGACAGAAGTTCTAATAATTATTTAAAATCTTTAAATGTTAGTAGTGGAGACTTTACTTTTAATAAAAAAACTCTTAATTATTCATTTACGGTACCAAATGAAGTAACATCACTTAAAGTGTTTGCTGCTGCTGAAGATACTAAAAGTACAGTAAGTGGTGTTAAAACATATAATTTAAAAGAAGGACTAAATAAAATAACTATAACAGTAACAGCTGAAAATAAACAAACAAGAACTTATACTTTACAAATAACAAGAATAGTAAAAAATATAACTAAAGAAACTAATAATAAATTAGAATCTTTAGAAATAACTAATTATCAAATTAATTTTGATCCTGAAACTACTATATATAATTTAACTATTGAAAATGAAAAGAGTTTAAATATAACACCTAAAGTTCAAGATTCATCTTCTTCAGTAGTTGTAAATGGTAATGAAAACTTAAAAGATGGAAGTGTTATTAAATTAGTTGTTACTGCTGTAGATGGAAGTACTAAAGAATATATTATAAATATCTCTAAAAATGAAGAAGTAAATAATAATGATAAAAAAGATGATAATCAAAATGATAATAATGTAGTTAAAGTTAATGAAAACAGAAAACTTCAAATAATTATTGGTGTTGCGTCACTTTTGGTTATTGTAGTTGTTGTTATATTATTTGTTGTAATTAGTATTAAAAGATCTTTAAAGAAAAGAGCTGAATTATGGAAATAAAAAGATTAATTATTGTTTTATTGGTACTAATTCTTATGACTGGTTGTACTAAAGAATATACTTGTTCTAAAGAAGAGAAGTCTAATGAATTTGAATATTCTATAAAGATGAATTTAGTATTTAGTGGAAGTAAGATTAAAAATATAAAATCAGATATTAAGTATAATCTTACTGATAAAGGTATGGAAAGTATTGATAGTCTTAAAAAAAATCTAAGTAATAAATCACTTGAGTATAGTTTATATGATGAAATTAATTTTGATTATAAGATTACTGAAAAGTTAATTGAAATAACTGAAGAAGTTAGTTTTGAAAATAAGAATAAAACTGATAGAGAAAAATTGTTCAATCATAAAGATTTATCTATAGTGTATTTTGATTCTAAATATAAACTTGATGATGTGATTAAATCACTTAAAGATAATAATTTCAAATGTAATATAAATGAGTAGGGTAAAACCTACTTTTTAAATGCAATAAAAAAACTCAAGATAAACTTGAGTTAATTTCTTATGGCGGAGACAGAGAGATTTGAACTCTCGCGCCAGTTTCCCGACCTACACCCTTAGCAGGGGCGCCTCTTCAGCCTCTTGAGTATGTCTCCATAAGGCACATATAAATAATACCTTAATATTTTAAAGAAGTCAAGAAAAAAACTTGTAATATGTGTCAAATTTTGATATTATTGTCTTATAAAGATAGAGGAAGTGATATAGATGGAAAACGAAGCTATGTTTCAAACTACTGCTATTATAGATATAGATGAACAAATAAGAAAAGAAGAAGAATTATTAAATACAATAAAAATGGAACCAATTATAGAAAAAACAGTTATAGAAGAAGAACCAGTTGTTACTAAAAAGAGAAAAATGATGAAGATAACTGATTACTGTTTACTTTCATTAATTGTTGTCTTAAGTGTTGTATTCATCTTAGTTATAATAAATGTAAGATAAATTATTGTAGACAATATATTATTTAATATTGTCTTTTTTATTAATGATATTTATTTTCTCTATGAGTAATGGTTGAAGTCATGACTGTGCTTATGTTTCTTATGATGTTTTGCCAGGATTTAGAATAAGGTAATTAAATACTAGTTTGGATTATAACTAGTTTTTTATTGCTGTTGATATTATTTGAATAGAAATTGTTGTCTTAAACAGCAAAATAGTATATAATTTAATTTATTAAAGAGGTGGAATTATGACAAATAAAGATTTAGCTGATTTGATATTTCCAAATATAACTAAAACTATTAAGGATTATGAAAATATATATCCTAATAGAAGAGATAAAGTAGTTACTAGATTTGCTCCTAGTCCTACTGGATATGTTCATATTGGCGGAATATATCAAGCTATAATTGATTATTTAATTGCTAAAAATAATAATGGAGTATTCGTTCTTAGAATAGAAGATACTGATCAAAAAAGAGAAGTTAAAGAAGCAGTTGAATTAATAAAAAGAGCTCTTAAATATTATGGACTTCTTCCAGATGAATATGAACTTGATGGTAAAATTGTTGGCGAATATGGACCTTATGTACAAAGTGAAAGAAAAGAAATATATCATGCATTTATTAAATATTTAATTGAGATAGGTCGTGCTTATCCATGTTTTTGTACTAAAGAAACATTAGATGAATTAAGAGTAATGCAAGAACATAAGAAGCAAAGAACTGGATATTATGGAAAATATGCTAAATGTAGAAATCTATCAGTAGATGAGATGATTCAAAATATTAAAGATGGTAAAGAATATGTAATTAGATTTAGATCTAATGGTGACTTTGAACGTAAATTTAAATTTAAAGATTTAGTTAAAGGTGACTTAGAATTATCTGAAAATGATGAAGATTTAGTTATTATGAAGAGTGATAACTTACTTCCTACATATCATTTTGCTCATGTAGTAGATGATTATTTAATGGGAACAAGCCATATTATTCGTGGTGAAGAATGGTTAAGTAGTGCTCCTAAACATGTGGAACTATTTGATGCTTTTGGATTTGAAAGACCTAGATATGATTATATTCATACACCATTAATTATTAAAAAAGAAGGAAATAGTATTAGAAAGATTAGTAAACGTAAAGACCCAGAAGCTTCTATGAGTTACTATACTGATCTTGGATATCCTAGACTTGCTGTTATAGAATCATTAATGACTATAATAAATTCTAATTATGAAGAATGGCATAGAGAAAATCCAAATCTTGCTTGGACTGATTTTCAATATAATCCTGAAAAGATGTCTTCAAGTGGAGCTTTATATGACTTAGAAAAACTTAATAATATTTCTAAAGATATAATATCTAAAATGAGTGCTCATGATTTATATCTTGATAGTTATGAATGGTCTAAAGAACATAGTGAATCATTAAAAGCATTAATTGAAAAGAATCCTGAATATTATGAAAGTATTTTAAATATTGAAAGAGAACAAGAAAAGCCTCGTAAAGATATAGTGTATTATAGTATGATTGAAAGTTTAATTTGGTATATGTATAATGATTTATTCGATTCTAGAGATAAAGAATATGAATGGAAGAATATAACAGATAAAGATACTGTTAAAGAAATATTAAATACTTATATGGATAAATATTATGATGCTAATGATGACAAAGATACATGGTTTAATAAAGTTAAGGCTATGTGTGATGAGTTAGGTTATGCATCAAATATTAAAGATTATAAAAAGAATCCTGAAAACTATAAAGGCAATGTAGCTGATATAAGTACAGTTATTAGAGTTGCTGTTACTACTAAATCTAATACACCTGATTTATATGAAATATTAAAACTTTTAGGAAAAGAAGAAATCTTAAGAAGAATTAATTTAATATAATAGACTGTTTATGCAGTCTTTTTACTTTTAGACAAATAAATGTTTGACTTTATGATAACTTACTATTATTATATATGTAGTTGAAAGGGGAGGCTACTATGAAAGACTTTAATTTAAATTCTTTAAAGATATTTTTAGTTGTAGCTAGTTCAAATAGTTTTTTAGAAGCTTCTAATAAGTTATATATATCACAGCCTGCTATAAGTAAAAGTATAAATAAATTAGAAAAAGACTTAGGCGTTACTTTATTTTATAGAGCTAATAAAGGTATAACTTTAACACCTGATGGTGAAAAACTATTAAAGTATGTAAAAGACTCTAGAATGTTACTTCTTAGTACACTTAAAAATTTATGTGTGAATAATAATATAGTTATAGGAGTTCCATCTTTTATAGTTCATAGTATACTAATAGATAAAATAAATGATTTTAAAAAGAAAAATAATAATATTAATTTTAAAATAATAGATTTAAATGGTAGTGAACTCATTGAAAGTTTAGAAAGACATGAAGTAGACTTTATATTAGATATAGAACCAATTAATATAGAATATAATAATCTTATAATAGAAAGTATATGTGAAATTGATACTTGTTTTATAAAGTCTAAAGATAATAAAAAGAATTATAAAAAGTTAATGGATTTAGATAATGAAGATGTGATAATGAATAGAAGTGATTCTAAAATTATAGAGAATTTAATTAAATATATAGATGGAAGAATAAATATAGTAAATAGAATTGAATATGATAATGATTCGTTAATAACCCTTTTTGTTAAAAAGAATATGGGAGTAGGTTACATAGTTAAAAGTGAACTATTAAATAACAAAGATATAGAAATTATTGATATAGAGACTCCTAAAGTTAAAGTTAATTTAATATATATAGATAATGAATTATCTATACCTTCAAAAGAATTCATTGAAACTGAATTTGGAAAAGAGGTAAAACATGAATAATAAGATAGAGACTGAAAAAAAATATTATTCAGTTAATAATAATGAATTAATTAAAAGAATAAATAAATTTGGTTATAAATTAGTATCCAAAGAGTATCAGAGTGACGAATATTTTACTGATATAAATAGTGAGTATATTAAAAAAAGAACTTGTCTTAGAATTAGAAAAGTTGGTGATAAAAACATTCTAACTTTTAAAGGTGAATCTAAAGATTTTGATAGCAGTTTTACTAAACTAAATTTATCATTTGAAACTCTTTCTAATAATTATGATAATCTTATTGATTTGTTTTCTATGATGGGGTACTTTAGTTATGTTATAGTTAATAAAAATAGACAGACTTATGAAAAACAAGAAGGAAGTTTAATTTATAGTATTATGGTTGACTCTATTGAAGATTTAGGTGACTTTATAGAGTTTGAAATATCTTCTAGTAGAAAAAATATAGATGTAGATACATTACGTGAAAAACTAAATCAATTTGTATCAAAGTTTTCTGATTTATGTTTAGAAGAAGCATATATGCCATATAGAGATTATGAAGCATTAAAAGAATATAATTTAGTTTTACCTAGTAAAAGTATTAAAGGTGTTCATATTAATATAGATGAATTCTTAAAAGATTATGAGAAAGATTTTTATAATTATTTTAAGAGTGTTATGAAGATTGTGAATATTAATGTTAAAATTAAAGACTATAAAGATAATAAATATTCTTTAAATAAAGAGTTAGAAAATAAAATAAATAATTATTTTGATAATTTAAACATTCAAGATAGTATGTTAATAGTACTTTTCTCATTATTAAATCAATTAAAAGAAAAAGGTTTAGAAGTAATAATGTCTACGAATAGTAATAAGTTATTTATTGATAGTTTACTTAATAAGATATCAAATAATGTAGTGGATAAAATAGTATATTTAAATAATAGTAAAACTATATACAATGTTCTTTCAAAGAATAACATAGATATTAAGAATTATTTTAATATTTGTTCTTCTAGTTTGAAAGAGACTAACTCATTACTTTTAATAATAATTAATAATTATAGTAACTAAAACTTGTTATAAGTTTTAGTTATTTTGTTATGAAAAAAAGATATTTTATTTTTTAATATTTTCGTAATATATTAGAAATTAGAAAGGATGTGTATTATGAAAATAACTTTAGTAACTGGTAACTCTGCTAAAATAGCTCAAGCAAAAGAATTTTTAGAACCAAAAGGTATCATTGTAGATAATGTTAAGATGGATACTATAGAGATACAAGTTGATTCAGTAGAGGAAGTTGCCAAGTATTCAGCTAAATGGGCAAGTGAGAAGTTAAAAACAAATGTTGTTAAGAATGATACTGGTATTATGATTGATGCATTAGGTGGATTTCCTGGGCCATATACTCATTATGTTCAAGATACTATTGGTGAAGACGCGATTTTAAAATTAATGAAAGGTGTAAAGAATAGAAAAGCAAAATTTGTTCAAGCTCTTGCTTTTTGTGAATATGGTAGTGATCCTGTATCATTTGTTTCTATAACGGAAGGAGAGATTTCTTTAAAGAAAGAAGGAGAGCATGGATGGTGTTGGGACTTTATATTTATTCCTAAAGGAAAAGATAAAACACTAGCATGTTTTGAAGATAAAGAAAGACTTAAATTGTGGAATGATACTGGATATAATCAATTAATTAAATATTTAGAAGATAACAATAAATTGGAGGATTAATGGAAAAGAGAGTTAGTTCAAGAGCAATCATTATAGAAGATAATAAACTACTTACGATGTTTAGAAGAAAAATAAAAAAAGATGGTAGTATTAAAGAATATTATGTAATACCCGGTGGTGGTCTTGAAGAAGGAGAAACACTTGAAGAAAATGTTATTCGTGAACTTAAAGAAGAATTTAACGTTGATATAGAAATTATTAAGTTTTTAGGTACTGAAGAATATGATGATACTATAGCTAATTATTTCTTGTGTAAAATAGTTAAGGGTACACCTAAATTAAGTGGAGAAGAATTAGAAAGAATGAATCCTGAAAATTATTATGAGATAAAATATATTGATTTAAAAGAAATAGATTGTTATGATATAAATGCAAAGAAACTTATTACTACATTATGAAATATCATAATATTATAAAATACAAATAAAAAAGTTGGCGATTATTTTAGTAAAATGAATAGTAATTGATATTGAAAAGGAACTAGATTTGTATGAATAAAAGATTGGTTTATGCTCTAAAACATAATTATTGTAGATTTTGGATAAGGAATGATGATGTTTCAAAATGTAATCCTGAATTTTTGAAAATATTAAAGTTGTATAAAAAATATACATTAAAAGTAATGTTTGCAGTTATTCCAACGATTGTTGAAAAAGAAGCGATTGACTTAATAATTGATGACGATTATTTTGAAATCGCACAGCATGGATATAATCATAAAAATTATTTAAAGAATACAAATTTAAATTATAAATCTGAACTTTGTAAAGAAAGAAATAGTGATGTTCTTATTAAAAAAATGCTTCAAGGGAAAAAAATATTATATGATATGACTAAAAAGGATATTAATATTATGGTTCCACCTTTTAATAATATAGATTTTTCTGTTGAGCAATTGTTAAGTCCATATTATGATACGTTAAGTGTTTTTGGGGATCATTGTAGTGGGTTTGAAAAAAATCTAAATCCAAATATAGATTTAATTAACTGGCATAAACAAGCGTTTGATGTAGATTATTTTGAAAAAAGATTTATAAACTTAATTGAGACTACTAAAGACATTGGAATTTGTATTCATCATAATTTTTTAGTAGATAAAGATTTTGAGTATTTGGAGGAACTGTTCAAATTAATATGTGAATGTAATATGAGTAATGTTAGGAGGCGATGTGAATGAAAACTACTTGTCCAATTGTTGATACACATGCTAGTTGGATTGCTTTGAATCCGATTCATGGGTGTCCCTTTAGGTGCAAATATTGTTTTATGAACGGAGTTGGCAATACGGGCATTAAACCTAAGGAGTTGGTTGAACCTTCAAAGGCTGTTGATTTGCTTTTGAATTATAAATTATATATTGATACCATGCCATTATGCTTATTTACAACAACTGATATATTTGCTACAAATGATAATATTTTATATGCAAAAAGATTGATTCGGTCTTTGAATGATAAAAAAGTAAAAAATCCAATTATTTTTATAACTAAATGTTATGTACCTAATGATTTTATTGATTTTATTGATGAATTCGAAAAAAAGGGAATGAGGTTTATATTTCTTTTAAGCTTTTCGGGTTTAAAATCTGATATTGAAAATGGTATAAATAGAGATAAGATAAAACAAAATTTTATAAATTTATATAATCATAAAAAAAATATAATTCATTACTGGAGACCTTTTATACCTCAAAATAGTGATGATCAAACTTTGAATGATACTTTGAATTTTGTTTCAAAATATGCTATGTGCTCTATAGTTATTGGCTTAAAGGTTCAGGAATCTTTTATTAAATATTTAAATTTTTGGAATGATGTTGAAAAACATAAATTATTAGCTATAAGCAGTGAAGCAATTTGGACTGAAAATGCATATAAAAAGTTATACGAGTGTAAATTTAATGACTACAAAATATTTAGAACAACTTCTTGTGCACTTGCTTACATTTTGAAAATTCCAGACTATAATTGTTATTTTAATTCTAAAATATGTGATTTGAATAATTGCGATTTAAGTCAAAAAAATAGATGTAAGAATAGATATAAAAAAATTAGGATAAATAGTATTGTTAATGAGTTTTTAAATAAAATAGATAAGAAAATTAAATATTATATAGATGATACGAATCATTCTATTATTTTTGATGGTGAACTTAGTACTTCTGAAATTGTTACATTAAAATATTTGACTAATTATAAAATCAAAGCATTATCAATTAACGAAGATCACTATTGGATGACAGGCCATAATTCTGAGAGGAATTTAATATTATGAGAGACTTTATATTTAATTTTAATGGTATAAAATTTATTATTTCGGGTACCGAAAAAAGTGTTAAAAAAATTGAAACCTTATTTAAAAAAATGATTCCTTCTGAAAGTAATTTAGACTTAGTAAATTTTAATTATTTTATTCATTATTTTGAAGATGAGAGAATATGGAATGTTTTGGAGTCCTTGAGAATGACACAAGCTAAATTTTCTATTGCACCTAATATTGAACGCTTGAGAATAAATGATAAAGATATTTTTTATTCAAAAACACAATTTTATGTTTTTAATGATGGAGTTGATTATTACATTTATGCTAAAAACAATAAATATTCAGTCTTTTACGTTGTTTTAGAATTAATTCAAAGAACATTTGAGAAGTACAAATATTTTATTTATCATGGTACTGGAATTAGTGTTGAGAATGTAAATATGGATATAATTGGTAATAGTGGTTCAGGAAAAACAACGCTTATGTCTAAATTTTTCCAGAGTTCTTTAACTGGTAAAAAATTTTTGTCTAATGATAGAATTCTAATAGGACAAAATTATACATCTGCTTTTCCTATAGAAATCCATTTAAATCCAATCATTGCCGAAAATGATAAATTTTTAAATAAAGCGTATTTAGGTAATGACTGTTATTTAAAGCCATGTGAATTATTAAATGCTTATCCTGACTTGGTGCCTGCTAATTTTTTTAGAAATAGTATCATTGTTATACCTAGAATTGATTTTCTTGACAAGGATACATTGAGTATTTGTAGATGTGATGAATTAGCGCGTAACGAATTAGATGATTGTTGTTTTACTATTTTCGATAAGGAATCTCCAAGACAATATTGGTTGATGCACACAGGCTTTAGTGAATATCAAACAAGAATTGATATTGATAGTTTAAATTCTTATTTAATTAATAACTTTGATATTTTATTGTTAAGATATGGTTGCAATGTATCTGGTGAGGAAATTTATGAAAAAATTAGAAAAAAAATTTAGTTTTATTCTTCCCATTCATAATGGCGAGACTTTTTTAGAGGAATGTTTAAATTCTGTATTAAATCAAAATTATGATAATTATGATGTCATAGTCATAATTAATAGATGTACTGATTATACAGTTAAAATAATAAGAAAATTCGTAAAAAAATATGATAGAATTAAAGTGTTTCATTCTAAAAGTTCTAAAGTTGGTTTAGCAAGAAATCTTGGAATAAAAAAATCAAAATGTGATTATTTTATATGTATCGATTCTGATGATATTGTAAGTAAAGATATGTTGAAAACACTTAATGATCTTGTTGGGAAAAATGATTATGATTTATTACGTTTTAATGCTAGTACAAATCATACAGATAAAAAACTTTTTAACTTAGAAAAACCATCGTGTTGCTATTTAAACATGGATTATTTATATGAGGTTATTGATTCATTTATTAAATATGGCAAAATTAATGGACCAATGTGGTTGTATGCTATAAACAAAAACTACTTTGTTAATAACAAATTTAGGTTTGTTAACAAATTGCAAGAAGATTTCGGCATATTCTTTTATTTGATTTATAATGCAAAATATATTTACTATGTTAATAAAGAACTTTATTTTTATAGAATAAATAATGATGGTATAATGCTTAATCCTGCTAATCAAATTTCTAAATTGAAAGACACTCTTTTCTTTTGTAACTTATATTTAAAATTCTTTAAAAATAAAATATGTTATGAGCAAATAAAGTTATACCTTATAAAATTATTAATTAATAAATATAAAAAAGCAAGTTATGAAAATAAAAAAAGATTTATTAAATTGATAGGGAGTAGTGATTTATATGAATTGCAAAGTATCTTTAATAATTCCATCATATAATAATTGTTCTTATTTGGAAAAACTTTTAAAACATTTATTAAAGATTAATCAAAATAATGATTATGAGATAGTTATAGTAGATGATGCATCAACAGATGGTACAAGAAGTATGTTAAAAAAATATAAATTTGAAAATAAAGTTATTATTATAAATTTGGATAAAAACCATGGGGTTTCATACGCAAGAAATGTAGGTATAGCAAATTCTAATGGGATTTATGTAGGTTTTTTAGATTCTGATGATGATGTTACTGATGACTTTTTCGATAATTTGTACAATGTTTTAGATTTAGATTTTGACTGTATTGTATTTGGAACTAAAATGACATATAGGGATTATGAAGAAGATTATTTGCCTAATCTTTCTTGTTTTAATGACAAAAAGGATATAATTGCAAAAAATAAATATTTAGATATTTATTTTATCAATTGGGTTACCAATAAATTATTTAAAAGAAGTATTGTTTTGAAACATAAATTTGATATTAATTATAAAACAGGAGAAGATTTGAAGTTTATGTCGAAAATATTTGCTGATTTAAATAAATATTATTTTATAAATAAGGTTATGTACATTTATAATAGAACTAATTGTAATTCTATTACTAGAACTAAAACAAATGACATAGTTGATGTTGTTTATAAGAGTATATTTTGCATCAAAAAAATGATAAAAGAAAACAAGTTAGATATAGAATACTTTAATAGATATAAAATTGGTATGATTAATTATTGTGAAAAAAAACTTGCTGAAAGTGTTGATGATATAAACTTAAGAAAGTTACTTATGAGTAAATTATTTTTTAAAGGAGATGTAACTGATGAAGAATATTAAATTTTCTATAATTATTCCTGCATATAATGTTGAAAAATATATTGCTAAAACTATTGTGAGTATTTTATCTCAAAAATATAATAATTTTGAATTGATTGTTGTAGATGATGGTAGTTATGATAATACTGTTAATATTATTAAGAAGTTTGATGATTCACGAATAAAATTATTTTGTCAAAAAAATTCAGGAGTGAGTTCTGCTAGAAATAAGGGAATCAGTGAATCGAGTGGAGACTATATAGTTTTTGTTGACAGTGATGATTATATTGAAGATTGGACATTGCTTGAAATATCAAAAAAAATAAATACTTATGGTAAAGACATTACTTTTATTGGTCTTTTTAATACCGTATATGAGCAGGATGATTCAAGAATTTGTGATTGTATTGATTTAGATAAGAGATATATTGATAATAATTCAATCGAAAATGTTCTTGACTATCTATATAAGAAAAGAATAATATATACTGTATGGCGTTTTATTGTTCCAAGAAACATTATTATTGAAAATAATTTATATTTTACTGAAAATATTATTCATGAGGATGAGGAATGGGTGCCACGTATGTTGGCTTGTTCTAAAGAGTTTAAATTAATTGAAAAACCCTTTTATAATTATAGAATAAGAAATAATTCAATAATGACAACGTTATATGATGATTTGTATGAGGAAAAATGTTTAATAAATGTAAGTCAAAAATTATTAGAATATGCTGCGAATGAAAATGCTTATAAGAAAAATTTGTTTTTAAGAAATGCATATAAGAATTTGTTTCAAGCTTATTTAAAGATTAGGGAAAAGGCTTGTCCAATTGAACCTGATCGTGAAAAAGTTGATATTAAAACAAAAAAGAATATACTGATATATGGTAGTAGTAGAAGTGGTAAAACAACATTAGCTAATTTGTTAAAATATAAATTAATGTATAGTGTAATTTCTTTAGATAATATTGTTTCAGGTCTTGATAAGGGTTTTCCAATTTTAAAAATAGATAGGGATAATAGAGATGGAACATGTGTAAATATTCTTAAACCCTTTATTGAATCTTATATTAAGTCATTATTTGGAGTTAATCAAAAATTAAAAAAATATAATTATATTGTAGAGGGAGCTTTTTTTGACATTGATATTTTAAAAAAATATAAGAATGATAGTGTTATATTAGTTTTGATAACAGGCTATAGTACTCCTACGCAACTGTTTAATTCTATACGTAAAAATGATAGTGCTTCAGATTGGACATCAAATTTAAATGATGAAGAATTATTAGCTTACTGCAAAAATGTGATAAATAATGAAAAATATATTAAGAGTGTTTGTGAAAATAGTGGGTTTAAGTATATTGAGACAGGTATAAATAGAGTAAAAGTATTTGATGAAATTTTAGAGAAAATAGAAAGGATGATAAAAGGTTAATATGAATGACTTCTTGGATTATATTTATGATAAAAGTGTTGAATTAAAAAAAGGTTTTCTTATTACAGAAAAAAAACGTTGGAATGAATTGACTGTACTAAATGAGTTGGTAGTTCAATTGGGGCATGTCTATACTGTTGATTGTAATTCTATTCTTGATGAAAAATATAGAAATATTTGTGATTTAGGTGATGAGATAAGTGATGTTTTTTTTCAATTAACATTATTATTGTTTTATGGAAAGTATAATAAGAATAAAATAGTTTATAATAATAAAAGCAAAAATTTATCTGATTTCATTGTATGCTTAGGTCAATTAAACGAGGCTATGCTTGAAAAATATGGCTATAGATTTAGTAAGGAGAGAGTGGGTTTTGATTCTCTAGAGAGTTACATTTTGTTTAAAATATCAAACTTATTTTCTATTATGTTTAATTATTCGACTTCTAAAAATATTGATATATATAAAGAATTTGATTTGATGTTTCTAGATGCATTTTCTTTTTTGAGTAAATATAAATTGTAATTTCAATTGTGAACTATACCTTTAGAGTGGATATTACTATAAAGCATATTTTTTAAATGTTGGATATTTATGAAGATTTAAAAAAATATAAAAAGAGAAATGCATTTTCTCTTTTTAATATACTTATTTTTTACGAAATAGAATTCAAATTATTGGTGAAATTACTTTTTATATTCTTCTATAAATAATTTTATTGCTTCTTTTTGATAAGGTAGAGGTAAATTTACTTTATCAATATCTATATATTTATATTCGCTTTCATGTTCTATATTTTTAAATTCATCTATTTCTAATATATAAAAGTTTGCTAACGATTCCATAGGATAATCGCCACCTGCTAACCAAAAGCAGTCTATTGTGATAAATGGGATTATATTTTTAATAGTAGCTCCAACTTCTTCTATAAATTCTCTCTTTAATGTTTCTTCATGTGTTTCTCCATTGTCTATTCCACCTCCTACTAGTGAGTATTGATTATATTTTTGATCATATACTACTAATAATTTATTGTCTTTTACTACAATACCAAAACATGTTTCTCTAAAACCATGTTTTTCTTTAAATTCTTTTCCTATTTTAATAGCTTTCATATTTTATCCTCCTTAATTATTTTATCATTTTTTTTACATTAAATCAAAAGTATGATATTATATTTTTTAAGTAAAGGTGTTTATAATGAATAATATTAAAATAGTTGATAGTTTAAGTGCTGAGGATTTATATTCTTTGAGAGAATCTTTAGGTTGGAAATTACTTTCAATAGAACAATTAGAAAGGGCTCTTAAAAATACTATGTGCATGGTATCTATTATGAAAGATGATAAGTGTATTGCATGTGGTAGAGTGGTAGGAGACTATAGTGCTAAAGGTGTTCTTTCTGATATATTAGTGCATCCTGATTATCAAAAACATGGTTATGGTAAACTAGTAGTAACTCATTTATTAAAAAGAATTGAAGATATATTAAGCTCTGGAGAGCAATTTCAATTAGAAGCAACTCCTACTTATGGTAACAGAGAATTTTATGTTAAATGTGGAATGAAATATAAACCTGAGAATCAAGATGGTGTATATGTTTGGATTAAAAAATAAAGACTGTTAAATTTAACAGTCTTTATTCTCCTTTTTTTTCTTTTTATTAACTTTTTCAATTTTAAGAGTGTATCCTAAAGGTCCTAAAATATCAATCATAGCTTTAATAGTAGGACTATGCATATCACTTTCTATACGTGCTATTTTGACTCTATTTACTTTAGAATATAAACTTAATAATTCTTGAGTTAGATTATTTTCCTTTCTGAAAGATACAAAATCTTTAATAAATTCTTTATATAATTCTTCAGGTGTTTTATCTACCTCAATATAGTTAATATAGTCATACATCTTCTTCATATGACTAATATTGTAACAAAGATGATACATTTTGTCAATATAAATCTTTAAATTAAGTATCAAAAATGTTATAATCTAGGCGAATAAGGGGTGTAAGTATGGAAAAACCATCAGAATCATTTGCAAATATGCATTTTTTTAGTGAAGAAGCACAAAATGCTGCTTTGCCTAATCAAACTGAATATGATTTTTTATATGAAAGAAATAAAAATTATATGAATAACAATGCTCTAACTTTTGATAAGAAAAAAGTTTCATATGAGGAATTACATACTAGAATTGATGAATATGCAAGAGCATTGTATAAAAGAGGAGTTAGAGAAGGAGACATAATTGCTTTGGCAGTTGCTAATACGCCAGAGGCTGTTTATTTATGTTATGCTTTGAATAAACTTGGTGCTATTGTTTGTCCAATAAATCCTATAGATAATGCGTATAAAATGTTGGAAGATTTAAAAGTTGTAAAACCTAAGATGTTTATTGGAATTCAAGATTCGTATGGAAATTTTAAAAAGGCGAGTAAAGGTATGAATATTGATGTTATAACTTTTCCTGCTGTACAATCTATGGATAGTAGATTAGTTAAATCTTTGTATTTTGGAAAACAATTTATAGATGGCAATATTCTTTTTAAAGCTGATCATGTTTTATCTAAAGTTCTTGAAAATGGTAAAAATGCTGAAGATGTCATTTTTCCGGGTTATAAACCTGGTACTGTCAGTGACTTAATGTTTACTGGTGGAAGTAGTGGAACCCATAAAGCTGTAATGCTTGACGGGAATGGCTTAAATTGTGTTACTAAATCTTTAGATTATGTTACTGAGTTACAACCTGGTGAAATTTTTATGGGGAATCTTCCACAGTTTATGGCCTTTGGAAAATTATCTCTACATTATGCTTTGTGTAAAAATACCGATGTTCATTTGACTTTAAAAGCATTACCTGAATTTTTCAAAGAAGAATTGTATCATATTCATCCTGCTGGTGTTTTTGCAGGTCCAGTTCAATGGGAAAGATTTATAAATGAAGTTTTAGGTGAAATGGATCCAAATTTTGGCAAAGTGAATTTTTCGTTAAATTCATCTGAATATAAAGAATATTTAATTAAAATAAAAGAAATGATAGAAAAGAATAAAAAAGATAGCTTATCATTAGAATGGTTAAAAATGGGAGTTTCTGGTGGAGAACAATTAAAAAATATGACAGAAATGGTATGTAATATGATTTTTTCTGAGTTAGGTGCACCTGATAGTTTATGGAATGGGCTTGGTATGACAGAAATGTGGGCTCCGGTTGCAGTGAAGATGGGAAAGAAAAATACTGATGGAACAATAGGTCCTATGATTCCTTTTAATAATTTGATGGTAGTTGATCCTAATACATTTGAAGAACTTGATTATAACCAAATTGGATTATTATGTGTAAATGGGCCAGGCATGATGCTAGGATATTATGAAAACGATGAAGAAACCGAAAAAGTGTTTATTGAAAAAAATGGTCAAAAATGGTTAATTACTGGTGATATTGTTAAATTATCTTCTAATGGAGAACTTAAATTTGTAGACAGGTTAAAAAGATGCTTTGTGTGTGGTGTTGAAAATATATATCCTCAAAGAATAGAAAATTTATTAAGTAATGTACCAGAAATTGCTGAAACTATCGTAACTAAAATTCCTGATAACGACTTACAATATGTTCCAAAATATCACATTTCTTTAAAATCTAAATGTGATATTGAACAATTAAAGAAAAAAATTGAAAAATTAATTGCGTCTACATTGGGGCAAAATTATTTACCACATTTTTATGATTTTACATATGAAAAATTGCCTAGAACTGCTAATGGGAAGTTAGATAGTACAAAGCTTCAAAAAGCAGATAATGAAGAAAATATGAAGTTAGTTTTAAAGAAATGAATTTTATAGATTTATTTCTTTTTTAATGGTATACTTATCTTAATGTAGATAGTAGGTGATATATATGTTGGGCGCGTTTTTTTCTATATCTAGTTTCTTTTATTTACTGATTTTTTGTGTTAATTTTTTTTCAAAAAAGAAAGTTAATAATATAGAAACTAAGTTATATGGCTATATAATTTTAATAACTTTAATTGGTACATTTGTAGATATACTTGGTTTTTTGCTATTTAAATTCAATATTAATTATAATGGTTTCTTCTATAAAATGCTTTCTAAAACAATGCTTTTGTATTTTTTGAGTTGGATTACTTTATTTACATATTATATCTACTCTATATCAGAAAGAATTTTATTAAAACATAATAAGTATATTATATTCTCATTGTTTATTATATTTTCGCTATTAAGTTTATTATTACCTTTGTATTTTGAGGCTGGTAATAATGCGATTTATCCTCAAGGATTAGGAGTTACTATTACTTATGGCTATATTACGCTTTTTATCTTAATAGACATTGTTTTAACTATAGAAAACTTGAGAAATGTATCATTTAAAAAGTACTTTCCAGTTATATTCGTAATAGGCTTGATTTTTTTATCTATGTTAGTTCAAAGGTTTTTCCCGGATTTATTTTTAATAAATTTTTCATTATCTTTGATTGTTTCAATAATGTATTTTACAATTGAAAATCCAGATGTAAAAACAATTGAACAATTAAATCAAGCTAAAGATACTGCAGTTAAAGCTAATCAAGCTAAGAGTGATTTCCTAAGTAGTATGAGTCATGAGATTAGAACTCCTTTAAATGCTATATGTGGTTTTAGTAATAGTTTACTTGAAAATCCTGGTGTTAGTGAAGAAGCTAAAGAAGACGTTAAAAATATTATTATGGCAAGTGATTCATTGCTTGACTTAGTAAATGGTATTCTTGATATATCTAAGATTGAAGCCAATAAACTCGAAATAATAGATACAAACTATAACTTTTATAAAATGTTTGATGAACTTGTGTTACTTACTAAAGCTAGAATAGGGGACAAATCATTAGAATTTAAATATAGTTATGATGAGAGCATTCCTAAATATTTATATGGAGATGGGATGAGAGTTAAACAAGTAATACTTAATTTACTTACTAACTCTGTTAAATATACTAAAGAAGGATTTGTTGAATTTAGAGTAAGAAGTGTTGTTAAAGATAATATAATTCGCTTAATAATAAGTGTTGAGGATTCTGGTATTGGAATTAAAAAAGAAAATATAGAAAAATTATTTACTAAATTTGAAAGACTAGGTGTTGAAAGAGAAACTACTACTGAAGGTACTGGACTTGGTCTTGCGATAACTAAAAGATTAGTTGAAATGATGGGTGGAAATGTTGCTGTTCAAAGTATATATGGAAAAGGAAGTATATTTACTTTATCAATAGATCAAAAGATTGTTAGTGGAGAAGAGTTAAATAAATTGATTCTTGAAGAAGAAAAAGAAGAAAAACCTAGTGATGAAGTAGTTGATGCTTCAGGTAAAAAAGTATTAGTTGTAGATGATAATCAATTAAATCTAAGAGTTGCTGAACGTTTATTAAAAGCATATAAATGCGATATAGAATGTGTTAGTAGTGGTAGTGAGTGCATCACTAAAATTGTTAATGGAGAAAAATATGATTTAATATTACTTGATGATATGATGCCTAAGATGAGTGGAAGTGAAACTTTAGTAAAACTTAAAGAAATAGATAGTTTTGATACACCAGTATGTGTTTTAACAGCTAATGCGATAACTGGTATGAGAGAAGAATATCTTGGTAAAGGTTTTAATGATTATTTAAGTAAGCCAATAGTTAAAGAAGAACTTAATAGAGTTATTAAAAAATATTTGAAGAAATAATAAATTATGTTATAATAAATTTAGTTAGGTAGGAGACGAAAATATGAGAGATGTGAATTTATTAACTAGTAATGGGGTAAATGTAGAAAAAGCTTTAGAGTTATTTGGAGATATGGATATGTATGATGCTACTATGTCTGATTTCTTAGAAATGGTAGATCAAAAATTAGCTAATCTTAGAAAGTATAGAGAAACTGGCGATATGCCAAATTATGCAATTGAGGTACATTCTTTAAAGAGCGATGCTCGTTATTTAGGATTTGTAAGTTTAGCTGATCTTGCATATCAATTTGAATTAAAAAGTAAGGCTAATGATTTAATGTTTGTTTATGATAATTATAAGACTTTACTTGATGAAGCTCATAGAGTAATTAATTTATCAAAGAAATATTTAGGACGTGAAGTTACTGAAAATGTTATTAGTGATATGGTAAATGGTCCTAAAAATGGAGCTATTTTAGTAGTAGATGATTCTAATTTAGTAGCAAACTTCATTAAAAAAATATTTGATGACAAGTATGAAGTATTTATTGCTAGCGATGGAGCTCGTGCAATTGAGATGGTTACTGGACCAAATGCTGATAAAATTAAAGCATGTTTACTTGATTTAAATATGCCAAATGTAAATGGATTTGAAGTATTAGAATACTTTAAAAAGAATAATTTATTTATTAAAATACCTGTATCTGTTATAACTGGTAATGATACTCGTGATCAAGTAGATGAAGCATTTAATTATCCTATAGTTGATTTGTTATCTAAACCATTTAATGAAAGAGATATTAAGAGAATTATAGAAAAAACAATATCAAGTTATAATTAAGAGTTGAAACTCTTTTTTATTTGGTTTATTATAGTTATAAGGAGATGATGAGATGGAGGTACCATTTAAAAGATGTAACATATTAATTCCAAAAAAGAATATTGATTATAATTTATGGAGTGTAATTGCTTGTGATCAATATACTTCTCAAATAGAGTATTGGAATAAAGTTAGAGATTTAGTAGGAGATAAACCTTCTACATATAAGATTACTTTACCTGAAGTATATCTTGAAGATGAGAATGTTAATGAAAGAATTGAAAATATTAATAAGACTATGAATGAATACTTGGATAATGATATTTTTGATACTTTAGAAGATACAATGATTTATTTAGAAAGAACTGATTCAACTGGTAAAGTTCGTGAAGGTCTTATCGGTATGATAGATTTAGAAAGTTATGATTATAACTTTGGTAGTAAGAGTTTAGTTAGAGCTACTGAGAGAACTGTTATAGAAAGAATACCACCTAGAAAGAAAGTTAGAATTAATGCTCCGTTAGAGCTTCCTCATATTATGATTCTTATTGATGATGAAAAGAAGGAGATAATTGAATCATTAAAGAATAAAGTGACTAGTGAGGATGTTATATATGACTTTGATTTAATGCTTAATGGTGGACACTCTAAAGGGTATAAATTAAGTGGTCCAGTTATTGATGAAGTAACTAAAAAACTTGAAGCTTTAGGAGAAATTAATTACTTTAATAATAAATATGGTGTTAATGAAGAATATCCATGTGTTTATGCGATGGGAGATGGGAATCACAGTTTAGCTACAGCTAAATCTTGTTATGAAGAAGTTAAAAAAGAATTAGGTGTTGAAGAAGCTTTAAAACATCCTAGTAGATATGCATTAGTGGAGCTAGTTAATATTCATAGTGATGCTTTAGATTTTGAACCAATTCATAGAGTAGTATTTGATTGTGATGTAGAGCATTTATTAACTCAAATGTATAAAAGATTTGCAATTAATACTGATGGCAATGGACAAAAACTTACATATATTACTTCTGCTGGTGAAAAGACTATTTATATAGAAGATGCAACTAATAATTTGGCAGTTGGAACACTTCAAAGTTTCTTAGATGATTATTTACAAGAGTTTGCTGGTAAAATTGATTATATTCATGGAGAAGATGCGACGCGTGAACTTGCTAGTAAACAAGACAATATAGGATTCTTACTTTCTAAGATGGAAAAGAGTGATTTATTTAAATCAGTTATATTAGATGGTGCACTTCCAAGAAAAACATTTAGTATGGGACACTCTGATGATAAGAGATTCTATTTCGAATGTAGAAAGATTAAGTAATTCTTAATCTTTTTTTGTGTTATAATTTTTTTATATTTTGATGCAATAATTTTATTATTTAAAACATTAATATTATGAGAGGTAGATTTATGGAATATGTATTAAAACTGGATAATATTTCCTTAGATGTTTATATTCTGGGTATTGCTGATGGTGATACTAAATATTTAGAGAAGTTATATGGCGCCACAAAAACTTATGTTTTTGGATATGCTTTTTCTATTTTGAAGAATATAAATGATAGTGAAGATGTAATGCAAGATGTTTTTTTAAATATATATAAAAATGCTAATTCCTATTCATCTAAGAATAAACCTATGGCTTGGATAATCACTATAACAAGAAATTTATGTTTAGAAAAATTAAGACGTAAAAAGAAATTAATGTTTGATGACATAAGTACAGTTGAACATTTACTTTCTAAAAAAGATATATCGTATGATAAGATACTTTTAAAAACTATATTAGAGGAATTATCTGATGAAGAAAGACAAATAATAGTATTAAATTCTTTATGCGGTTTTACGTTTTTAGAAATAAGTAGAATGTTAGAACTTAAATTATCTACAGTACTCTCAAAATATAATAGAACTATTAAAAAAGTTCGTAGTAAATATAAGGAGGCAATAAATGAATAAAAAAGTTAAAGATGAATTATATAATGTATTTGATAATATGATATCTTCTGATTATAATGACGTTGCCAAGAAAATTAAAAATAATAAAGGAGTAGTATTAAATATGGAAAAGAAAAGTAAAAGTAAATTCTTTGTAACTGGTGGTTTTGGTTTAGCTTTTGCTGTTATGTTATTTTTTGTGGGATTAATGTATTTTAAAAATGACAATAGTGTAGCTGTTATAGGCATTGATGTTAATCCAAGTTTAGAACTTAGTATTAATTCTAAGAATAAAGTTGTTAGTGTTAATACAAATAATGAAGATGGTAAAAAGGTATTAGGGGATATGGATTTAAAAGGTAGCAATGTAGATGTAGCAGTTAATGCTATATTTGGTTCTATGGTTAAAAATGGATATATAAATGAAAATGATAATTCTGTTTTAATAAGTATGGTAGAAGGAAATTATGATGTAGATAAACTTGCTAATAATGTATATAGTTATTTAAAAAATGAAAAGTTAAATTCATCGATATTAATCCAAAATGTAGATACTACATCTTATGATGAAGAACTATCTAAAAAATATAATATTTCCGTATCCAAGGTTAAATTAATAAGAAGTATCCTTAATAAGAATTCTTTATATAATTTTGAAGAATTATCTAAGTTAAGTACTAATGAATTAAATATTTTAGCTAATACAACTTATAATAAGACAGAAGAAGTAAGTACTGTTGGTACTGCTAGTAAGAGTAATTATATAAGTATAGAGGAAGCTAAAAAAATAGTATTTGATGACTCTAAAGTAAGTAGTAATACTGTTAAAAATTTAGAAATTGAATATGATTATGATGATGGTATTATAGTTTATGATATAGAATTTGTTTCTAATAATACTGAATATGATTATGAAATAGATGCTAAAACTGGTAAAATAATTGAAAAAGAAATAGAAAATAAAAAAGTAAGCGCAAGTACATCTAAAAATTATTTATCTAAAGAAAAGATAAAAGAGATTGTGTTTAATAAAACTAAGGTTAAAGATTATTATGATTATGAAATAGAGTTCGAATTTAAGAGTGGAAAAGCTATTTATGAAGTAGAATTTGAAACTAAAGATAAAGAATATGATATTGAACTTGATGCATTGAGTGGTAATATAATTAAGTATGAAACAAAGAATAAGAAAGTAGATACAACTAGATATATAACTAAAAATAAAGCTAAGAGTATTGCCTTAAATGATGCTAAGGTTACTAATTACTTTGATTATGAAATAGAATTTGAAAGTGATGATGAAACTTATGAAATTAGTTTTGATACTAAAGACACAGAGTACGAATATGTAATAGATGCTAAGACTGGTAAAATAATTGAAAGAGAAATTGATAGAGATTAATTTCTCTTTTTTTTGTGATAAATTTTTCTTTCATAAATATACTTTATTAGAGGTGGATAAATGAATAGACAAAATTTATGGTTTGTAACATTATTTTCGTTAATTCTTATTTTAGGTGTTTATTATATTACGCTTCCTAGTGATATATTTAGTAAGTCAGCTTTAGAAAACGTAAATAAGAATGTTGATGTAGTTGTAACTGAGAATGATAAATTAGTGGCTCTTAGAGTGGAAAGAGATGAAGAAATAAGTTCTGTTATGAGTGAACTTCAAAATAAGATTACTTCACCTTCATCATCTACTGAAGTAAAGAATGCTGCTTTTGAAGAACTTCAAATACTTAATTTAGCTAAAGGAAAAGAAACTTACTTAGAAGATAAAATACTTAATAATTTTAAAATTAAATCATTCGTTGAAATAAATAATGATAATATTAAAATTACTATTGCTTCTAGTGAGCATAATACTAAGCTTGCGAATGATATTATGAGAAGCGTTCAAGAAGAATTTAAAGATAAGAAGAATATAACAATTAAGTTTGAAAAATAGGCATATCTCTTTCACATTATTTAAAAGTGTGTCATAAATTATCTTAGAAACATAGGTAAATGTTGAAAGAGGTGTTTATGACAGGAAATATATTAACTAAAAGAGAAAAAGATGTGTTTGAACTTCTAGTACTTAATAAAACTACTAAAGAGATTGCTCTTGAACTTGGGATTAGTGAGAAAACTGTTAGAAATCATGTGAGTAATGCTATGCAGAAGTTAGGATGTAAGGGAAGAGCAGGGGCTGTAATTGAACTATTGAAATTAGGAGAAATTTCATTATAATTCACTTTAAAAAGTGAATTTTTTATTTTTAAGTGCATAGTATTTAGTAATATGATAAAAAAATATGCGATGAATAAAATTTTTGTTAGTACTTTGATTTTTGGACTTTTATTACTTTTTTATTTAGTACCTAGTCCTTCTTTTGAAGTAGAAATTGATGAGAAAGATAAAAAGAAGGAATTTCAAAATGTTGTTTATTTACTTGATGATGATAATTATGTATCTAGAGTTATTAGTTATTATGATGAAACTGATATTGAGAAAGTGATTAGAAGTAAAATTAATATTTTAATTAATGGGGATGAGAACTTAGAAAATTTTTATTCTTTGATACCTAAAAAAACTATATTAAAGGATGTAAGTGTTAAAAAGGATAGTGTATATTTGAATTTTAGTAAAGAGTTATTAAGTGTTAATAAATATATAGAAGAATCTATGGTTGAAGCAATAGTTTATACTCTTACAGAAATAAATGGAATTAATAATGTATATATAAATGTAGATGGTGAAAAGTTTATAGAACTTCCTAATTCTAAAAAGAGTATACCATATCCTTTGACAAGAGGTTTTGGAATAAATAAGAAGTATGATTTAGATAGTTTAAATGATATTGATAAAACAACTGTTTATTTTGTTAAAAAAGATAATTCTAGTGAGTATTATGTTCCGATTACTAAGGTTAGTAATATGTCTAGTTCTAAAATAGATATTATAATAGATGAACTCAAAAGTACTGTTAATGCTCAAGATAATTTAAGTAGTTTTGTATCTGATAATGTTATTCTTGAAGAAAGTAAAATAACAGATGATAAAATAGATTTGGTATTTAATGAATATATCTTTAGCGATTCATCAAAAAAGACTATATTAGAAGAAGTAAAATATGTTGTTTCTCAAAGTATTTTTGATAATTTGGATGTAAACGAGGTTATTTTTAGTACAAAAGATCATAATAATATTGTAAGTGTTAAAAAAAATTAAAAAAGTACTTGAAAACTGGAAAATAGTGTTGTATAATTTAGTAGTAATTTCCAGATGTCCTCGTAGCTCAGCTGGATAGAGCAACGGCCTTCTAAGCCGTCGGTCACACGTTCGAATCGTGCCGAGGACACCATATTTGATTTTAAAAATGCCTAGAAATAGGCATTTTTTAGTGCATTATCATAAATACTAAACTATTATGAATTATTATAGATTATTATTATCTTAGACACATTTTAAGGCATTTTATGACAAAATGGCACATTTTTATGGCACATTATTATAATATGAAATATACTGGTATATAAGCTTTTTAAATGCTTTACATAAGTTTCATAAGTTCTAATTATTTCATTTTTTAATAACGATCTCATTCCATTTCTTAAACCAATATATTGATTTATTAAGTAAATAGAAAGAGTGGATAACAATGTCATAAAAAACTCCACCCAATATTTAACTAATATATTAAACATACCTTATTTAATTATTTTCTTTAATTCTTTTATATTTAAATCATAATTTGACTTCATAGGTCCACTTATATAATTTAAATACTCTAATTTATTATCATGAACTATTGAAGTAATTATTAATTCATCATAACCATCTAAATCTAATATATCAATCTTTGAAATAAGATTATTTACACTATTATTTGTTTTTAAATAAATAATAATCATTAAATTATAAGAAATGATTCTTAAGTTATTTGACAAATCTAATAAAGTATTAATGCTTTTTTCTTTAATTTCATTAATACTATTTAGTATATCGTCATTTGCTTCTACTAAGATGTAACCATTAAAACATGCAAATACATTTTTAAAATATAAAACACTTTCATAATTTCCAATTTTAACTTTCTTTTTACTATATGTAGAATTATTAAAAAGTTCTAATAAATTATTGTAATTGACAATATTTTTTTCAAATTTCTTATTTTTCCCTATCTTAGATCTAATATTTTTGGAAAAACCAAAGGTCCCAGAATGTGGAATATAAAAACCACCTTTGGTTGCTCCCCATTTTTCTGATAAAAAATACATTAATCCAATAATTAGAAAAGTATAAACAATAATTGAAGGCATAAAAATATCAATATTTGGTCTTTTACCTTTTTTTTCTAAATAAGCTCCAATGATAAATGCTAATAGTACACTAAAAAATGAAAAATAATATAAGAATTTTAAAATAAATTCTCTTCTTTTTATTATTCTTTCATTTTTTTTATTATTCATTATTTATTCCTCCGCATTTCTTAAATAATGTCTATCATCATGCAAACCACACATTGGTGCATTAATATTTACTACGTCTTTTGATTCTTTGTTCTATACCGCGACCGCTTATACATTAGATGATACCACATAGACCTAATAAAAACAAGCAAACATTTACAGTTTTAGTCATTATTTTTTTAAGTTTTTTAACATTTACTTATTTTTATAAAAAATGGCACATTTTTATGACACATCTTAATTTACTATTTAATTATAAACCAGTAATATAAGTAAAAAATTAATATGACCTTAAAATATTTTTGTGACTTCTAAGCCGTCGGTCACACGTTCGAATCGTGCCGAGGACACCATATTTAAAAATAATCGCTTATGCGATTTTTTTATTGTCATTTTATATTTGAAATGCTATACTACTTTGTACGTATGGAGGAGTTATGAGTTTGGTTTCTTATATTAATACTTGTAAGGAGATTAGAAATATTTTAGATTATTTAAGAGTTAATTCTGATAGTCTTACAATGGATGAAATTAGAAAGTTATATATTAGATATTTATATTTGTCTACTAAAGTTAGTACTAATAATCCTAAATATAAAGATTTTGATGTGGATTATTCAGGTGGTAATTGTTATTGTTATGCTCTTGGATTTTTAACTCCTGAAGAATTTAATATTCCATATCATAGAATAACTTCTAAGCATATGACTCATAATATTGGTTTTATTAGTGGTAATGTAACTGATATAGCTAGCAAAGAAGAAATAGTGGATAATTTCTTATTAGATTTAGATTGTCTTGGTATTAAACATTTTGAAACTAGTGTTAATGATAAGAATAGACATGGTGGATACAAGGTTTCTTTATATAATTGTTATGATGACTTTCATTTTTCAAGGCAAAATAAGGATGGTAGTTGGTCTCAAAAGATTGGTTATACTAGTACAATATTAAAATGTAGTGACCCTCTAGATAACTTATATTATCGTTATATAACTACTTTTGAAATAGTTAAATCTGTCGTTAGAAAATTAATATAATTAAGATTTAGTGTTGAATTTTTTTGTACTAAATAAGTAGATAATTTGACATCTTGTATCATTTGTGATATAATATGTACATATTTAAGGGGTGGATGGTATGTTATTATATATATTATGGTTAAATGGTTTAGTTTTAAGTTCTTGCATAAATATTCCTATGTCTTTTCTTGCTTATATGAGATATAGACTTAAAGATAAAGAATTTTATAATCACTTAAAAAATAGAAGTTTAAAGGATAAAATATTATTCAATGTTAAAAATGCTGTTAGATTTTTATTACCAATTTATAATATTGTTTATCCAATTAAATTATTATTAAGTGGTGGACCTAAGAGTGTATCAGAAAAATGGAAAGAAGAAATATTAACTGCCGAAAAAAATAAAGGAAAATTTGGAAGAAGTGTTAAAGGCTTTTTTGAAAAAGCTAAATCTGAAATTAAAGGATTTAAAGATGAATTCTTCCCAAGTAAAAATAAAAATAAATCTAAAGAAAAAGAAAAAAATACTTCAGTAACTACTACTCAAAATAAAGCAGAGACAAAACCAGTTGTACATACAGTTGAGAAAAAAAGTGAACCAGTTAAAACTGCTACTAAGAAACAACAAACTGTTCCTGATAAAAAAGAAGTTTCTGGTACAAGAGAATTAACTCCAGAGAGAATAAACTTCTATTTAGATCAATATAGAAAAGAATATAATAGATTAAGAGTAGAATATGAAACTCTTAAAGCAAAGAAAGCACCTATTGATGAACTTAATAAAGTTGTAAGAAATATGAATGCTTTAGCTTTAAGAAGTCAACAATTAATGGATTTACGTAAGGGTATGACTCAAGAGAAAACTCAAGGTGGTACTCAAATGAAATTAAGAAGATAATCATTAGATTATCTTTTTTTTAATTTAAATTATGTTATAATTGTATTGAGGTAATAATATGAGAGGCGTATATATACATATTCCTTTTTGTAAGAATATTTGTAGTTATTGTGATTTCTGCAAGTTCTTATATAATGAGGAATGGGCAAATACTTATTTAGATTTTTTAAATCAAGAAATTAATGAATATTATGAAGGGGATAAAGTAAAAAGTATTTATATTGGTGGTGGCACTCCTTCTAGTTTAAGTGTAAGTAACTTAAATAAATTATTTGAAATAATTAGTCATATAAGAACTATTGAGGATGCTGAAATTACTTTTGAGTGTAATATCAATGATATAAATTCTGAACTTTTAGAAATATTAAAAGCTAATAATGTTAATAGACTTAGTATAGGTGTAGAAAGTTTCAATAAAAAGAATCTTAAATTAATGAATAGAAATCATAATAAAAAAGAAATATATGAAAAGATTAATTTATGTAAGAAAAGTGGATTTCTTAATATCAATGTTGATTTAATATATGCTCTTCCTGGGGAAAGTCTTTTTACACTTAAAAATGATCTTAATAACATGCTTAAACTTGGTGTAACTCATATAAGCACATATTCTTTAATAATTGAAGAACATACAATGTTATATAATAATAAAACTATGCCTATAGATGAACTTCTTGATTATAAAATGTATAAACATATATGTAGAAAACTTAAGAAAAAAGGATTTCATCATTATGAAGTTAGTAATTTCTCATTGCCAGGATATGAAAGTAAACATAATCTAATATATTGGGATAATAACGAATATTATGGTTTTGGACTTGGAGCTCATGGATATATAAATGAAATGAGATATGAAAACACAAGAAACTTTAATAAATATTTAAATGGTCAATATAGATTAAATGAATTACTTGTGTCTACTCAAGAAGAAATGGAAAATGAAGTAATACTTGGACTTCGTAAGTTAGATGGTATAAGTATTAGTGAGTTTCATAAAAAATTTAAAAAAGATATATTTAAAGTATTTAAGATAGAAGATGCTGTTAATAAAAAGTATCTTATTGTTAAAGATGATAAAATATATATACCAGAAGATAAAATTTATGTTATGAATGAAATAATTAATATGATTATATAAAGAGGAAAAAAGATGAAAATATTAAAGTTAATAGGGGACTT
>OLHA01000202.1_pt1 | contig 34406 bp, 29 predicted proteins | sample 1605961 | NCBI WGS metagenome assembly OLHA01 (sample SAMN03283288) | human gut metagenome | biome: human-associated habitat; material: feces | host: Homo sapiens | place: Peru | collected 2012
ATCATAGTTTTCATCCATGTCATATTCAAATACGCTAAGACTTATATTATAAATCCAATCTGCTAATCTCATTAATACAAATTCTTTTATTTCAATAGAATTGTTATTATTATCAATCTCTTTAGCAGCAATATTCAAAAATCTTCTAAACATTTCTTAATTTTCTGTTTTCTTTGCTTTGAAAGATTAGCGGGGATTATTTTTATTATTTTATTTATGTATGGCTTTAATATATTTGTTATTATAATGGCAATTAATCCCCATATTGGTATATATTCTAAACAAGTGTATTTGCCGATATGATATTTTTTGGATTTATAATTCCACATATCAATACCAAATAGTATATTGCATAGATATCCACATATATACTCTATTAATCCTAGTACTACTGAATAGATAATAAATGATATTATTAGTTTTATTATTTTGTTTGTTTTTAAATTCAATGAAGAGAAAATGGTAAACAATATAATGCCAAATTTGGAAAATTATTCGTTAGATGATGTAAAGAAGTTAGCATCTGATAATAATTTGAATTTAAAAATAAATGAAATTTATTCAGATTTATATTCAAAGTATACTTTTGTAAATCAGAGTATAGTTGAGGGAGAAAATTTAAATAATAATACAGAGTTGATAGTTGATTATGTTATTGGTTCACTAGATGATGAGAAACAGATAAATATTAAAAAATATTCAGAAAATAAAGTTAATGAATTAGGCAGAATTCCTATTATGATGTATCATGGAATACATAATATACCCAGTTCTGAAACAAGTTTTATTGGAGGAAATGTCGATAAAGATGGATATCAACGTACAATCGAGGCATTTAAAAATGATTTGGAATTTTATTATCAAAATAATTATAGAATGATAAGATTGACTGACTATATTGATGGTATTATTGATGTAGAAATAGGAAAAAGTCCAATTATAATAACGTTTGATGATGGTTTAAAAAATAATATTATAGTAACTGGCTTGGATGACAACGGTGAAATAATAATCGATCCAAATTGTGCAGTTGGAGTTCTAGAAGAATTTAAAAAAAAATACCCAGATTATAATGTTACTGCTACATTTTTTATAACTAAAAATCTTTTCAATCAATCGGAATATGATGATAAGATTCTAAAATGGTTAGTAAAAAATGGATATGATGTGGGAAATCATTCAGCATCTCATTCAGACTTTACTAAAATAAGCATCGACGAAACTAATTATCAAATTGGTAGTGTTTATGAAATTTTAGATGAAATTATTCCAGATTCATATGTTAATATAGTAGCGTTGCCATATGGTTCACCGTATAAAAAGAGTCATCAAAATTTTAGTCATATATTATCTACTTCCTATAATGGAAAAAATTATACAACTAAATCAACGATGAGAGTTGGTTGGGAAAGTGATTATTCACCGTTTAGTACTGATTTTGATAAAACATTTATTAAGCGTATAAGGGCTTATGATAATAATGGGGTTGAATTTGATATTGAAGCAAATTTTAAAAATTTAGAAAATAATAGATATATATCAGATGGTGACAAAAATAAAATAGTAATAAAAGAAAGTGATTTATCAAAATTAAATTCACAGACAAAATTAGACGTTATAACTTATTAAAAAGTTTGATAAATAAGTATTGTAATAATACTTTTTTTTTTGTTATAATAGTTGTGGTGATAATGATGGAATATAAAATTACAACAAGAAGTGAAAGGGAAACAATCGAAATTGCTCAAAATTTTGAATCCGAAAAGTTTCCTAATATGATTATTTGTTTAGATGGTGAGTTGGGTAGTGGTAAAACTATTTTTGCTAAAGGTATTGCCAATGCCTTAGGAATAAATGAGACAATAACTTCCCCTACATTCACAATTATCAAAGAATATAATGGAGAATTGCCTTTATATCACATGGATGTTTATAGATTAGATGGTAACACTGAAGGTGTTGGTATTGAAGAATACTTTACTAAAGGTGGAGTAGTAGTAATTGAGTGGGCAGAAACAATTAAAGATATTTTACCTAGTGAAAGACTAGATATTAAATTTAAAATTGTTGATGAAAATAAAAGACTATTAATTTTGACCCCTCATGGAAAAAAATATGAGGATTTATGTGAGGCTGTTTTATGATAAGTTTATTTTTAGATACATCTACTAAAAATATAACAATTTCAATTATTAAAAATTCTGAACAAATTTATTTTTTTCATGAGAAAATATCTGAAGAATTATCTGTTAAACTTTTACCGTTAATTGATAATGCACTAAAGATATGTTCATTAAAAATAAATGATGTCAAAAAAATTTATGTGACAACAGGACCTGGAAGTTTTACTGGAATTAGAATCGGTTTGACAATTATGAAGGTTTTGGCATGGAGTTTAAATATAGAAATGGTTCCTTTATCAAGTTTAGAATTGTTAGCTTCAACAAATACTAATACTGACTATGTGATTCCATATATTGATGCTAGACGAGGTAATTGTTTTATATCTGTATATGACAATGAGTTGAATGTTATTTGTAGTGATCAATTTGTAAATTTTGATAAATTTATGAGCAAAATTGATAAATCAAAAACATATAAAATTGTTACTTATGATGAACTTAATAATGAATTTTGTATAAAACCGAAAATCGATATATTAAAGGTACTAAATCGACATAAAAATGACACTGTAGTAAATCCGCATTATGTTAATCCAAATTATTTAAAATTAACAGAAGCAGAAGAAAATTTAAGAAAAAAGAATGATTAGGAAAATCGAGAAATTTAATCTTTTACAATTGAACGATATGATGAAAAATTTTGATTTTATTGTAAAAGAAGAAAATTTATTAAATAATACAGAAACATATATAGGGTATTTTATATCAGAAAAATTAGTAGCATTCATTTGTTATTCCATTTATTTTGAAAGAGCAGAAATTAATTATATATATGTAAAAGATGAATATAGAAGATATGGTATTGCTTCTGAACTTATAAAACATATGATGAAACAAAATGAAAATTTAGAAAATATAACATTAGAAGTTCGTGAAAGTAATTATAGTGCGATTAATTTGTATAAAAAATTTGGATTTAACGAGTGTGCAACTAGAAAAAATTACTATGGTAGTGAAGATGCTATTTTGATGATTAAGAAGTTTGGTGATAATAATGAATGATACATATATTTTGGCTATAGAATCAAGTTGTGACGAGACAAGTGCGTCAATTGTAAAAAATGGAAATGAAGAAATATCTACTGTTGTTTTATCTCAAATGGATACTCATGCCAATTATGGTGGTGTTGTACCAGAAATTGCAAGTAGAATGCATATAGAAAATATAACACTTGTTTTAGAAGAAACAATAAAAAAATCTAACTTGACAATGGATGATATTGATGCAATTGCGGTAACCTATGGTCCTGGATTAATTGGATCATTACTGATAGGTGTTGAGGCTGCAAAAACTCTGGCTTACATTTATAACAAACCGCTTGTACCGGTTCATCATATAGCTGGACATATTTATGCAAATAATTTAGAAAGAAATATGGAGTTTCCTTTAATGGCGCTTGTTGTAAGTGGTGGTCATACAGAATTAGTTTATATGAAGGAAAATTATAGTTTTAAAAAAATAGGTGGAACGCTTGATGATGCCGTTGGTGAAGCATACGATAAAGTTGCTAGAGTATTAAACCTACCATATCCTGGTGGACCATTAGTTGATAAATTGGCTCATGAAGGAGAAGATACATATAATTTACCTATTCCTTTAGATGATGATACATATAATTTTAGTTTTAGTGGAATAAAGAGTGCAGTTATAAACTTAAAGCATAATGAAGAGCAACGTGGGAATAATATAAATATGGCAAATTTAGCGTGCTCTTTTCAAAATCGAGTTGTAAAGATATTAACAAAAAAAACTATGAGAGCTTTAAAAAAATATAATGTAAACAATTTGATAATTGCTGGTGGTGTTGCAGCAAATTCTGGAATAAGAAATGAATTTGAAAAATTATGTAAAGAAAATAATATCAAATTAACAGTTCCTAAAATTAATAGATGTACGGATAATGCTGCGATGATAGGTGCTGCTGGATATTATGCTTACAAATTAAAACGTTTTGCGGATATAAATTTAAATGCAAAAGCAACTGATGAATTAAAATAAAAAAGAATAAAATTGGGGGTGATATTGTGCTTAATGATGAAGAAAAAAAATATTTATCTAGCACTAGATTATCCGTAAAAATTAATTATGTTGAAATTGAAGAAAACTATAATGATGGAAACATATTCTATTATTATGGTAAAGGAATAATAATTTCAACAATTAATAACGAAACCTATATTGACAAAAAATATTATACGGATGAAAAATTAATACAGTTATTGAATAATATTTTTTCTTGCTTAGATACAATAGAATTAATTTTACCAGAAGAACTTTTATCAGTAGATATAATAAATAAAACATTTTACAGCTTGACATGTAAAACATTAACAGTAGAAGGTAAAGAAAAAGTAAATTTAGAACAATTAATTGCAATAAACAATAATTGTGATATAAGAGAATTAAAGGTTCCAGATGTTGAAAAAAATATAATGAATAATAGATTTAACTTTAAAATCATTCTTAATATTAACAATCAATTTACAAGCAAAAAATTCAAAGATTTTATACTAGACGATATTTTACATTTTAAAAATTTAAGTATCGAATTACCACTTAAAGAAGACTACATTGACGAATCTAATAAAAATATAAGTGAAAAAAAAGATTTAGAAAAAATTATAGATGCCTTAATTGATATTGATATGCTTTCTGTGACAGTTTTAGATAATGGTAAACAATCAATTGAAGAATCTTTAGAAATTATTAATAAAATAGATAATTCAATAGGAAGCAAAATTGAAAATATTTATTATATAACAGGAAATAGAAATATAGATAATATTGAGATTTTAAAAACATTAGAAAATGAGCATAGAGTATCTATAATGTATGATAAAGAAATTATATGCTCAATAGATGATTTTATAAATATGAGAAATCATATCAATAAAATGTTAAATGAAATAAAAAAATTTGAATTGTCACCTCTAGAAAAGGTATTATATGTTTATGATATTGTAAAAGATTTTTACATAGTAAACCATAAATATATGAAAGAAAAAAAAGTTTCGAGATTGATCCATAGAATTTTTAAAGTAAATGAATTAAATTGTCAAGCATATGCTGCATTATATTCGGAAATTTTAAGAGAATTAAAAATCGAAGCTACCGATTTTAATTTATATTCTCCATTAGTAGAAGAATTGTTTTTGACGAGTGATAATCATGCAAGAACCATTATTCACTTAGTTGATGAAAAATACAAAATAAACGGTTTCTTTTGTGCTGATGTTGTATGGGATGCTATAAAAAAAATTAAAAAAAATTATCATTATGAATTCTTTCTAACGAGAATATTAAATTTAAAAAAACAATATAGTTTGGATAAATTTCATAATGATATTGAAATATTATTTTCTGACATGTCGGTAAATAATTTATCAGAAAAAGAAAAACAAGTTTATGAAAGACTTTTAAATAAAAATAGTATAAATGATGAGGATATAAAGAATTTGAAAAGAATAATGAAAAATAATATTTCACTTAAAGATTTCTTATACAGCTTATCAGCCGTTAGAGTAGCACAAGGAAGAGATAAAAAAGTTATTAAAGAAGAACTTGTAGCAATTGTCAATAGAACAAATAAAAAGGAAAAATTTACTGATAAATTTTATAATGCAGATGAGGACTTAAAATACTTAGATATCACATTACCAGACTAAAAAAACATTACAATAGTAATGTTTTTTTGTACAAATTATTTAAAATATTCGGGATTCTATTATTAAATATTTATAGTTATCAAGGCAGGTAATTAAGATTAACGTCTTTTTATTAAATTTCTTTATGAAAAAATCATCACTTTTATTTATTACATAAATATTATTTACCTCATATTTATATAAGTTTTTATTATAATAAATATTAACAGAATCATTGTATTTTAATTTATAAAGGTTTTTAAAGTAAGCATTATCTGAATTACCAGAATGTGCAGCTAGTAATAAAACACTATTGTCATTCTCAGGTAAAATAGAATTTTTTAAAATTGATACATTAGTTTCAATAGTATTTTTTTTATTATCAAAATTGTAAATTCCTTCCCTTAAATTAATAATAGGTATTTCTAAAATCATTAGATAGTCATCTTTTTCTATCTTATTTCCATTATTATTATATTCTTCAAAAAAAATATTTATTTTTTCCTCTTTATCCATATTATAAATTAATTTAATTGTAAACTTTATAACTATAATAAAAGTACTAAATAAAATTAAAAATATACCAATAGTATTAACTAATTTTTTTAACATTTGCTAAGATTAAACCTATAGAGAAAATCAATATTAATATTAAAACAGAATAATCATTATTTAATGTATTTGGTAATTTAACCTTTTTATTGTTTTTAATTATTATTTCGTTTTGTTTTTTTAAATCTATAATTTTGACTTTTGTATCTAAAATATAGTCCTCATTTGTTTTAATTTCTTTTATTTTATATTTTGTTAATGGTAAATTTTCCAGTTTAATTAATCCAAAATCATTCGTTTCATATATACCAAGCGATTCATCATTATTAAATATTTCAAAATAAACATTTTTTAGAATATCACCTGTATTAGCATCAATTTTTTTAATTATTAGATCAGATTTTTTTAAATAGTTGTATAATGTAATATTAGTATTTTCATCTTCATTTAAATCAAAACAATACTCATTTTCATCAAGTATATAGTCATTTTTTGTCTTCTTTTCAATTAAACAGTATTTACCTAAAATTAAATCGTCAAATTTAATTTGGCCCAAATCATCGGTTTTTTTAGTACTTACTGTATCACCTTTTTTGTAATGTAATGTACTATCACTTGATATAATATCTTCCTTAGCATAAAGCATAAATTCTATATTAGAAAGTGGTTCAAAATTATATGTAAGTGTTTTATAATTAAATACTTCGCCATATTTTTTTAAACTGATACTTTTTCTTTTTAATTTATTTTTTATTACTATATTGTTTTTGTCATTTTTGGTTAAATCAAACGAATATTCATTAACATCTATTATATAATCATTATTTGTTTTAGTTTCCTTTATATAATACTTCCCTAATATTAAATTATTAAAACTTATTAGTCCATGTTGATCTGTCAATTTTTTACTAACTACATCACCTTTAGAATAATGTTTAACATTATCGTGAGTTATTATATCTTCCATAGCGTAAAGAGTAAATTCAACATTTGGAATAAACTTTTTAGTATTATAATCTTGCTTTAATATGCTTATTGATCCTAATTTTTTTTGATTGTAAAAATATTCATTAACATAATTTAAATTTTTATCTATTGTATCTTCATTAATAAATATTTTTTTATCATTTTTATTTAACTCATAGGTAGGTAGTGTTTTTATTTCACTAATTAGATACTCTCCAAACGGTATATTTTCAATATATAAATATCCATCATTATTTAATTTTAAATCCTTTGTATTATTAATATAAATATATCTATTTGTACTTAAATTTTTTATATTGAAAACAATATTATTATTTTTAATTGGTAGTTTAGAATCTAAATCTAATTTAGTTATTTTTAAATTACCTTTTTTTAAATAATTTTTATGTTCATAATATATATCCTTTGTATCATATAAATTGAAACAATATGAATTGTTATCTATTATATACGTTGGTAACGTTTTATTTTCAGTAATACAATAATTTCCTAAAATTAAATCATCAAAAGTTACAATCCCAGAACTATTAGTACTTTTTATTGAAACAATATCACCTTTTTTATAATGAATAATTCCATCACCAGTTATTATGTCATTATTTGCATATAATCTATACTCAATATTTTCCAATTTTTTAAAACCTGATATTCCAGTTTTATAATTAAATATTTCCCCAAACTTTTCTAATTTAATACTTCCTTTTTCTAATACGTTTTCAATTTCTAAATAATATTCATTTATATTTAAATCAACTTCATATTTATTATCATTTTTTTTGTATCCATTTAAATATTCCAATTCTTTAATATAATATTTACCATATAATAAATTATTAAATATGGCTATACCATCACTATTAGTGACTTGTTCTGCAATTAATTGATCCTTTTTATAATAAATTAAATTATTAGATAAAATGTCTTCATTAGCAAATAATCCAAATTTAACACCATTTAATACTCTCTTGGATTCATTGTCAACTTTTAAAATTTTAATATTACCTTTTTTTACTTCATTATAAAAATTAAACTCATAAATATTGTTACTTATAGTATCATCATTAACTAATATTTCTACACTATTCTCATTTAAATAATAGTCGTCACTCGATTTTACCTCAGTTATTTTATATCTTCCAAATGGTATCATATCAGTAATTAGATATCCTTCATCATTAATTTTTAAATTTTTTTCTCCATTTATATAAATATAATTACCAGTATCTAAATTTATAATATTAAACTCGATATTTTTATTTTTTATAGGTAAATTTGAATCCTTATCAAGTTTATTTATACGAATTTTTGCTCCTTTAATATTTATTGATAAATTAGAGTAAACATCATTAGGTTTGCCACCAGTTATAAGAGGTTGTGTTCCATCTTCAAAATAGTATGTTGCTATATCATTTCGATACGATTTTTTCTTTAAACTTATTCTTATGTTTCCTACATAATTATCCAAGTTTTTAATTATTAATTTATTATTTTCTATATATGTATCATTCCAAGTAGTACTAGATATTTCAAAGTTATTTAAGACCTCATCTTCAAATTCTATATAATCTGTTAAATTATACGAATATTCATTATTAGAAAAATAAGGTAACTTATTATGATTATTTATTAAGTTTAATATTTCATTTTTTTCATTTGAAACATCAATATAAGTACCATATCCATACCTTTCTGTATAAAATTCAATTAAATAATTACTAACTTTTTCCCAAATAAGTGCTTGTGTTGCCATATAATAGCGTTCATTTTGATGATTTGGATAATCATATCCATAATAGATTACTTTATTTAAGTAATCTTGAGTATCTAAATCATAAGTAGTATCAGTAAGCGGTATTCCAAAATATTCATAATGTTTTATTGATAATTTTGGATCAAGACAGAAAGCAATTTTTCCATTTAATGTAAATTTAAATTGAATATCTGAACCATAATGTTCTGGTAATCCATTTTGAACATAGTAAATATTTTGATAATTATCCTTAACTAATGTGTATCTATCAGCATTTACTCTTTGTAATCCGAAAAAAAATAACAAAAATGTTATTAATGGTAATAAAAATTTTTTAATAATATCTCTCCTTTCTAATACCTTTTTATTCTCTATAATTAACATATAAAAAAAATATCAATAATCCTTTTTTTTAGTTAAAATTTTTAAAAAAATCACCCAAAAGTGAATTTTGAATATAATAAACTGATAAGAGAGGGGAATAATTTTGAAAAAAATAATTATTACGATAGTAGGATTAATTTTAATTTTATGTATCATTTGTATTCCAAATATAGTAAAAGAAAAAAGTGATCTAACTAAAGTTAAAGTAGCAGAAGTTGCTCATAGTGTTTTTTATGCTCCACAATATATAGCAGATTCTTTAGGTTATTTTAAAGATGAAGGTTTAGACGTTGAAATAATTTTAACTGCTGGAGCAGATAAAGTAACATCGGCAGTTTTATCTGGAGATGTTCAAATAGGATTTTGTGGAAGTGAAGCAACAATTTATGTATATAATCAAGGTGAAAAAGATTATCTAGTAAATTTTTCTGGACTTACTAAGAGAGATGGAAGTTTTATTGTTTCAAGAGAAAAATATGAAAATTTCACGTTAAAAGATATGGTTGGTAAAACAGTTATTGGAGGAAGAAAAGGCGGTATGCCTGAAATGACATTTGAATGGGCACTACGTCAAAATGGAATAGATCCTGTAAATGATCTAAATATCGATACAAGTATTGCATTTTCAGCAATGGCAGGTGCATTTATAGGTGGAACAGGTGACTTTGTAGCCTTATTTGAACCACAAGCATTACAACTTGAAAAACAAGGATATGGTTATGTAGTAGCATCCTTAGGAGAACTTGGAGGCATTGTTCCATATACTGCATATAATACTAAAAAAAGTTACATAGAAGAAAATCCTGAGGTTATCGAGAAATTTACAACAGCAATCCAAAAAGGTCTTGACTATGTTCATAATAATTCTTCTAGTGATATAGCAAAAAATATCCTTGACTATTTTCCAGATATTTCACTAACAGATTTAACTAAAATCGTTGATAGATATAAAGAAAATGATTCATGGTTTACAACAACATATATAAATGAAGATGATTTTAATCATATTCAAACTATAATGGAATCAGCAAATGAACTTGAAAAAAATGCTCCTTATGATAAATTAGTTGATAATACATATTCAAAAAAATAGTACTCTTAATTGAGTACTTTTTTAACAAATTTTGTCTTACATTAAGTATAAACAACTTAGACAAATATTTGTAACTATCATATTATAAATAGAGGGTGATTAGTATGATGAAAAATATTATCTTGAAAATTAAAAATTTGAAAAAAAATTATCATACACCTAAAGAAGAAATAGAGGCAATTGAAGATTTTTCTTTTGATTTATGTGAAAATGAATTTGTAGCAATAGTAGGACCTAGTGGTTGTGGTAAATCAACAATACTATCAATATTAAGTGGAATTGAAAATATGTCAAGTGGTGATATTAAAAACTTAAATAATAGTAGTATAGGATATATGTTACAAAGTGATAATTTATTTGAATGGCGTACTATTTTAGAAAACTGTTTATTAGGATTAGAAATAAATGGTAAATTAAATGAAGAAAATAAAAAATATGTTTTATCATTATTAGAAACCTATGGATTAAAGGATTTTATAAATTCTTATCCTAGTAATTTATCAGGAGGTATGCGACAAAGAGTTTCATTAATTAGAACATTAGCAACACGCCCAGATATTCTTTTAATGGATGAACCTTTTAGTGCACTTGATTATCAAACAAGATTGGCAGTATCAGATGATGTATTTAATATAATAAAAAAAGAAAAAAAGTCAGTTATAATGGTTACACACGATATTGCTGAAGCAATAAGTATGGCAGATAAGGTAATTGTTTTATCAAAAAGACCAACTAAAATAAAAAAAATATTCGATATAAATTTAAGTAATAAATCAAATCCAATTAATAATAGAAAATCTAAGGAATTTTCTTATTATTATGATTTGATTTGGAAGGAAATTGATTTTCATGTATAGTTTAGAACATAAAGAATATTTAAAAAATAGAAAAAAAATATCTTTTTTTATTAGATTATCACAATTTATTATAATCTTTTTATTTATAATTATATGGCAATTGTTAGCACATTTTAATTTAATAAACACTTTTATATTTTCAAGTCCTAAAAAAGTTTTAGAAACAATAATAAATTTACATCAAACAAACAATTTATATCAGCATATTTTTATAACCGTTTATGAAACAATTATTAGTTTTCTTCTTGGTACTATAATAGGAATCTTAATTGCGACTTTAATGTGGTGGAACAAATTTTTTGCTAAAGTTATTGATCCATATTTAACAATACTAAATAGCCTACCTAAAGTGGCACTAGGACCAATTATAATTATATGGGCCGGTGCTGGAATGAAATCAATAATAATTATGGCTTTACTAATATCAACAATTATTACAATTATAAATGTTTATGAAGGTTTCAGTGGAACTGATCCAAATAAAATAAAACTTATGAAATCACTTGGCGCAAATAAAATTCAAATATACTCTAAATTGATACTTCCTTATAACTATAATAATATAATTAGTACTTTAAAAATTAATATTAGTATGTCTTTAATTGGACTATTACCCCCGGTGGGAGAAAATTTTATAGCTTAATAAATATTATAATAAATATTTATCTCATTATCTTTAACTACAATCTTTTGTATTAAATGTTCAATAATTCTTCTTTGTTCATCAAAGTCCATATCAAACCAAGTTGCTTTTAAATTAGTTATCATATCCAAAGATACTTTGTTATCTTTTTCTTTTTGGTCTGATGATATTAGTTTTTCTTCTATCATCTCTTTTTCTTTTTCTAATTCAGTTATTTTTTTATTAGTTTCATCTACTGCAATACCACTTGCTATAAAATTTAATAGATTATTAATCTGTTTTTTTATTTCTTCTAGTCTTGTCTTTAATTCATTTTTAACATTAACAGTTGCTATATTGAAAGTCTTTTTAAATAAATCTATATCTAAACTCATTTTAAATAATTCTTCTAATACTGCATCCTCAACTTCAAAAGTGTCCCATCTTTTATTTTTACAATTAGGATCTTTTATATATTTAGGTTTACTTTTTTGTTGTGAATAACAATACATAATTAATCTTTTTCCCCATTTTTGATATCTATACTTTGCACCACAATGTCCACAATATACTTTACCTGATAATAAATAATGTCTTTCATATTTTTCACGACTTCTTACTTTATTTACTCTTAAGATTTCCTCATATAATTCATCAGTTACTACTGCCTCATGTTGACCATCAAAAATTTCATCTCTATATGGTACTTTACCTGTATTTGTAATAGATAGAATTCTTGTTTCAACCATTGACTCATCCATTCCAACAATATTTCCAATGGCATTAAAACTTTTTCCACTGATATATAATGAAATCATTTTGTGAAGCAATTCTACTTGTTCTGGTATTGGTACTAATGTGCCTGTATTTCTATCATATCTGTAAGGAAAAGGTATTTTACCTCCACCTCGCCAAAGTCCTGATTCTGCACGTTTTTTTAGTCCGATACGAGTTCTTTCTAGTATTGTTTCTCTTTCTAATTGAGCAAATACTGATAATACACCAATCATAGCTTTTCCAAATGGTGATGATGTATCAAAGTTTTCTCTCATTGAAATAAAACTTACATCATACTTATTAAAGACTTCTTCAATTAAATATAGCGTGTCCCTTTGACTTCTTGAAATTCTATCTAGTTTAAATACAAATACTGCATCTATTTTATGATTTTTACAATCTTCTATTAATCTCTGAATTGCAGGTCTATTTAAATCTTTCCCTGAATATCCACCATCTATATAGAATTCAAATTCCGTATAATCTTTACTTTTGGCATAACTTATCAAAAATTCTTTTTGGGCATCTATTGAATATCCCTCAAGTTGACTGTCAGTAGAAACTCTTGCGTATAATCCTGCTTTTATATTATTTCCTCCTTTATTTAAGACAGGATTATAAGATTCCAATTACATTTTACCATATAATTGAAATAATCAACATCTATTTTACTAGATATGAGCATATTTTTTAACAATCTCATATATAACCAAGTCTGTTATTTTAATATCACTTGGATTTATTTTTTTCCCATCTTTATTATAGTTATTAACAATTATCATTAAAGCACCTCTAATAATTTCTATGTTTAATAAAAATTATTATTCAAATTCCTTTAACATTTCTAAGAGTTCTAAATACTCGGGATCATCTTTTTCAAAAGGAACTGCTTCACATCTTTTGTCATTCCAAACCATAACGCCATCTTCATCATATCTAATATATGGTCCTTTTCTTCCATCTATAATATCATTTGGATTATCAGATACATCTGTTACTTTTATGAAACTCACAATTTTATTATCTTTGTCGGTATAAGAATTTAAATAGCCTTTAACGAATATCTTATTTTCTTTAAAAAAAAGATCCTTATAAATATTATAAAGATCTTCATATATATGAAAACTAATAAAACATTTAGATTTATTATTAGAAAAAGTTTTACAAGTTAATCCAAATGCGATATATTTATTCAATTTTTTAATATTATTAATTGTTCCTGAAATTAGGACTTCATTATAGTTAGTATTTTCAAAATTCATTTCGCACATCCTTTCTACATTATAGTTTTTCTAATTATTATTAGAATTCTAATTTATATATTATACTTATATATTATTTTATATTTTATTATTATTTATTATAGTCTTAATTTTCTCATATAGAGTATAAGTTAATAATCATATACCTATACAATTAAATTAAAATAAGGTATTTTAATATCTTAATATATCTTGCCTAATTTATTCATATCATCTTTTATATAAATTCTTTTTTGATAATCAATTGTTTTTGCACTTATATAATCATATTTTTTTAACTTTCTGATTGTATTAGATATTGTACTTTTAGAAAAATTTGCTCTTTTTCCAATATAATCATTAGTAGCAAAGCAATAACCTTTATTATTACTTAAAGCTTTAATTATTCCATAAACAAGTTTATCTGTTGAATTTAAATTAATATCTCCAACAACATCATCTTCAATAACTATACAACCATTAGATTTTGTTTTATTAGTTATTTCGTTTGTCATCGCAATTCTCCTTTCTTAATAAATTTTCCCAAATAAAAAACTTGTATAAGTTACACAAGCATTAAAAAAGCCAAAGGCACACAATACTTATATAGGCTAAAATCTTATATTATATATAAGATTGAGACACTATCTAAATCTCCGAACATTTAGTGTATCTCTATATCTACTTTATCTAGTAGATATGAATTTCATACATTCCTTGTTTATACTCCTTAAAAATAACCTCTTTACCATTTGGTATTGAGGTTATTTTCATATAAAAAGACGAGGCAAGTTTTGTTGCTTTACCAATGAAAGTGGCGATAGTCTTTTTCTTTTTTATTTAAACTTGTTTACATAAAAAGGCAACAATATTACTTACGTTAGTTTGTAATGTTGTTGCTTATAGGGTTTCCAAAGGGCTTTCCCTTGGCACACTATTCGTTATTGGCTCGCCAATATCGTAGTGTGTTACTTATCCGTACATCCGGATAAGTAACATTATGTGGATTTAAATATTATCTGGAGTTATTCTATTACAATTCCTTGTAATTATTGGGTTATTTGTGTTATCTCCACATAATAAGTATGTCCACATAATGTTATTACCTAGTTGTCTTTAACTAGGTTGATTTAATAAATTAAATCATTTCACTTTCTTCATGATAGAGATACTCATCTGGAATATCAGGATAACCACTTATATAATAATTAAATATATCGTTTAGAAATTGAATACATATATTGTATGACTTTTCTTCTATTTTACTTGTCTGATAGAAATTATCAATATTATTTTTTTGTTCATAATAAAATTTTTCTAAGTTATTTTTATCTACTTCTTTTATATTATTTATATTCGGAATTAATTCACTCATTTCAGTTATTTCTAATTTAATCTTATTATCAACTAAATTTTCAATTTCTTCAATATTATCGTATAAAGATAATGCTAAAAAATATTTTGAGTAATCATCATTTGTACTTCTTTCATATTGTTCTAAATAACTTTTTAATTCATCTATTGAATAATTTGAAATATTGTTATTATTCAATTTTATGCAACACTCTGAATCTAAAACATATCCCTTTAAAGATATTTTATTTAATTTCAATGTTCTTTCTATTTGATAATTATCATCAGATAATTCTACAAGTTCACTTGCTTGTGTAATAAATTTAAATACTTTATTATTTATATCATCATGTATTTTGTCTATTTCAACATAAGATTCTAATATTTTGACATTTAAATTGTTATCCATAAATTACTCCTTTACTTGTTTAATAACATATACATAACCATAAATAATGCACCTGCAACAAAACTAACTATTAAAGAAAGTGTTATTACATTAGTAAATCCCTTACTACCATTTCCACCTTGACTAGGTGGTGTTAATGTTTTTACTTTTGGCTTATTCATTTGCTTTTGTTGTGCTTTTTGTTGCTTAATCATTTGATTTTTTTGTTTAATCTGCCTATAAATCATAGCTTCGGAATTGCTTTTCCATGAAAAAGATTTTGTTTCAGGACCTCTTGATATACTAGACTTTGATTCTACTGATTTTGTTTCAGAATGTTCTTCTTGTTTTTTTTCAGTACTTTCTAAAGGTTTTCTATAAGTAGTATTATCTGAAACAGATACTTTTTTATCATTTACTTCCATCCAACTACTTTTAACATTTTCAGATGTTATTCCTTTTAGAGATGGATCTTTTTTTGCTTCTTTCACACTAAAATTGTTTATTACTGCTAGTCTTTCAGCAGATTCAAATTTTGTTTTTACCTCGGGAGACATTTTATCAACAATTCTATCTCCATTTGTAGTAAATAAAGTTGGAATATCAATAGATTTATCTTGCTTCATTAATTGAGTACATAAATTTACATAAGGAACATATGAAGGATTTAATGTATAGAAAAAGCCATTTTTTTGAGCAAATTCACTTGATAGTTTTTCAACAAATCCCTCACTTAAAACTTGTCCATATTTTCCAGGAGCAAAATGAACTTCTTTATCTCCATCTTGTGTTGTAACAGTATACATTAATCTTTCTCCTAATGCTTCTGCTTGCTCAGAACTTTTTAACATATTTACAATCAAATGAAATGATTCATGAATCGATACACTCATTGAACTAACTATTTTTTCTTCTAGTGTTGTTCCATTTGTTTTTTGAGGATTAATAACGATTGTTCCTTTTTCAGAATTAGCATGAATATCATTTTGATTAGAATCATTTGAAAAAGTAATATTTTGAGGATTCATCAATCCCTGTAATCTTTGTAATTTTTCTTGTGGAATTATTTGTCCATATTCCATTGATATTTTCTGAATTACAGGAGTTAAAAACGATGCCATAGCATTTTGATAAAAGACTGCATCGGTCATGTTAGGATTACTTTGTCTTAATTGTTGTAATTGTGCCAATAATACTTTACCTTGTTTTTGTGCTCGTTGCATTTGCATTGCAAAATTAGGATTACTACTATATTTTTCCAATGCTTCACGACTTGTTAATAATGATGTTTGAACTATATCATCAAAGCAAGTTCCTAATTCATCAGTCATTTCAATTTTTTTAGTTTTAGCAAATGTATCTCGAACCTCATTCCAGCCTTCTTTTGGTTTACCATTAGAGTCTATCATGTGTCCAAATGTCACTTCATTAGTCTTAGGATCTTTTGTAAAACTCCAAGTTAGTTGATCACTATTTCCCCATACAATAAATCCATTTGCCATTTTAGTAAAAGTATCCATATAGCAATCATCAACATGATGACTATTACCAATATTTTTTCTATCTTTTTCTGTTATATAAAATTTTTTATTACCAAATGGTGATTGACATGCTTGTTGAATTGTAATTGCACTTCTTAATGCCATTTCTTCCGTAATAGCAATAGGGGTATTCATACCTTTTACTTTAAAATACTCAACAACATGTCCTTGCCCACCTAAACCATCACAAAATCCATGAGGAAATTCTTTTCTGCATCTCAATTCTTCTGCTTTTATTGTTTCCATTATTTTAGCAATTCTAGTTGCTTTATATGGTATGAATTCATTATATTCATTGTATATAATTTCAGTATTTGGAAAGTTTCTTTTTAATATTTTTAAGGTGTCTAAGTAATATTGATCACCTAAGACATCTCTCCACCAAGATTGTCTTAAAAAATCTCCTTCTTTACCATCAATTCCATCAGTAGGAAATTCATCATTTGCTATTTCATTTAATCCTTCTATCTGTCTTAAATCATATTCATTTTCAATCATAAAAGATGACAACTTAGATGCATAATCATTAAGAAAAGCCTTAATCATATCTCGTCTTTTTGATAAATCTGATACTTTTTCTACTTCATTTTTTAAATTTTCAGGAACTGCATTATGCCATAAAAATGTATGAAATTTAATTTGTTTCCCATGTTGTTTTGCAAAATCATATATTTCTTTTACCATATCAAAATTATATTGAATATTTGGATTTAAATTACCATTCGCATCAAATAATTGTTGATTGTTAGGAACAGTACAATACATTTTTCCTTCGGAATCATTTGAAACAATATTGATATCATTTATATATGTTTGATATAAATTTGAAACTGTTTCATAATTTAAACTATTTGAGCCTAAAAATAATTCACTTTGTCCATATTTTGCTCTAACTGGATCTGTAATTTGTTGAGCTAACAACTTATTCATTTCAACATTCTTATCAGATAAATATTGCTTTAATTGTTCTTCAAATATTTGTTTCTTTTCATCATTACTTAAACTTGAATTTTCAATTGATTCATAAAGTGCTAATACATGCGTAATATATGCCTTATAAACTTCACCAAAATAAGGACTTTCTTTTGGAACTTCTTTTATCTGTCCTTTTAATTCTTCTATTCTTTTTATTTGTTCTTGTCTTTGTTCAATTAATTGTTTCATTATAGAGTCAATTTCTTTATATATATCATCTAACCCTTTATCAGAATCTTTATACATTTGAATTGCTCTATCAATTCTATCTTTATTAAGTAATTCTGGATAATCTTTATTAACATTAACAGCTAATTGATTAATGTAATTTTGAATTTGTTGATTTTTTTCTTCCATACTCATATAATCACGCCCCTTATTATGCTCTAATTATATCATAATTTTTTCTTTTTTGACATTGATTTACATAATAAAGTTATAATTCAAAATCATCACTTTTATTTTTACCAATATTGTAAAATTCTTCTGCTTCTTTTTCTGATTGTCTATTCATTTTTCTTAATACACTTTCAACATCTTTCTTTGAATAACTAAATATAGGTTTTAAACATAAATTTCTTTCTATTTTATTAAATACATTTTTCTTTTCTAGATTATCTAACATTTTTTCATATTGTTGTTTATTATCTTTATTTTCATATATTTGCTTACTAATTGTTATCATTAAATTATATTTATTATCATCAATATGATAAGTTCTATTGTATTCTTTATAATAATCAGGTATATTTGCAAATTCAAATAATTCATCTTCTTTCGATGTTCCTTTTGAAATTTCGTAAACATCATTTTGCGAGAAGTCTTTTATACCATAGCCAAACTTAACTTGATAAGTTGTTTCATCTTTTGCAGGTTCATTACCAACTTTTAATATTTCTCTTAAAAATTCTTTTATTCTATTATATATTGCTTCAATTATACTTTTTAAATCTATATTTTCTTCTCTTAAATTTTTATTTTGTGTTTTTAATGATTTAATTTCTTTTTCTAATGATTTATAACTATTTGAATAATTATCAACTTCATCAAATACTTTTTGTAATTTAGGTTGAACTTCCATTATTTTTTTAGTTTCTTTTATTACATTATTCATGTCGTTAAAAGTATCTTTTTTGATTTTGACATATTCTTTATCAAATAAAACACTCTTACTATTTTTCATACCTTCTTCAAATTTATTTATAGCAGAATCTAACTTTTCATGTCTAGTATTTAATTCTTGATTTATATTTCTCGTAATCTTTTTATATTCTTTAATCTTAATATGTTTAGAATCACTACCTTTAATACCTCTTTCTAAATCATAACCTTTTTCAGTTAGCCTTTGATGATATTTATCTTGTAACTCTGATAACTGAAATTTATCTTTAATATATTGTTTTTTAGATATAGTATATCTTTCAGTATTAGTTCTTTTATCTAGTTTTTTAACAAGTGGTACAACAACACAATGGATATGTGGTGTTTTTTCATCTAAATGAACAGTTGCGTGTAATACTTGTTCTTTAGTATAACCTAAATCTTCATAAACAAATTCCATGCAAGTATCAGCCCATTTTTTTATATCTTCAGTAGTCATATCTTTAAAAAATCTATTAGTTGCAGTAAATAATAGTTCATCAGCAACTACATTTTTAGATTTATTTAACATTTGAGTATAACTTCTTTGTCTTTCTTTTCTTTCAGTTTTCATTTTTTCATTATGTTGTTTTTCATATTCTTTTGTAAGTTCCTTAAATCCTTTAACATATTTACAATTAAGTGGCACTAACTCTATATTTTTACAACTATCTTCAATTCTTATATCAGGATTAGAGTTATATGCTTTCTTTTCTCTTTTATTATGTGATCCTATTTGTGCTAAATCATTTAAGGTATAAATAGGTTCACTTCTAAATATTGCATAATTTAAATTCATATTGTCAAACCTCCATTCTTAAATTTAATGCAAAAAAAGATACCTATTTCTAAGTATCTATATTATTAATTTCTAATTTTTACTATTATATTGTCTTTATCATATTTTTTTATAAGATTTCTAAATCCACCTATAAACATATCCCAATTGTTAGGTATCATATCATGCCCATTAAAACACTCTGATAATCCATTATAATATTCTAACTTTAATATCCATTTATAATTATTATAGTCTTTATTGATATATTCTTTATTCCAAAAGTTTATTTTAGAATTAGTAATGCTATCTAATATTTTTATTTTATCTTTATTAGATAATATTTCTTGATTTACAAGCTCATAGTTTCTTTTAATTATTAAAGTTGTTTCATTACCAAATATAAATTCAAATTTATATCTAATTTTATTTAGTATAAACACTAATGTTATTTTACTTATATCTACTGCATATAAGTTTTCTACCAGAATTAAATGATTTATTACATTGTTTACAATATTTATTATGATTGTGGTCAGTTATAAGTGTTCCATCATAATTCTTTCTTTTAGGTTTTCTTATCTTTTCTGAATATTTGACTTCATCGTTATTCTTTTTTACAAATGTATTATTATCATTATATCTATATAGATAAATAATACTTATAGTTTCCTTACTATTGCAATAAGGACAAGTCATCTTTGCTCCCATAATTACTATTATTTCCTTTCTTATTTAAGAATCTTATAACCCTTATCTATTTTCTCTCTGTGGGGGTAATAGCGGCGTTATTATGGGAGAATTTTTAGTTTCTAAAGAGGGACTAGGTTATTTAATTATGTATGGATCACAGGTATTTAATTTGAAACTAGTAATTGCTGGAATAATTGTTCTATGTATTATAGCAACACTTATGTATTATTTAATTTTTTATATAGAAAAAAGGTTTAAAAAATAAATCTTTTTTTCTATTTGACTTAATATTTATATAATGTTACAATTTAAATACAAAGAAAGAGGTTATTATATGGAGAAAGAAAAAAACAAAACATTATTAATTATGGCAGCGGGAATGGGCTCTCGATTTGGTGGATTAAAACAAGTAGAACCAGTTGGACCTAATGGAGAATTTATTATTGATTATTCAATTTATGACGCTATTAAAGCAGGTTACAATAAAGTTGTTTTTATTATAAAAGAAGAAAACTATGATATTTTTAGAGAAACAATTGGAAAGAGAATTGAAAATAAAATAAATGTTGAATATGTATTTCAAAAATTAGAACATGTTCCTAGTAATTTTAAAGTTCCTGAAGAAAGAGTTAAACCTTGGGGAACTGCTCAAGCAATTCTAGAAGCAAAAAATAATATTAATGAACAATTTACAATTATAAATGCTGATGATTTTTATGGTAGTGATGCTTACACTGTTTCATCAAAGTTCATAGATAAAAATGATAATCCAAATATTTATTCTGTTACAGGTTATATGATCAAAAATGTTTTATCAAAAAATGGTGCGGTTAAAAGAGGTGTTTGTAAAAGTAGCGATGGTCTATTAAAGGAATTACTAGAAAGTTCAGTAGAAGTTATAGATGGTAAAATTATAGCTTCACCACTTAATGGAAGTAATAAGTTTGAAATGGATGAAAATTATTTAGTTTCTATGAATATGCTTACATTTACTCCATCTATATTTAAATATATAGAAGACAATTTTGAACAATTTTTAACAGAAAACAAAAATAATATTTTAAAATGTGAGTATCTAATTGCTGATCTTGTATATAAATTAATTTTAGAAAATAAGATTACAGTTGAAGTTTTATCTACAACAGCGGAGTGGCATGGAGTAACATATAAAGAGGATAAAGAAGAAGTTGTTGATAGTATAAAAAAATTAATAAAAAAAGGTGTATATCCAAATAATTTATGGAAATAAAAACATTGTTGAATTCAATAATGTTTTTTCTTTATAAAAATTAAATTAATCGAAACTTAAACTATCAATTTTAATAAAATTATGATATTATTATTATGGTGATAGTATGATGGATATAAGCACATTAAATAGTAATCAACAAGAAGCAGTTGAAACAACTACCGGGCCTATTTTAGTAATTGCGGGGGCTGGTAGTGGAAAAACAAAAGTATTAACAACTAAAATCGCATATTTAATTGAAGAAAAAGGTGTTAATCCATCATCAATACTAGCAATAACATTTACGAATAAAGCAGCACGTGAGATGAAAGAAAGAGTTACAAAAATGCTTGGAATTGTTGCTAGAAATATTCAAATTTCTACATTTCATTCATTTGGTTTATTAGTTATTAAGGAAAATTATGAAGCATTAGGATATAAATCAAATTTTACTATATTGGATAGTGATGATTCTCTAACAATTGTAAAAAAAATAATGCGTGATCTTAATATTGATACAAATCATTATAATCCAAAAGCAATAAGAAACCATATAAGTGGTGCTAAGAATGAACTACTCGATTCTAATCAATATGAAAGATATGCTAATAGTGACTTTGAAAAATTGGTAGTATCAATTTATGAAAAATACGAAGAAAAATTACTTATTAATAATTCTCTAGATTTTGACGATCTATTAATGTTACCGATTAAACTATTTAAAAGTAATCCTAATATTTTAAAAGAATATCAAGAAAGATTCAAATATGTTTTAATTGATGAATATCAAGATACAAATGAGGCACAATATAATTTAGTAAAAATGATAAGTGCTAAATACAAAAATGTGTGTGCGGTTGGTGATAATGATCAATCAATCTATAGTTTTAGAGGTTCAAATTATCGCAACATATTAAATTTTGAAAAAGATTACGTTAATCCTAAAGTAGTAGTTTTAGAAGAAAATTATCGTTCTACAAAAAATATTTTAAATGCTGCGAATTCTGTCATAAAAAATAATAAATTACGTAAAGAAAAAAATTTATGGACAGATAATGAAGATGGAGAATTAATAAAATATTACCGAGCTATAGATGAAAAAGACGAAGCATTTTATGTAGTTAAACAAATCAAAAATTTAATTTCCAATGGTGTAAAAAGAGATGATATAGCAATACTTTATAGAACTAATGCCCAATCAAGAAATATTGAAGATGCATTACTAAGAGAAACAATACCTTATAAAGTAGTTGGAAGTTTGAACTTTTATAATAGAAAAGAAATTAAGGATTTAACGGCTTATTTAAAATTAATATACAATATTTATGATGATGTAAGTTTAACAAGAATAATTAATGTTCCTAAAAGAGGAATAGGCGCAAAAACTATAGATAAATTAGTTACTAAAGCAAATGAAGAACATAAATCAATTTTTGAAGTTATTAGTGAAGGAAAAGAATTAATATTTAAAAATCAGATAGAAACATTAAAGAAAATTGCAGAAAATAGTTCATTAACAGAATTAGTTGATTCAATATTAGAATTAACTGGAATGAAAGAAGCGTTAGTTAATGAAAAGTCAATCGAAGCTGATGTTAGATTAGAAAACCTAGAAGAATTTAAGTCAATTACTAAAACATTTGAAGAAAGAAATGGACTTGTTTCATTAGAGGATTTTTTAATGGAAATAAGTCTTGTTACCGACGTCGAGGAACAAAAACAAAGTAGTGATTTAGTAACACTTATGACTGTTCATAGTGCTAAAGGACTAGAGTTTGACAATGTATTTATTATTGGTTTAGAAGAAGGAATTTTTCCACATAATAATTCATTTGCAACCGAAGAAGGACTAGAAGAAGAGCGAAGACTATGTTATGTAGCAATAACACGTGCTAAAAAAAGATTGTGGTTAATAAATGCCAAAAGAAGAATTCTGTATGGAATAGATAATTGTAATCCACCTAGTAGATTTATTAACGAAATAAATGAAGAATATCTTGAAAATGAGTCTATAATAAATAATGAAGTACATAATAATATTAAATTTGAAAATGTTGTAGATCAAACGGTAGAATATAAAATAGGTGATAAAATAATTCACGACGAATTTGGTGAGGGAATAATTGTTGGAGTTGAGAAATACATAATTTCTGTAGCATTCTCTTATCCAGCTGGAATAAAAAAACTTATTAAAGGACATAGAAGTATAAAGAAGGTGTAATTGTGAAAAATATAATTGAATCAATTGGAAATTTTATGAATCCGGTTAAAGAATTTATGATAAAACATCAAAGTAATCCATTACTTTGGTTAGTATTATTTGGACTTGGTATTTTTGTCTTTGCGTCAGTTTATAGAGCATTACAAAAAGAAAAATAGTAAAAAAAGAATAAGAAGGTGTTTTTAGTGGATAAATTAATAGCGAAAGAACTTGATTTTGTTTTAGAACCAACTTATACAAAAATATCTAAATCAGTTAATAGTATTACTAAAGAACTTATAAATATTGTAGGAAAACAATATAGTGGAATTATAAATGATAGAGTATCAAAAACAAATTTTGCCTTTTTTAATAAGATAACTGGTTTAAAAAAATATTGTGAAGCTAATTCTAAAAATATTAAAAGTTTAAAAGATAAAAAAATAGATACAAAGTATGAAAATATTATGAAAAACATAGAATCATACGAAAAAAATGTTTCAAAAATTTCAAAAAAATTAAGTACTGATTTTATAAATGAAATTAAAGATAATTTATCAGAAAATGATAAAACATATCTTAATACACATAAAAAAATAGATTTAACAAAATTAGAATGTTATAAATTATTTTTTGATGAAAAAAGTGAAAAACTTATTGATGGACTAATTATTTATTTTTCTTTAGAATATGAGAAAAAATTAAAAGATAAAACAACATCTATAAGTGAAATGGAAACAATTTTTAATAATCGTGAAAAATGTTTAAAACTATTAGGTATTAAAAATATAAACGTTAAAATATTTGATAGAGAAACATTAAATTGTTTGTTTGATGTTATTAACGATTATAATAATGAATATTTAAATAAAATTAATGATTTAAATTTAGATAAAACTAAAATTATTGATTCATTTCTTATAACTGAAAAATTATTAAATAATACAAAAAATACAAAAGTATCCAAATATTTTTTAGATTTATTAAAAAAAGATAAAAAAGAAATAACTAAAATGAATGAAAAAATAATTAATAAAATATTAAAAATAAATGAACCAGAAATAATATGGGCTGCAGATAATTATTCTGATGATAATAATATGCGTTTTTTACTTTTTTCACCAACAATGGATTTTGAAAAAAATGATTTTTTATTTGTTAGACAAATATGTAGATTAGCATTTAATTCAGAAAACTTTAATAATAAATCGGTTGTTCATGACAATATAATTATTGGAAAAGATAAATATTCAATGTTTAGTAATTTAATAATTGATTTTATAGCTTATCAAATAACAAAAAGATTAAATGAAAATAAAGCTACAATTATAAATTCTAAAAAAAATAAAGAAATAATCGATTTTAATGATGGCCTATTTTTAGTTGATAAATTTTACAATAATTATAATAATGAGATTATTGAAGCATTTATAAATAACGATAACAAATATATAGTAAATATGATAGGTAATTCTAATTTCGAAAACTTTGTAAATATCATAAATAGATATTATTTTGATCATCGTGGAAATTTACTGACAAAAAAAGAAAGAAGTAAAGCTGTATTTAATGCAACAATAAAAAATATATTAAATATATCTTTAGAAAATATGGAACAATATCAAAAGATATTAATTAATAAGGATAAATATTCAAATATGAATTAACGTCTATTAATTAATATTTTTTCTAATATGAGGTGACTTATGATTGAAAAGCGAATTAATGAATTAATTGAAATAATAAATAGAGCAAGTTATGAATACTATACTTTAGATAAGCCAACAATAACAGATCAAGAATATGATGATTATTATCATGAACTAGAAAAATTAGAAAAACTTCATCCGGAACTTATAAAATATAATTCTCCAACTAAAAGAGTTGGTGGAAAAATTATTGATGGTTTTACTAAAGTAACCCATAAAGTACCAATGATGTCGTTAGGCGATATTTTTAATGAAAGTGAGATAATAGAATTTGATGAGAGAATAAAAAAAGTAATTTCAAATCCAGAGTATGTTTGTGAGTTAAAAATAGATGGTCTATCAGTTTCACTAATTTATGAAAATGGTAAATTAGTGAGAGCTGCAACAAGAGGTGATGGTGTAACTGGAGAAGATATTACTCATAATGTTATGACTATTAAATCAGTTCCGCTAGAAATAGATTTTAAGGAATATTTAGAGGTTCGTGGAGAAATATATATGCCTAAAAAATCTTTCTTAGAACTTAATAAAGAAAGAAAGAAAAATAATGAAAATTTATTTGCTAATCCTAGAAATGCAGCAGCTGGATCGGTTAGACAATTAGATTCTAGTATTGCAGCTAAAAGAAATTTATCAACATTTATTTATCATTTACCAGAACCAGATAAATATTCTATTAAAACACATTATGAAGCTTTAGAATTTATGAAAAAATTAAAATTTATAGTAAATCAAAATATCATATTAGCGCATAATATTAATGAAGTAATAGAATATATTAATTTTTGGCAAGTAAAAAGACCTGAACTACCTTATGAAATAGATGGTATTGTAATTAAAGTAAATAACTTAGCTGAACAAAAAAAATTAGGTTATACAGCACGTACTCCAAAGTGGGCAATAGCTTATAAGTTTCCTGCTGAAGAAGTTTTAACAAAATTAAAAAATATAGAATTTTGTGTAGGAAGAACTGGTAAAATAACACCTCGTGCAGATTTGAATCCAGTTCATTTGGCGGGATCTATAATAAGTAGTGTAACACTTCATAATGAAGATTATATCAAAGATAAGGATATTATGATTAATGATACAATTTCAATTCATAAGGCTGGAGATGTAATTCCAGAAGTTGTAAGTGTTATAAAAGAAAGAAGAGATGGAACTCAAATCCCATTTAAAATGATTGAGTTTTGTCCAATATGTGGTAGTAAATTAGTAAGAAAAGAAACAGAGGCTGCATATTACTGTGAAAATAAACTATGTGATGCTAGAAAAATAGAGGGATTAATTCACTTTGTAAGCAGAGATGCTATGTATATAGATGGTTTTGGAGAAAGAATTATAGAAGATTTTTATAATATGGGATTTTTAAAAAGTGTTGTAGATTTTTACTCATTAAAAAAACATAAGCAAAATCTTATGGAATTAGAAGGTTTTGGGGAAAAAAGTATAAATAATTTACTAGAAAGTATTGAAAAAAGTAAAGAAAATTCACTTGATAGACTGCTTTTTGCGCTAGGTATAAGACATGTTGGTAAAAAAACGGCAACTATTTTAGCCAGAAAATATGAAAATATAGATAATTTAATTAATACAGATTATGAAACTTTAGTAGATATTCCTGATATTGGAGAAATAATTGCTGCTAGTGTTTATGATTATTTTAAAAATCAAGATAATTTAGAAATTATAAAAAAATTAAAAGAAAATAATGTAAATATGGAATTTATTGGAAATAAAATAATAAAAAATGAAAATTTTCTAGATAAAACATTTGTTTTAACAGGCACATTATCTGATTTTTCAAGAGAAGAAGCAAGCGAATTAATTATTGCTCGTGGTGGAAAAGTAACAAATTCAGTTACTAAAAAAACAAGTGTTGTTTTAGTAGGTGAAAACCCGGGTAGTAAATATGATAAGGCAAAGAGTTTGAATATTCCTATTTGGAATGAAAGTGAATTTAAAAACATGTTAGAAAAAATTTAATAAATTTATTTGAAGTAATAGTTTAAAAACTGTATTTTAACAATTAGAATAATAAAAACGATAAAAACCATAATGTTATTTTGTTTATGGTTTTTTGTTGAAAAAAAATATAATTAATGATATTATAAATGAAGAAAGTAGGCGTTATATGAAGAATAAAAACGGATTTACATTAGTAGAACTTTTGGCAGTAGTAATATTATTGTCAGTAATATCTTTAATTGTAGTACCTCAAGTAATGAAACTAGTTAATGATATAAAAAAAGGTGCAGCAGAGGACTCTGTGTATGGATATATAAATGCAATTTTATATAAAATTACACTTGACGAACCGACCGTATCTGGAAATAAAATAACTGATGGAACATATAATGTTGGTGATATCTTGGTTAATGTAAAAGGAAGTTTACCAAAAAGTGGCTCATTTGATATAAAAAGAGGAAAAGTTGTTAATGCAATATTTTGTGTTGGTAATTATAGAGTAGTTTATGAAAAAGATAAGGCAGTTGCTACAAAAGTTGATGAATGCAATATAACTGATAAGAACCCACAAAAAAATTATTACAATGATTCAGAAGTTGAAGATGTATTTATATATAAATATAATAATACTAATAATACAAACTCAACCTTAAAAAATATTGTGGGTGATTATGATGCATCGTTAGTTGGTACTGTTAATAGTGATTATGGATTATATTTTAATGGAACAAGTGATTATGCATTAATAAAAGAATTTAACTATCAATCATTTACAATTGAAGCAACATTTAGGGTTGAAGAATTATCTAATAATCCATTGATGGTTATTGGTAATTGTGATAGAGGTGGATACGATATTTATGTTCAAAATAATAAAATAGTTGCTGATGCATATATAGATGGAAATTATAAGTCTATTACCTATAGTGATATAGAAATAGATAAAATATATACTACAACAATTTCTGTAGATAATGGATTATTTATTTTCTATGTAAATGGTGAAGAAATCGGAAGATATAACGGTGGATCTTATGAGTATCCTGAAAATGATACAATATTAGCTATTGGTGTAAATCCGATTGGAAACAAACCAGAGCAAGATTATTTTATGGGATATTTATTGTCGGCAAGAGGATATTCAAAAGCACTATCAAGTCAAGTAGTAAAAGAAAATTATGAAATAGATTTAAACAACTTCGAAAGACCAGAAATAGAGTTAGATAGAAGATTATTATTTGAATATAACTCTGATAATACTGACAATACAAATTTAATTTTAAAAGATGAAAGTTCTAATAAAATCGATGCAACTATAAATGGAGCTACTCTTTCAAAAGACGGAATAATATTTAATGGAAAAGGTGCAAATGACTATATAACTATTCCATATAAAAGTCTTAGAAATTTAACGTATAACGCAACATTTAGAATACTAGATGTAACAAGTGAGGCAGAACAAAATATAATATCAAATACTCAAAATGGTGGCTGTTCACTCGCACTTTTAAATTCAAATAAAAAACTTAAGGCAGAATGTTATCTTGGAGGTAATTATAGAACAATTTATTCAAAAGATCCCATCGAATTTAATAAGGTATATACAGCCTCAATTACTTTTTCCGGTGGAAGTTATAAACTTTATTTGAATGGTGAACTACAAGGTTCAGAAACATATTTCAATTATACTAATCCTAATAATGACATTTTATTTGTCTTAGGTGCAGAACCGGATGCAGGTAGTGTGATAAACAGTTTTTACTTATTTGGCTCAATTTATAACATAAGTGTGTATGAAAGAGCATTAAATGTTAAAGAAATTACAAAAATTCATACAGAATTACAAAATAAATATAGCGGTAAAACTGGTAATTTAGATACAATACCTTTACTAGTTTCATATGATTTCAATAAAATAGTTGATTCAAAATTAACTGATTTATCGGGTAATGGTATAGATGGAACAATTTATGGTGCAAGTAAAACAGATAAAGGTTTATATTTTGATGGTGTAGACGACTATGTAAAGATAAAAAGTTTTTCACTTAATAAATTTACATTTATCGTAAAATTTAGCCTTGATGAAGCTAATACACGAAGTGAAGCAGATGTTTTTGCTGATTATCAAAATGGCGGACTTGGATTATCTTTAAATAGCGATAATTCTATATCCGCACAAGCTCATATTAATGGAGGTTATCGTGTAATTAAGTCAAAAGTTTTAGAACTTAATCATGAATATAAAGCTGTAATGGTATTTGATTCAAATACATTTAAGTTTTATTTAGATGATGAATTAATAGGTACTTATGAAAATGTTAGTTATATAACCTATAGTAACAAATCATTATTTTTGGGTAATGAACCAAGCAATTCTGACGCACCAGAAAATTGCTATTTCAAGGGTTATATAAAAACATTCAAAATATATAATTATCCGCTTACATTAGAACAAATAAAAAATAATTAAGAAATAAAACTCTTTAAAATTTTTAAAGAGTTTTATTATATATAAAATTTATAAAAAAACTGTTAAATAAATCTTTGATATGTTATAATTAATATGCTAGAAAAGAGGTTATATATGGATTGTTGGAATGGTTTTAAAGGTGAAACCTGGAAGAATGAAATTAATGTAAGTGATTTTATAAAAAATAATTATAAATCATATGAAGGTAATGAAGACTTCTTATTGGGTCCCACAGAAAAAACAAAAAGAGTTTTAGATGTTTATGAAAAAATGTGTGCTGAAGAGGTAAAAAAGCATGTTATTGATATAGATACTGAACATCCTGCTGGAATTAATGTTTTTGATCCTGGTTATATATCAGAAGATGATGATGTAATTGTTGGATTACAAACTGATAAATTAGGTAAAAGATGTATAGTTCCCAAAGGCGGACTTAAAATGGTTTATCAAGAATTGGATGCTTATTCATATAAAATGAAGCCAGAGTTAGAAAAATTTTTAAATTCAAATATGGTTAAAACACATAATGATGGTGTATTTGATGCTTATACTAAAGAAATTAGAAAGGCGAGACATGATAAATTATTAACAGGTTTGCCTGATGCTTATGGTAGAGGAAGAATTATTGGTGATTATAGAAGAATTGCGTTATATGGTATAGATTATTTAATGCAACAAAAGTTTAATGACTGGGAATATATGAAAATCGATGTTATGGATGAAGCTACTATTCGCTTAAGAGAAGAAATTTCAATGCAATATAGAGCATTAAAAGAAATGAAAGAAATGGCAGCATCTTACGGAATTGATATTTCAAAACCAGCTAGTAATGCAAAAGAAGCAGTTCAATGGACTTATTTTGGATATTTAGCTGCAATCAAGGAAAATAATGGAGCAGCAATGTCTTTAGGAAGAGTTGATGCATTCTTTGATATTTATTTTGAAAGAGATTTAGAAAATGGTGTTATAACAGAGAGTGAAGCTCAAGAAATAATCGATCAATTTGTCATTAAACTAAGAGCTGCTAGACATTTAAGAACACCAGAATATGATGAATTATTCTCTGGTGATCCAACTTGGGTTACTTGTTCTCTTGGTGGCATGACTAATGAAGGCAGAACACTAGTTAATAAAACTTCATATAGAATTGTACATACTCTAGAAAATCTTGAAAGTGCACCAGAACCTAATATGACTATATTGTGGGCACAAGATTTACCTGAAAATTGGAAAAAATATTGTTCAAAAATTAGTATTAAAACAGATTCGATTCAATATGAAAATGACGATTTAATGAGAAGAACAATGGGAGATGACTACGCTATTGCGTGCTGTGTATCATCAATGAGAATTGGAAAAGATATGCAATTCTTTGGTGCACGTTGTAATTTAGCTAAAGCACTTCTATATTCATTAAATGGTGGAATTGATGAAGTAAAAAGAGATTTAGTAATTGACGGATTTACAAAAAATACTGATGAAGTATTAAATTATGATAAAGTACTAGATGGATATCATAAAATGCTAAAAGAAGTATGTAGAATTTATAGTGATGCTATGAATATTATTCACTATATGCATGATAAATATGCTTATGAAGCAGGACAAATGGCTTTACATGATACTAATGTAAATAGATTAATGGCTTATGGAGTGGCTGGATTTAGTGTTGCTGTTGATTCATTATCTGCAATTAAATATGCTAAAGTAAAACCAATTCGCGATGAAGAGGGAATAACTGTTGATTTTGAAATTACTGGAGATTATCCTAAATACGGAAATGATGATGATAGAGTAGATGAAATTGGAAAAGAATTACTAGATTTTGTTTATAAAGAATTAGCTTCTCATCCATGTTATAGAAATGCTCATCCTACATTATCAGTCTTAACAATTACATCGAATGTTGTATATGGATCAAATACAGGTGCAACACCCGATGGTAGAAAAGCAGGTGTTCCATTTGCACCTGGAGCTAATCCAATGCACGGTAGAGATGAGTCTGGAGCAATAGCTTCATTAAATTCTGTTGCAAAATTAGATTGGGAAAATTGTTGTAGAGATGGTATATCAAATACATTTTCAATTGTTCCAAATGCCTTAGGTAAAACATTAGATGAACAAGTTTCTAACTTAGTTACTTTAATGGATGGATATTTTTATAAAGGTGCACATCATTTGAATGTAAATGTTTTAAATAGAGAGACATTAATAGACGCCATGAACAATCCTGATAAATATCCACTATTAACAGTTAGAGTTTCTGGATATGCAGTAAGATTTAATAAATTGACAAGAAAACAACAAGAGGAAGTTATTTCAAGAACTTTCCATGATAAAATGTAATGACTAAAGGTTCAATAGATTCTTTTGAAACATTTAGTACCCTAGATGGACCAGGTATTCGTACTGTGGTCTTTCTTAATGGGTGCAAATTAAGGTGTCTTTTTTGTCACAATCCAGAAATGTGGAATTTAAAGGAAAAAAATTTTACACCCGAAGAAGTTGTTCAAAAAATACTAAGAAATAAACCATATTTTAAAAATGGTGGAGGGGTCACATTTTCAGGTGGTGAACCATTATTACAAATAGATTTTTTAATTGAAACTTGTAAATTGTTAAAACGTGAAAATATTCATATAGCTTTAGATACAGCTGGTGTAGGATTAGGCGATTATGATGAAATTTTATCATTAGTGGATTTAGTAATATTTGATATTAAGTCATTAGATGATATAAATTACATGAAAATGACTGGAAATAAGATTTCTGAATCATTAAAATTTTTAGAATGTTGCCAAAAAAATAACAAAAAAATGTGGATAAGACAGGTAATAGTACCAGGTATTAATGATAGTGAAGCATATATTGATTCATTAGCACATTTTATAAAAAAATTAAAAAATATAGAAAAAATAGAATTATTACCTTTTCATACAATGGCTTATGAAAAATACAAAAAGTTAAATTTAGACAATCCACTAAAAGATAAAGTAAATATGGATAAAGAAAAATGTAATAAATTAGAAAAAATATTATTATCTAAAATAGAAAACAAAAAGTAAATTACCAAAATTTTTAGTAATTTATTTTTTTAGTGGTTAATTTGTTGACAATAATTAAGATATAATGTAAAATTATATTCGTAGCGTGAGGAATGGAGTAGTACTCAAGAGGCTGAAGAGGCGCCCCTGCTAAGGGTGTAGGTCGGGCAACCGGCGCGAGGGTTCAAATCCCTCTTTCTCCGTTAGGTCAGTGAGAACTGTCTGAAACGAGCTTTCAGATAGTTTTTTTACGGCCATATATGATACTGGGAAATGTATTAAAAAGAAAAGTTGAAAAAGATGATGTTATTGAAGTATTGAAAGAGGTATTATCAAAAGATGATGTTGATGAAAAATATGTAAGAGACTTTTTAAAATGCAGTTGCATTGATAGAGATAGTGATAAGATACATTTGGATAAGATATTATTTATTCATGAATATGGCAGTAAGAAGGCAAAAAAAATAGCTGTTGATGAAAAACTAAGGATTATTTAGGAGGATGTAAAATGAATTTTATTGATACATTAAAAAGTGTGGAATTAGTATTAGCCAGTGGTGATGTGCCTTTAGTAGTAGGTGAAAGTGGTATAGGAAAGACAGCGTTAGCTAAGAAATTATCAAGAAAAAACGGATGGAGCTTTATTGTAATAGATGGAAACTTATTAAAGGAAGGAGAAATAGGTGGACTTCCTACTGTTGAATCTTACACTAAAGTTGACAGTAATGGGATATTACATGAAATTAAAACTACAGTATATGCTGTTCATAGTAAGTTAAGAGAAGTTGATGAAGAAATATCAAAAGGGAATTCAGTACTTTTATTCAT
>OLHA01000206.1_pt1 | contig 34281 bp, 27 predicted proteins | sample 1605961 | NCBI WGS metagenome assembly OLHA01 (sample SAMN03283288) | human gut metagenome | biome: human-associated habitat; material: feces | host: Homo sapiens | place: Peru | collected 2012
GTAAATTTAGTATATAATTATTAGTAGACATAAGTTTATTCCTTTCAATGTTTTCATAACAATTACATTGTATCAAACTTATGTCCTTTTTTTAATAAAAATAGTGTAGTGATTTACATCTCACCAACACTATTTATAATACAACCAAATTAAAAGGTAGCTTTGCTACTTTTTTTAATATAAAAAATTTTTATTCATATAATCAATTAGAAGGTTGGTGACTATATGAATAAAGTAAAAATTCCTAATTATTCATTTTCGGAGGAAATGATTAATTCAGTATCCCACGGAGTTGGAGGAATATTCTCAGTAGTAGGTTTAATTATTATGTTAGTAAACGTTCAAAATAAGATTACATTCACATCATATTTTATTTATGGTATGTCATTAATACTTTTATATTTAATATCTTGTGTTTATCACGCTATTCCACCTTATTTGAAATTAAAAAAACTTTTTAGGGTAATTGATCATTGTAATGTTTTTTTACTGGAAGCAGGCACTTTTACTCCTATATGTTTATTATTAATTGGTGGAGTAGAAGGATTTATATATTTTGTTATAATTTGGCTTATAACTATTATTGGTATAATTCTAAATATTGTAAATGTAGATAAATATCAAATGTTTTCTTTATTTTTACATTTATTAATTGGTTGGTCGGTTGTTTTATTATTAAAAAAAATATTAGTTATATTGGATATTAAAGGAATTATCTTTTTATTTGGTGGTGGAATTTTATATTCTATAGGAGCATTTTTATATAAAATTGGTGCAACAAAAAAATATATGCATTCTGTTTTTCATTTCTTTTGTTTAGCTGGTTCATTATTTCATTTTTTTCTAATTTTTTTATATTGTAAATAAAAAAGACATATTATGTCTTTTTAAATTTTATTCAACTGTAACAGATTTTGCTAAATTTCTAGGTGTATCTATTTCTTCACCTTTTAGTTTTGCAGTTTCATAAGCAATCATTTGAAGTGGTACAACAGTTAATAATGGTTGAAATAATTTATGAGTTTTTGGAATTATTACTTTCTTATATTTATTATAGTTTTCATTTGATTTACTATAAATATTATCTAACTCATCAGTAATAATCATATAATTATCTGAACCTCTTGAACCAGTTTCTTCGATGTTACTTAAAGTTTTATCCGCTCTTCTTTCGTCTGTAATAACTCCTATAACAGGTGTTCCAGGCTCTATTAAAGAAATAGTACCGTGTTTCAATTCACCAGCAGCATAAGCTTCACTATGAATATAAGAAATTTCTTTTAATTTTAAAGATCCTTCCATACATAATGCATAATCAATTCCACGTCCTATAAAGAATATATCATTTTTATCATAAAGTGTTTCAGCTATTTCTTTATATTGCTCACAATATTGTTGATTTAATAATTTATCAATTTGAACAGGTAATTCTTTTATTGATTTAAGTACATTTTTAATTTCTTCATTAGAAATATTATTTTTATGATTAGCAATATTTAAAGCTATTAAAGAAAGTAGGGCAATTTGTGCTGAATATGCCTTTGTAGTAGCAACTGCAATTTCAAGTCCTGAGTTTGTATATAATAAGAAATCTACATTTCTTGCTATAGTACTGCCTTCCTTACTTATTATTCCAAGGGTATCTGCACCTTCTTTTTTTGCTCTTTCAATTGCTTTTAAAGTATCAGCTGTTTCACCTGATTGTGATACACCAATAACTAATGACTTATTGTCAATAAAAACTTTTTCATCATATCTAAATTCACTAGCAATTTTAACTTCAACAGGAATATCTGCAAATTCTTCAATCATATTTTTTCCAACTAATCCTGCGTGCATTGCGCTACCACAAGCCACAATTACTATTTTGTTGTAATTTGAAAAATCAGGCATTTTTTCTAAAAGCGAGTCAATACCATTTTCAAAATATGGTGAAATAGTATTTCTTACTACATCAGGTTGTTCGTGAATTTCTTTTAACATAATATGATCATACCCATTTTTACCTATAGCATAATCCTTTTTAGGAAATGTATGTTTTTCTTTTTCTATTTTTTCTCCATTTTTGTTAAAACATTCAACTTTATCTGCAGTTATTTTTGCAAAGTCGCCATTATTTAGTTCCATGTATTTATTTGTATATTCAATAACAGCAGGAACATCTGATGCGATATAATTTTCATTATCACCTAAGGCAATAATTAAAGGACTATCCATTCTTGCTGTATATAATGTTTCGTAATCATCATCACAAATAATTCCTAATGCATAAGCACCTTTTACTTGTTTTTCAAATTCAACAATAGTTTTATTCATATCATTTGTTTCATTATAAATTTTATTTAATAATGCAGCAGCTACTTCTGTATCAGTTGTTGAATTAAATTTAACACCTTCATTTATTAATTTTTCTTTTAGTTCAGCATAGTTTTCAATAATACCATTATGAACAATAGTAATTTTTCCTTGTTTATGAGGGTGACTATTTGTCCTATTAGCAACTCCGTGAGTAGCCCATCTAGTATGTCCGATACCTAAATTTGAATCAGTAAATTCAATTAATTTTTCTAGATTAGCAATTTTTCCTTTTTCTTTGGTAATAACTAAATCATTGTCTTTAACGAATGCGATTCCAGCTGAGTCATATCCTCTATATTCCAATGATTTTAAACCATTTAATAAAACTTCTTGGGCTTTTTTATTTTTTCCTACATACCCAACAATTCCACACATAAAAAAATCCTCCTATATATATGTTTTTTGTGTGTGATATAAAATTTGTTGTAATATTGATTTTACTTTTTGCTTATATCTAACGGTTACACTTCCGTAACAGCATCCGCCGAATAATCGATAACTGCTATCCTCGTCGGCCAATAGGCCCTGGCGCTAATTAAATATTATCAAAATTCCCTCCTAAATAATAAATAACTTTACTTCATTATATAAAAAATATCGAAATTTGACAACAAAAATAATATTTTATCTTGAATTTTTTTATAAAATATTTAATAATATAATATATGATGATATATTAGGGGCGATAAAGTGAAAAAAATTGATGGAATAAAAATTGTTATAATTTCACTAATAAGTATTATTTGTTTAATTTTGATAATTTTTAATTATAAGAATAATGAAATAAATAAGGAAATAGAAAATGAACAATTAAAAGAAGAAAAAATTTCAAATATTAAAAGTCATTATAGTAAGTATGTAAAAACTATATCAGAAACAGATTTATATGCATTAGAAAATGATGAATATAAAAGTGTTGGTAAATTAGGTAATGTAGAACTTATTTTAGATGATATAGAAATAGATGAGAATAGCGAATATTTTAAAATAAATAATTTTGATTCTGATTATTATGTTTTATTTAATACAGTAACTCCTATAGATGAACTTTCTACAAAGGGAGAAAAAGAAGAACGATATAAAAATTATATTCCATTTAATGAAAATGTTATTACTAAGAACGTAACAAAATTATATAAAGATGATAATCTTGTTTATGAATTACCAGAATCTTTAAGCCTACCAATTATTATTAAAGATGATGATAAAATATATGTTGAATATCAAGATGCTTTATTCTATGTTTTAAAAAGTGAAATTGATTCTATTACCTATAACCATAATACCGATAAAACAAATATTGATGGAATTCCAACACTCGTTTATCATTTTGTTTATACTGAAGGAGTAAATCCTTGTGACCAAATAATATGCAATTCAACAACTCAAATTCAAAGTCATATTGATTATTTGAAAAGTGAAAATTATTTTACACCAACTATGAAGGAATTTGAAATGTATATTGATGGCAAATTGCAATTACCTAAAAGCGTTATGATAACAGTTGATGACGGGTGGTATTCTGGAAATGCAAGAGATATATTTACTAACAATAAAATGAATGCTACTATTTTTGTTATTACTTCAATATATGATCCTAAACCTTTAGTTACAGATTATGTTGAAGTTCATTCCCATGGAGATGATTTACATAAACAAGGGGTTTGTCCTGGTGGTCAAGGCGGGGGAATAAAATGTTTAGATAAAAGTGTTTTATTAGCAGACTTAAAAACTAGTAGTGAGAAAACTTTAAATTCTACAGTTTTCTGTTATCCATTTTATGAATATAATGACTATGCAATAAGCGTTTTAAAAGAGGCTGGATATACTATGGCGTTTGCTGGTGAATATGCTGGCGGGCATTACAAAATGACAGTAGGAGCAGATAAATATAGAATTCCAAGATTTACACTTTTAAGTGATTCTTCTGTAAATTATTTAAAGACTATTTTAAATAAATAGTTTACACTAATTATGTGAAAAGAGGATTTTTTCTTCTTTTTTTTATATATTTTTGATATAATGATTTTTGATGATGAGGTGTTTAAATGAGAACTAAAAAAGCAATCCTTAATTTTATTTATGATGCTTTACCACAACTTATTATTTCATTACTAGGTTTTTTTAGGTTTAAGCTTATTTTAAGTAATATGGGAGAAGATGTTTTAGGGGTATATCAATTATTTGGTCAATTAATTGCTTATATAACATTTGTTGACTTTGGTCTTACAAGTGCAGTTTGTTATAGTTTATACTTGCCAATTGCAAAAAAAGACAATGATAAAATAAATGGTATCTTAAGTGGAGCAAAATATGTTTTTAATATTATTACAGTTATAATGTTTATTGTTGGTATTATACTTACATTAGGTATTGGATTTTTTATAAAGGAAACTAATTTATCTTTGATTTTTATTCAAATTTGTTTCTTTTTAATGGTTATTTCCAATATCATAACTTATTTTGTTGCAAGTCATACAATCTTATTTGATGCTGAACAAAATAAATATCAATATATTAAATATACCCAAGTTTTATTATTGATTAAAACAATATTAGAATTAGTATTTATAACAGTATTTAAAAATATTTTATCAATATTAATATTAGGAGTAGTAGCATCTATTATTCAAAATATTATAATAGTTAAAATATCTAGAAAAAAACATCCAGATTTAAAATTAAATGTAAAGAAAGATTTATGCTTTTGGCAAAAAACTAAAGAGTTGATACCTCACAAAGTAGGAACCCTTGTAGCTAATAATATAGATGTTGTTATAATTTCTAAATATATTGGTTTAGCGCAAGTAGTAACATATACTTCTTATATGTATATAATAAATACTCTAGTAACGATATTTTCTAAATTATCTACGGCAACATCGTCAGGAATTGGTAATTTGCTTGCAACAGAGCCTGAAAAAGCTTATGATAAATTTCTAGAATATAATTCTTTTGTATTTTTTCTAGCTACTATAATTTGTGTTCCACTTTATTATGCGATTTCACCGTTTGTATCAATTTTTTATGGTAGTAGTTATGTAGTTAATAATTTTACTTGTTTATTATTTATATTTTTAGTTTTTTATAATATTATTAGAACTATATTTAATATTTTTGTTAATGCTGCAGGTTTATTTAAAGAAACTATAATTTGTGTTTATATTGAAGTTTCTATAAATTTAGTTTTATCATTAATACTAATTAAATATTTAGGAATAACAGGAGTTATTTTAGCAACTTCTATTGCTTATGTTGTAAGTGAATATATATTAAAACCTAGCATTATAAACAAAAATGTATTTAAAAATAAAATATCTATATACTATAAGGATTGTTTTATATATTTTATAATAATTATCATAAATTTATGTTTAGTATATTTTGCTAAAAATATTTTAATTGTAAGCAATTTATTTAATTGGGTAATATTTAGTGGTATTATATTTGTTTGCAATTTACTAATAACATTTATATATTATAAATTAATCAAAAAATTGGATTTTTTAAATAGAATTATTCCAGTTAAATTGAAAGGAAAAATCAAATTATGAAAGATGTAAGTATTATTGTTCCTGTTTGGAATGTACAAGAATATCTAAGAAAATGTTTAGATAGTTTAGTAAATCAAACGTTTGATAACTATGAAATTTTAGTTATTAATGACGGAAGTCCTGATAATAGTGATTTAATTATTGAAGAGTACGCTAAAAAATATCCTGATTTAATAAAAAGTTTAAAGAAGGAAAATGGTGGACAAGCAAGTGCTAGAAATCTTGGTTTAAGTAGGGCTAATGGTGAATACATTTTGTTTGTTGATTCAGATGATTGGGTTGATAAAACAATTGTAGAAAAATTATATAATAGAGCTATTAATACTAATTCAGATATTGTCATTTGCAATGCCTATAGTGTTCAAAATGGCAAAATATTACCTTATCAACTTTTTGGTAATTATTCAAAAGACTTAAAAAAGAATTATATTGTATCTTGCGAGGGAGCTTGTTGGGGACAACTAATAAAAAGAAGTATAATTGTTGATAATAATTTATATTTTTTAGAACATCATTTTTATGAAGATATTGCAGTAATTCCATCTCTTTGTCTATTTACAAGAAATATATCTTATTTGAATGAAAATTTATATTATTATTTAATTAGAAGTGGTTCAACAATGAAGCAGGTTACTTACAATAAATCATTAGAAGATATATTTGATTCTCTTGAATATCTTAGTAACATTTTTAAAAAGAATAATTCATATAAAAAATATTATAATGAACTTGAATATATTTATATAGAACATTTACTTCACGCCGCTTCATTAAGATTTTTTAAATTTGAAAAGTATGATGAACTTTCTAAGATTGTTAAAATAATGCGTGATGAATTTCCAAAATGGAAAGGTAATATTTATTATAAGAAAAAAGATTTAAAACATAAAATAGTGTGCAGTTTATTTTATAAGAAAAAATATAATATTTTAAAACTTATTTTAAAAGGATAGTGATATAGTGAAAAGAAATATTTTATTTGTTGTTGATGAAAAAAGAATGGGTGGAGTATCAGTTTTATTTGAAACTATTATTTCATTAATGAATATTAGTAATTATAATATTGATCTATTAGTTTTACATAATAATGGCGAAATGTTTAAAAATTTACCTAGTAGTATTAATATTATTTATGGTTCTTCTTATTTTGAAGCAATTGATTATACTATGAAGGAAATAATAAAGAAAAAAAGTATAAAATTGTTATTAAAGAAAATCAAGGTAGTATTAGATATGAAAACAGGTCATATTGAAAATGTCATAAAAAAAGAAAGAAAAAAAATATTAACAAAAAAATATGATGTTGAAATTGCTTTTAAAGATGGATTTACTGCTTTATTTACAGCTTTTGGTGATAGTAAAAGAAAAATTCACTGGTTACATTATGAATATAAAAAGACTAATCCTAATGGAAAATATGATAAATTATTCAAGAGAATTTTACCTACATTTGATAAAATTGTTGCAGTATCAGATAATGTAAAAAAATGTTTTAATGACATATATCATTTAGATGATAAAGTTATTGTTATTTATAATGTTGTTAACGGAGAAAAAATAATTGAATTATCAAAAGAAGAAAGTAACGTTTTACTAAATAGCAATGAATTAAACCTTGTTTCTGTTGGAAGACTTCATGAAATGAAGGGTTATGATAGACTAATTGACACAATTTACAAACTTAAAAGTGATGGAATATTTGATAATGTTAAGTTAAGAATATATGGTGATGGACCTCTTTTTGAAACATTAAACCAAAAAATTTCTGATTTAGAATTAACAAATGATATATTTTTAATGGGTAGTGTAATGAATCCTTACAAATACATAAAAAATTCTGATTTATTCATTTTATCATCTATTTATGAACCATTTGGTCTTGTTATAGTAGAATCACTTACCTTAGGTGTTCCTGTTCTTGCTACGTTAAATTCAGCTACAGATAAATTAATTTCAAATGATTATAATGGATTAATAGTTGAAAATAGTTTAGATGGATTATATTCAGGATTAAAAAAAATAATTGAAAATAAGGAAATATTAAAAAAATATAAGAATAATTTAACTGATTATTTTTATGATAATAATGAGCAATTAAATAAAATTAAACAAATATTAGATTAGGTGATTTATGAAAAAAGTAGTAACAAGTGATTTCATTATAAAGTTGACATTTATATTTTTATTAATTCAGCCAATACTTGATATAAAAGTATTTTATGATTATGAAATTTTAGGTGTTACAATTCCAACTATAATTAGACTTATATTTTTTGCTGTATTATTTTTGTTATTTATTTTTAATAAAAAAAGACTTAAATTACCAATCATATATTTTGTTTTATTCTTTATATATTCTATCTTGCATTTAATAAACGCTAATAATAACTATGTAAATGTTTTGGGAAAATATTCTATATCAAGTGAAGTGATTTATTTAATCAGATTAGCAATACCTATGATGTTTATTTTGTTTAGTTACAATTATAAAGTTGAATTTAATAAAATAAGTAAATTATTTTTTATTGTTGCACTTATAATATCTAGTATAATCACTGTTACAAACTTATTAGGTATCTCGTATCCTAGTTATTCACAAACACAATCTATAAACGGTAATTTTTTTGATTGGATGTTCTTATCTAAAATAGATAATGGTTACTATAACCTAGCAACTAAAGGATTATTTGGGTATGCTAATCCATTATCAGGATTAATGTGTCTTATTTTACCAATACTTTTATATAGTTTTTATAAAAAAAGTAATTTAAAGAAATTTTTAATAATTTATTTATTTCTTATTTCTATGTTAATAGTTGGAACTAGAATTTCTTCATATATGACAATAATTATATTAGTTGTTATGTTAATTATTTACCTAGTTTTATCTAGTTTATTTAAACTTAAAATAGATAACACAAAGACATTAACTTTGAATATCTTATTAATAATTTTATTAATACCATTTTTTATTAATGCACCTATAATGTTTTCTTCTGATAGAAAAACCTCAGAAAGTGAGGCTAATTATGCTACCGAAAATAAACTTTTAACTGTAGTTAATAATTATAGAGAAAAAATTGAAAAAGGTGTATCAAAAGAAGAGGAAGAGGAAATAAATAAATTTATTAAAGGAAATTATAAATATTTTTCCATTAATGATGATTTAGCACCTGATAAATATTTATATGAAGATTATTTAATATTTTGGATGAATTATTTTGAAGAATCATATAAAAATCAAAATAATACTCGTGATTTTGAATTATATTTATATAAACATATATATGAACATAATAATAACAAATTAGATATGATTTTAGGATATGGATATTCACAAAATTTTAATGATGGTGTTGTCTTAGAAAGAGATTTTGTATATCATTTTTATACTTTAGGAATATTTGGATTAATCTTATTTATTATTCCTTATTACGCTATTTTAATTTATTCAATTATAAAAGTTTTAACTAATTTAAAAGAAAAATTAACTCTAGAAAATGTAACCTATATATTGACAATTGGAATATTAGTTTCTATTGCAATTATAGGTGGTAATATATTTGATTTCTTTGGTGTAAATATTTTTCTAAGTTTTATATGTGGTCAATTACTTTATAATATGAATACAAAAAAAGATTGGGATGTGGTTTATTTGAATAAATGTGATAATATTGCAGTAAGTGTTGTAGTTCCTGTTTATAATGTAGAAAAATATATAGATAAATGCTTAAATAGTTTGGTAAATCAAACTTTAAAAAACATTGAAATTATTGTAGTAAATGATGGAAGTCCTGATAATAGTAGTAAAATTATTGAAAAATACGAAAATAAATATCCAAACTTAATAAAAAGTTATGTTAAAGAAAATGGTGGATTAAGTGATGCCAGAAACTTTGGAATTGAAAAATGTAGTGGTGAATATATAGCTTTTTTGGATAGTGATGATTATGTAAATTATGATATGTATGAAAAATTATATAAGAAAGCAGTTAGCAAAAATTTCGATGTTGTAGTTTGCGATACATTATATGATTATGAAACAAAAAAGAAATTTTGTTCTTCTAAAATAAATGAAGATTTATTTAAAAAGGAAGACATAAAAAAAATGATGGTAGATTTTTATCCAGCTGTATGGAATAAAATTTATAAAAAAAGTTTGTTTGATAATGGAATAAGATTTAAAAAAGGTATTTGGTTTGAAGATGTTGAATTTATATATCGTTTAATACCAAGTATTAACAGTGTTGGTGTAGTTAGTGAAGCATTAATTAATTATGTCCAAAGAGAAGGCGCTATTACAAAAACATTTGATAAAAGAGTATATGATTATATAACTGATTGGAATTCAATTATCGATTATTATAAATCAAATAATCTGTTTGATGAATATAGAGATGAACTTGAATATTCTTGTACTAGATACTTATTTGCAACTTTTGTTAAGAGTTTATCTAAAATGAATGATAATAATGAATTTGAAAGAGGAGTTAACTTAGCAATTTCTAAAGTTAGTGAAAATTTTCCGAATTACAAAAAAAATAAATATTTAAAAAAACTTACTTTAAAGAATATATATTTAAGAAATTTCAGTTTAAAACTTGCAAATGTATTTTTTAAAACTAAAAATAAATAAAAAGCAAAAATTTGCTTTTTTTTATAGTATAATAGAATATACATAAAGGTTTAATTTATGATAAAATATAACTAATTAAAAGGAATGATATTTTTATGAAGTATATAATTCAAAACAACAATTCCAATTATGGAGAAGAAATTAAAAAAATTATAAATCAAAATAAAGAAAAAATATTTAATTTTTTTAATGCAAAAGAAACTGATTTACAATGCACTATATACATATATGATAGTATTGAATCTTTAATAGATGGATTAAAAAATAGGGGATTTAAAGATTTTCCTGATTATATGTGTGCTTGTTTTAAAGATGAGGACAATTCTTTAAATTTTTTTGAACCAAAAGATAATCCTAGCCTACAAGAATGGTCTAAAGAAGAATATAAAAATGTTATTTATCATGAATTAATACACGCTGTACAATATAATTTATTTGGATATTTACCAGAATGGCTAAGTGAAGGTATTGCAAAATATTTAGATGGTACATATTCTAAAGGTGTTAAATGTCTGTTAGATAACTATATAAATAATAATCCAATTCCCAGTCAAAGTGAAATCGAAAATGAATTTGGTATGCATAGTTATGATAGTTACGATTATGCATATTTAATGGTTAACTATTTAATTGAAACATTAGGTAAAAACAACTTTATTGTATTATTAAGAGAAAAAATAGAACTAAAAGTTATTAAAGAAAATTTATTAAATAAATCTATAAATTATTATAATTATAAATATGGAATAAAAAATGATTTAGTTGAAGAAAACACAAATAACTATAGTAGAAAATAATCTTATTAATAATAAATATTAAAAAAATACAAATTTTTGAGAATTAACAAATTAAAAGCAAAATACCTTGGTAATTTAAATTAATTTTTTTATTAAAAGAGTAAGTGAAAAAGATAAAAATGTTATTAGATGATATGAAAATTAGATAGATTGTGTAAATTCTATCTTTTTATGTTATAATTTATATGGTGGTATAATGAAAGAACGTAATTTTAATTTAGACTTAATTCGCTTTGCAGCTATATTTAGCGTTATTGCAATTCATTTTATTAGAAATATAGGCTTTTATGCAGTAAATATAACTGGATTTAGTTTATCGCTTGCAGTTTTTTTTAGAACTGTACTTGAGATATGTGTGCCTTTATTTTTACTTTTAACTGGTTATTTGATGAATAAGAAACAGTTATCAAAAAAATATTATTTAGGAATTGTTAAAGTTGTATTTGTATTTTTTAGTGCTAAAATAGTTTATTTATTGGTTGATCATTTTTATTTTCACGAAATAGATAGTTTTGCAACTATTTTAAGACATATTTTTAGTTATAGTGATCTTGTTTATTATAATGATTATTCTTGGTATGTAAATATGTATTTTGGACTATTTCTTTTGATACCTTTTTTTAACTTAATATATCATAATTTAAAATCAAAAAAAGAAAAACAAGTTTTAATTTTAACTTTATTATTTTTAACATCTCTTTCTTCTTTAAATATAAAACATATTACAATTATTCCTGATTGGTGGGGACCAGTTTATCCTATTACTTATTATTTTATAGGTGCATATTTATCCGAATATAAAATAAATATAAAAAAATCATATTTAGTAATAGCGTTTGTTTTGCTTAATTTAATTAGCTCAATTTTCTATATTTTCATAAGTTATGATAAGATTTTTGTAACTAGAGATTTTAATGACTATAGGGGACCAGTTACATTTATTTGTTCAGTTTTATTCTTTGTTATAGTACTTAATTTAAATACTAAAAAAGTACCAACAAAAATAAAAAAATTTGTAATTAAAACGTCTGAAATATCCTTTGGAATGTATTTATTTTCATTTATAGTTGATAAAGTATTTTATGATAAATTTAATAGTATTTTTTCTACGTTTGATGAAAAATTTATTTATGGCATTATAGTTGTTCCACTTATTTTTATGCTTTCTTTTTTCTTATCTTATCTCATAGATATAATTTATACAAAATTTATAAATCCTTTAATAAAAAGGAATTAATATATTTCTTTACTATATTATGAATTTATTGTATAATTATTGTAGTATTAGGTAGGTGACTATATGAAAAAAATCACTTTTATTACTTTACATTTAGGTTATGGAGGAGTTGAAAATGCTCTAACAACATTATCTAATAGTTTAACTAACAATTATGAAGTTGAAATTGTATCTGTTTATAAAAGAACTGATTCACCAGTTTTTAAATTGGATAAAAATATTAAATTAACATATTTAATCAATCACGCAGATATGAAATTTAGACACGAAAAAAATCCAATTAAAAAATTATTTTATAAAATATATGATAATATAATTGAGAAAAAATTAGTAAAAAAACATATGAAGAAATGTGATAGTGATATTATTATTTCTACAAATTTAAAATATAATAATTCTATGAATAAGTTTTGTAATAAAAATACTACTAAGATATTTTGGGAACATACTGATCCTGAAAGTAATAAAAAATATATAAAAAATGTTATAAAATCCGTTAAAAATCTAGATTATTTTGTATTAGTTTCTAAATATTTACAGGAATTTTATTTAGAAAAAATTCATAGTAATAAGTGTAGGTGTGTATATATTCCAAATGCCCTAGAAAGTATTCCTGATAGTAATCTTAAAAAGGATAACAAAAGTATTGTTACAATTGGTAAACTTTCTAAAGAAAAAGGATATGTAGATTTAATTGAAATTTTTAAATATGTAAGTTTAAAATGTCCTGATTGGCAATTAAATGTTATTGGAGACGGGATTGAAAGAGATAATATCTTAGATAGAATAAAAGTATATAAGTTAGAAAATAATGTTATTTTGCACGGATTTAAAGATAAAAAATTTATCAATAAAATGTTAGAAAAATCTTCAATTTATGTAGCGAGTTCTTTAACTGATGCTTTTGGTATGCCAATTTTAGAAGCGTTTTCGTATGGATTACCATGTGTTGCTTTTTCTGCTTCTCCAGGCGCTAGAGAAATTATTAGTAATAACTGGGACGGATATTTAATTGATAATCTTGATAAGGAAAAGATGGCAAAAAAAATAATAGATTTAATTAAAAATGAGAATAGACGTATTGTTATGGGTAATAATGCGATTAAGAAGAGTTTAAAATATAGTATAGATATTATTAAAGAAAAATGGTTAGAAATTTTAAATTAAAAGGAAGTGAATTATGAAAAAAGTTATGTTTATTGCCAGTACTGGTGGACATTTGAGTGAATTATTACAACTAAGTCCTATTTTTAAAAATTATGATTATACATTAATTACTGAAAAAACAAAAAGTAATATGGGACTTAAGAGTAAACATCCTGGGAGAGTTTTTTATTTAATTCCTGGAACTTATACAGCATTTGCTTCAAAAATAATTTATCCTTTTAAATTTATTGGTAATTGTATTAAATCTTTATATTTTTTTCTTAAAATAAAACCTGATGTTGTAATTACAACTGGTGCACATAACACTGTTCCTATGTGTTATATAGCCCACATATTTAAGAAAAAAGTTATTTTTATTGAAACTTTTGCTAACAGCGAAGGCCCTACTAAATCAGGTAAAATGGTTTATCCTATCGCAGATAAATTTATTGTACAGTGGGAAGGTATGTTAGAATTTTATCCTAATGCAATTTACGGAGGATGGATTTACTAATGATAAATTTTATTAAGAAAGAAGTTAGAGAAAATAAAAGTATTTACATTGTTGCCTTTTTTTTATTTTTAATTTTAGTATATACACATTTTAATACTTTTGTTGCTAATGATGACTTACCTTATTCTTTTCTTTATAGGGGAAGCGATAGAATTACTAGGTTAGGACAAGTACTAGCGAATCAACTTGCCGATTATAAAAATTTGAATGCTAGATTTTTTGTTCATTGCATATTACAAAGTGTTTTAATATTTGGTAAAAGTTTATGGTCTATTTTAAATCCTTTAATGATAGTAATTAGTATAGTAATGTTACTTAAAATTATAAAATTAAAAACTAAAAATTTTAATAATTTTTTATCAGTAATTATATTTATAAGTTGTTTTCTTTTAATGATAAATTATAAATGGGTCATATATTGGGTAGCAGGATCTATTAATTATGTGTGGGTATTTACATTTTTGTCAATTATTTTATATTTGTTTTATAAATATGGATTTTGTAAATATAAAGTAGTAAATACTATTATTATTGCGATATTGTGTGCCATTTGTGAATGTACGATGGTATTTACAATTTGTTTTGTAATTTGTAACTTTGTATTATCAATTATAAAAAATAAAAAAATTGATTATTCATATTTTATTTATTTTTTAGGATTTTTAGGAAGTTTAGTTTTACTTTTATCCCCTTCAACAGCATTAAGAATGGGAAGTGATGAGGTATGGAGTAGTTTAAGTTTAATTCAAAAACTTTTAACTTCAATACCAGTTGTTTCTAAAAATCTATTTAATTTAACTAATATATATAATATTTTGCCATATATATTTATTTTCTCAGTTATTGCTAGTTTACGTAAACTAAACACAAAATATTCAAATATTTCTATTTTAATTATAATTATTAATATAGTTTTGATTTACTTTGTCAATAATAATTGGTTATATTTTACCCTTACTTTATTATTAGTTAATGGTGAATTTTATTGTCATATCAAAAATAATAAAAAAGAATTTTTAAATCTTAGTTTAGCTATGTACGCTGTTATATTTTTTAATATTTTAATACCATTGTATTATGCGGCAAGACCAAATTATTACTTTTATTTATATATGATTTTTTATTTTGTATATACGCTAAACTATTTAGACATATTAAATAAATTTAAGGAAAACCGTATATTTATTATAATAATTTTATTACCATTTTTAACTTTATGTGGTAATGAAATCTATGTATATACTAAAATAGGCAATTATTATTCTGAAAGATTAAAAGAAATTGAAGAATATAAAAATACTCGTAATGGTGATTTAATATTAACTAAAATGCCAGAAAAATATGGTAACTATCATATTGATATAAATGAACCTACTAAAGAGTGGTTTACATATAAATATTTTTTAGATTATTATGATTTAGATGAAAATACAAATATTATTTTTAAATAATTTTAGGAGGATTGAATTATGATTTTAGTTACATTAGGTACTCAAGATAAATCTTTTTCAAGATTGCTTACAGCAATTCAAAAACAAATCGATTTAGGTATAATTAAAGATAAAGTAGTAGTACAAGCTGGTTGCACTAAATTTGAATCTAAAGATATGGAAATTTTCGATTTAATTCCGATGGATGATTTTGATAAACTTATAAAACAATGTGATTTATTAATTACTCATGGTGGTGTTGGAAGTATTATAGCAGGACTTAAAAATAATAAAAAAGTAATTGCTGCTGCAAGATTAAAAAAGTATAAAGAGCATATTAATGACCATCAATTACAAATAATTGATAATTTTTCAGCAAGCGGTTATATAATGAAACTAGATAATTTTGATTTACTTGGTGATTTAATAGAAAAATCTGTTAATTTTGAACCTAAAAAATATAAAAGTAATGTTGAAAATTTTAGAAATACAATAGTAGAGTGCATTGAAAATTTATGAATAAGAAGTATTTAAAAATTATATTATTAATAATTTTTGTATTTTTTTTGAGTATTGGTTTTTTGATTCCTTATACAGGTGACGACTGGAATAATTTAATTAATCATAATGGTAATTTAAAATTTATAATTCAATCTGCAATTTTTAATTATAATTCATTTGAAGGAAGATTTTTTAGTAGAATTTTTGTATTTTTGTTTAATTATTATAAGCCACTTTGGGTTATTATAAATGCTTTTGGAATGGTATTTTTATATTATTTTATGACTAAAGTATCAATTAAAAGTAATAAAATTTTTATGTTTTTACTCACATTTCTTTGTTTATTATTGGTTGATAGAGAAACTTTTTCACAAATATATGTCTGGATAACAGGAAATACTACTTATTTTATTCCTTTTTTATTTATGATATTTATTATTTATATAAATAGAGACATATTTGAAGAAAAAAACACTAATTTTAAATATAATAAAATTTGGTTAATTGTTTTACCAATTTTAAGTTTTGTATTTAGTATGTTTGTTGAAAATGTAAGTGTTGGTATTATTACAACGATTATATTAATTTTGATATATGATTATAAAAAATATAAAAAAATTAATTATCCTTTAATATTTTCTTTATTAAGTTCTATGATAGGTTTATACTTGATGTTAAATAGTCCTGGTACGAAAAATAGAATTGATGATATGGAATCTTTTTCATCACTCAGTTTATTTTCAAAACTACTTATATCATTTCCAAGACAAATGAATTATGTGTTTATAAAAAATAGTTTCTTTATTTGTTTAGTATTAGTTTATTTAATATATAATATTTTTAAAAATTATAAAGGTATAAAGAAAATTTTACTAATGCTATTTGTAAGTGTTATTCCTTTAATAACTGTATTAGCAAATACTTATTATGTTATATTTGATAGATATATAAATAGATTAATGTTTTTTATTGATTGTTCTTCTATTTTTATATTTATTTATTGGGTTTTATTTTTAGTACTTTTAATTTATTTTGTAATAAAATTTAATAAAAATGATAATTATAAAATTTTATTTTTCTTCTTAATCGCACTTATAAATAATGCTGCTATGTTAATTTCTCCACTTGCAGGAGGAAGAACTTCTTTTTTATCTACCATAATGCTTTATATTTGTGTTATAATACTTTTAGATAATTTAAATATTAAATTATTTTGTAATAATAAAATTCTAATTATAAGTGGCTTATTTTGTATTACTTTAATGGGTTTATTTATTAAGCATTATATATATTGTTATAATTTGGATTTAAAACGTGAAGAATACATAAAAAAACAGTTGAGTGAAAATAAATCTGAAATTGAAATTATAATTTTGCCGGAATTTTATTTATGGAATGCTAATGCTTGGAATGATTGGCATATGTTTACATTTAAAGAGTATTATAATATACCAGCAGAAAAAAGTGTTAAATTAGTTTATTTAGATTCTATCAGTGATTAGGAGGTTAAAATGAAGTTATCTATTGTAATTCCTTGTTATAATGAGGAAAAGAATGTCGAAATTATTCATAATACAATTGTTAAAATGCTCTATAATAAAAAAATATCTTATGAAATGATTTTTGTAAATGACGGTTCAAAAGATAATACTATATTAGAGTTAAAAAATTTAATTGAAAAAGATGAGGCAAATATTAAGGTTGTAAATTTTTCTAGAAATTTTGGTAAGGAAGCAGCAATGTATGCAGGATTAAAAGAGTCAAGTGGAGATTATGTAACTATAATTGATGCCGATATGCAACAAAATCCTTCTCTTGTATTAAAAATGCTTGGAATATTAGAAAATGATCCTTCTTTTGATAGTGTAGCGGCTTATCAAGAGGTCAGAAAAGAAGGTAAAGTTTTATCAGCTTTTAAGAGAATGTTCTACAAGTTAATAAACAAAATTTCTGAGGTTGAATTTGTCAATGGTGCAAGCGATTTTAGAATGTTTAGAAGAAATATGGTTGACGCAATACTAAGTATGCAGGAGTATTATCGTTTTTCTAAGGGAATATTTAGTTGGGTAGGATTTAATACCTATTATATGCCATATCAAGTTTCTGAAAGGGCAAATGGAACAAGTAAATGGTCATTTTGGAAGTTGTTTAAATATGCGATTGATGGTATTGTTTCATTTACAACAACACCACTTAGAATTGCGACAATATTAGGTCTTTTAATTTCTTTCGGTTCATTCATTTACTTTATTATAGTGATTGTTCAAACGTTTATTTGTGGTATTGATGTACCTGGATATGCTTCCTTAATTGGAATTGCTTTATTACTAGGTGGTATTCAGTTATTATCTTTAGGTATAATTGGTGAATATTTAGCTCGTACTTATATTGAAAATAAAAAAAGACCAATTTATATTGCTAAAGAAGTTATTACAACAAAAAATAAAAAAAATTAAATTATTAAAGGATTTTGATATCCTTTTTTTGTATATTAAAAATAGTACGTTAATTAATTTCACAAAAAAGGAACTGCCGGATTAACAGTTCCAAAAAAGAATAAAAAGGGGTTGGCTAGTGTGATACTAGCTCCAATTCGTCTAAATCGAATTGGTACTGTATATACTAATCGAAAATGCGAAAAAAGTCAATATTTTTTCGACAAAAAAATTAAATAATTTTAAAAAATATTGATTATCGAACAAAAGTTTGCTAAAATATAAATGATTGTAGGTGGATATATGGAATTAGATAAAATTAGTGGTATTGGTCCAAAAACTATTACATATTTAAACAAATTAGGAATATATGATATGAAATCTTTGATTTCGTATTATCCTTTTAGATATAATATTTTAAAAAGAAGTGATTTATCTTTAATACAGAATGGTGATAATGTAGTATTAGATGGAACTGTTTATAGTATTCCAACTGTTTTTTTCTTTGGAAAAAGACGTGATAAAATGACATTTAAAATTAATATTGGAAATAAAATTACCACAGTTATTATATATAATCGAGGTTTTTTAAAAAAGAATATTTTGGTAGGTGGAGATATAACCATTATAGGAAAATTTGATTTAATGCATAATACTATAATAGCGAGTGATATAAAATTTTGTAAATTACCTGACACTCCACAAATTGAACCAATATATCACGCAAATTATAGCATTAGTTCTAATAAAATACATAGTTATATTTTGGAATCATTAAAAAATAATATTTCTATATTTGATTATGTTCCTGATGAATATATAAAAAAATATAATTTAATAAATAAAAATGATGCGATTAAAATATGCCATATACCCAATAATATTGATGCGTTAAAGCGTGCCTTATATAGACTTAAGTATGAAGAATTATTTTTGTTTATGTTAAAGATTAATTACTTAAAACTAAAAAATAATTTTCAATTTGGGTTAAAAAGAATTGTAGATAAAAATAAGATTAATGAATTTATTTCAAATCTAAGCTTTAAACTAACACCTGATCAAGAAAAATGCGTTGATGAAATATATAATGATTTAATTAGTGAAAAAAGAATGAATAGACTTATACAAGGTGATGTTGGAAGTGGTAAAACTATATTAGCAATAATTTCTATGTATATAAATTACTTAGGTGGATATCAAAGTGCTTTAATGGCACCAACTGAAATATTAGCTACTCAACATTTTGAAAATGTTAAAAAGCTATTTGAAAAATACAATATTAATGTATCTTTACTTACTGGAAAACTAAAATCAAAAGATAAAAAAATAATTTATGAAAAATTACAAAATGGTGAAATTGATGTAGTTATAGGTACACATGCCTTATTTACAGATGATGTAAAATATAATAATCTAGGATTAGTTATTACTGATGAACAGCATAGATTTGGCGTTAATCAACGAGCAAGTTTAAAAAACAAAGGATTTGTTCCTGATGTTTTATATATGAGTGCAACACCAATTCCAAGAACATACGCACTTACTATATATGGTGATATGGATATCTCAAGTATAAAAACATTACCATCTGGTAGAAAAGAAATTATTACATATTTAAAAAATGATAATCAAATAAAAGAAGTTTTAAATATGATGTATGAACAATTAAAAGATGGTCATCAAGTATATGTGATAGCGCCTCTAATTGAAGAAAGTGATAAAATTAGTTTAGAAAATATTAATGAATTGTATGAAAAAATGAATAAGGCTTTTGGTAAAATATATAATGTTGGTATGTTACATGGAAAAATGACTGCACAGGAAAAAGAAGAAGTAATGGAAAAATTTGAAAAAAATATTGTTCAAATTTTAGTTAGTACTACTGTAATTGAAGTTGGAGTAGATGTAAAAAATGCAACTATGATGGTTATTTTTGATAGTTATAGATTTGGGTTGTCAGCTATTCATCAACTTCGTGGTAGAGTGGGAAGAAATAGTTTACAATCATATTGTATTTTAATTAGTAATAAGAATACAGAAAGATTAAAAATTTTAACTGAAACTAATGACGGATTTAAAATCAGTGAGGAGGATTTTAAACTCCGTGGTAGTGGTGACTTATTTGGTGTTAGACAAAGTGGTGATATGAATTTTAAATTGGCAAATATTAAAAATGATTATGATATTTTGCTAAGGGCAAAAAGTGATAGTGATGAATATTTAAAAAATATTGATTTATATTCTGATATAAAAACAAATAAATTAAAAGAATTACTATATAGTTCTAATGGACTTGATTAATAAAATTATAAAGTTGACTTTTAATGATTTTTAGTGTATTATTACTATAGCGTGATAGTAGTTCACGCGATTGCTCTTACGGTTTTTAATGTGAGAGTATAACCAAACCCCCTGAAGAGAGCGATTAACTTATATCGCTCTCATTTTTTGTAGGAAATATAAGGGTTTTATCAATTTCATGGTTCTCTAAAAATAGAATTAGGTACCATTTAGGTACCATTTTCATTTAAAAAGGATATTTTTAGAGCATTTTTATAGCAATAGAATTAATGGATTGTAAGAAAATAGTGATATAATAAGATGTAGGTGGTAATATGAACCTTAGAGATTTAGGAATAATTTATAATAAAACAGTTGAACATCCTGAAAATGGAGTTGGAACAATCGATAATTTATATGCTATATATAAAGACAATAAAGTATCATTTTGTGTCGAAGTTAAATTTATTAAAAACGATAAAAGCGTTTTTGGATTATTTGGAATAGATTTATTAAAGGGAGAAATTACATCTTTATCATATTATAACTACTTATGGTATTTAAAAAATATCATTAAAATTGATTTTAAAACGGGCTATTTAAATATTTATAAAATGTTGAAAAAAAAGAAATATGATAATTGTCAATTGAATGCTATAAATTGTTTTATAACAATCGATAATGATGAAGATTTAATAAGCTATGAATCTGATTCATATTGTGAATTATTAGATAATGGAATTAAAGTAAAACCAGATATAGCAATTTTACATACTTCCAGTGGATTGTCAACGTCATATTTTGAAATAAATGAAAAAGATTATAATAAAAAAAATTTTAGTAATATTGATTTATCAACTAAGGTTGAAGTATTTATTAAATATAATAATGATTATTATTCTGAATTTGGAAATATAAAGAAGACTTTAAAACAAGATAAAACAATAGGATTTATAATAGAGCCTGTTGAAACAACATTGTTAAATAATATTATTCTAGGTAATATAAATTTTCAAAATATTACTCCATTAGAAATGGTTAGCATTATAATGAATCAGTCAAAAGTGACTAAGCTTGCCAATGAACTACCTAATAAAAATCTTCAGAAATATAGATATATTACATTTCTTCAAAATGTTGAAATAGATAAGGAAGAGTTAATAATAGGCGAAATGATATTATCAAAAAGATTAGATGATGTAAACTTTTCAAACATGAAATTGCCTAAAAATAATTTTGTTTATGTAACCATATACACTTCTGCAAAAAATATAGCAGATGCAATCAACATTTCACAAAAGAAAATTAAGAACATTTTGAATTTTGTCGAATTAACACAAAAAAATAGTACATTTTTTGAATTGTATGACAAAAAAGAAGAAATTACAAATTGGGATATACATAATTTATTTGTTGATTATAAAGTTAATCCTTCATATTTGATTTATAATGTATTAAATCCAAAGCAAGTTATTTATAATGATTTTTCTGCAATGACTTTAAAGAAAATTGCTAATATATCAAAAGAGGATAATATAATTAAATACTATGAAGAATTAGAGAAAATATTATATCTTCCCAACTCAGTGGTTGATGATTTATATGAATCCATTTATTGGTTAAATAAAGGTTTGGAGTCAATTAATTATGATTTAAATAGATCTGTTATTTATTTAAATATTGCTTGTGAATATGTAACAAAAGGTGAAAAAGGCGAAAGCTTTATAGATAAGCATCCTGAAATTAAAAAATTTAAAAAGCCACTAAAGAAATATATAAAGGAAAATGTTGTTGACGAAGATATTTATACAGATTTGATAGGAATTGTTATGGGAGCACTGAATGATACAACATTACCTAATCGATTTGAATGTATGTTAAGGCGCTTAGATCTTAAATTTTCCGAAAATGAGATATCAATATATAATAAAATGAGAAAAGCTAGAAATGCTATAGTTCATAAAGAATATAAAATAGAAGTCTTTAAGCATGATATCATTATCTTCTATATTATGCTTTCTAAGATTATTTTTGTAAAGATGGTGAAAGAATCTAATGAAAATATACAAGTTATTAATAGAATATTCTAAATATTTAAAGAATAATAATTCTGAAGTGTCGTTATTATTGAATTTATATGGAAGATTGGAAACAATTAAAAATGATCCTGAATATATAGATTACTTTCAATTATTAAGAAATTACTACTATTATTATTTTTATTCGCCTGTAATTACATATGATGTTATAAACAATATATACTTAAATGGTAAGTTTAACCAATTTATAACAAAAAATAAATGTGAAAAAATATTACAAAATGAGGATATTAAAACATTTGTTGAGCAATCAAAAAAAGTAAATAATATCATAATTAAAAAAATAAGTGAATTTTTTTCACAAGAGTATAAAGATTCAAGTGTTGAAAATTATTATTGTAATTCTATTATGAATGAACTTGGTAAAGCTAACGTTTTACTTCCTATATCAATTATTAACAGTAATTCTAAATGTGTATCTAAATATGCAGAAAATAGAGGAAAAATTCAAAAAGAAGGAATATTTACTTATCCATATTTAATAACAAAAGAATTTATCGATGAGCAACTTCAAGCCAAAATTGAACTTTCAATTATAAATGCATTTGAAACTATGAATTTAATATATTCGTTAATAATTAAAATACTTTATGACGTAATTTTTGATAAAGTTATTTACTTAAAAAAGAAAGAAGTTAAAATAAATTTAAGCAAAGATAAAAGTAATTTTAAGGTTATTGAGTTTGAAAGTAGGAATTTATCTTTAATTATACATGAGTTAGAAACAATTATTATTGATGAAAATATATATTTTCCTTGTTCGTACACAAAACAACTAATGCCAGAAAATAAAGTCAATTATAAATGTTACGTTTTAAATATCAGTGATAATACTTTCTTTAATTTTAATATTTTAGATTCCATAGAATTAATGTCTTTATTAAAAAAAGCCGATTAAATCGACTTTTTTATTCTAATTTATCAATCAATTCAACTACCTCATTTAAAGCAGAGTTAAATAGATGTGTATAAGTGTTTAAAGTTTCTTCAATTTTAGTATGTCCTAGATATTTAGCTACTACAGTTATATTAGCACCATTATTAACAAGTAGAGATGCACAAGAATGTCTGAAGTCATGGATCCTAATTTGAGGTACATCTGCTAATTTGCAGTTACGATTTTTTCTTGATGTAATAGTATTACTTGCAACAGGGAAAGCATCGCCAATAACAAAGTAATCATCATTAAATCCATACTCTTTAGATACCTCATTTTTGAGCATTTTAAGGTCGTTTAAGAGAACTTTATTAAGTGGTAGGGTTCTTATGCTACTTTTAGTCTTTGGAGTGGAGAATTGGAACTCTTTAACCGAACCACCACGATCTGTGATCTGTTTCTTAACGGATAAGGTTTTATTAACAAGATCAACATTTCTCCAAGTTAATCCTCTAAGTTCACCTTTTCTTAATCCACAATAATATAATATTTCAAACATAACTTTACTTTGTAAATTAGTTTCAACAGAAATAAATTGTTTCCATTGATCATATGTAAAATACATCATTTCTTTTGGTATATCAGAAGCGTTACTAAACTTAGTCATTTTATTATAAACTTTATTAAGATTAAAATCATACCAAGTCATAGCAAAGTTTAATACTGATTTTAGAAATTTTAATATATCATTTTTATATCGTGTTGAGATATTAGTTTCATTCATTTGCTTTTTCCAATTATCATAGTGATTGATATTAAAATCTTTTAATTTAATATTTAATAAACTTTTTAAATGAGTTCTTTTATTTCCGTAATTATATAGAGTAGTAGGTTTAACCTCAATAGTAGAAGTTCTATTCTCAATAAATATATCAATCATTTCATCTAAGGTTATTTTATCCATATTTTCATGTCTATGTATTTTTAATCTAAATTCAAGCTCTGCATCTTCAGCCTCTTTTTTAGTAGCAAATTTACCAGATTTATATTGTGCATTTCTGCCATCTATATCTTGGTATCTTACTCTAAAAAACCAAACGCGACCATCTTTTGTTTTTCCAGATTTTGCTTTATAAACTCCCATTATATCATCATCTCCTTGTGTGAATAAAAGCATAGTGATATAATATAAATGGAAACCCAATTACATTATTAAATGTTAAAGTTGTGCTAAACTTTTAATTTGTGTTTCTATTTGATCTACTGCGCCAACAGTAGGTCTTTTTATATGCCATTACAAGTGTGTTGTAATGTTAACATACTTTAGAAACTTAATCAAATAGTTTATATCTATCTGACTGTATTCAATATATCACAAAAATTACTAAAATCAACCAAATGAGAGTAAGTTGATAGTAAATGATAGTAGGTTGATAGCTGATGACAGTTAAGTGACAGTAATTGATAGTAAGATGACAGTTAATGATAGTTAAAAGTATACTATAGTGATTATAGTTGTATATAGATTATATTGTTATTATTTAAAGATTCACAGTATATATTTATTACAATTAGTTTAAAAAAGTTTAGCACACTTTAAATTAATAATAGAAAGGGATGAAAAAATGAATGCTGAAAAATTAAATGCTGAACAAATATTAGAAGTTGCATCAAGCCAATGGGCTACTGCAAAAGATATAATGTTACTTGGTAGTGTAGGTAGAAATAAAGCATATGCAATTAGAAGCGAAATAGCATTAGCTTTATACAGTGATAATAATAAACTAAGAAATAGGGGATTAGTACCTATGGTAGAAGTATTAAAATACTTTGGAATAGATTTAAATTATTTAAAAGATGTTTTAGCATTACACAAATAGGTCCCCCCTAGGGCTAGCTCTTCTTGATTTAATAAATTTACATACCGACCTGCCACCTACATTCACACAATTATAAATTTTCCGTGAATTTTTTGGAAAATAAATTGTAAAATGAAATAAGAATGTTTTCAATATCAAATAAAAATCAAAATAAAATCAAATTCAAATCAAGATATAATCAGTTTTAAATCAAACTTAAATCAAAATAAAACCAAACGAAATGATTCACCTCCTAGGATAAGGATATGGATATGGATAAGAATAAGAAAAGAATAAAGAATATATTTTATTGTACTATTACTACTACAATAAAAAAGAGATTAGCAATCACTAATACTCAATTATTTTGAAGTCCAGAGGATCCTCACTGATTATTTCTAAAGAATACTTTAATCTGAGTAGTTTAATTACTTCGGCTTTCATTTTTCTATAATTCTTACATATCAGATTAAACGTATCATATGCAGAATTAAAATGTTGTTTAAAAGTCGCTTCCCACATGGCATTTCTGTAGAATGAACTAGCAATATAAAATGCTATAACTTCAGGAATAACATATTCTTCTAAATAACTATCATAGTTTTCATAAAAAGGATCAATAACATTTTCACATTCTTCATCGCTTATATCTTCATCAGTACATTTTCTTAACATAAACACCTCCGTATGTATTAATCACTCTAAAAATAAAATAATACAAGTTATTATGAAAAATAAACAAATAATTCGTACTTTTATAGGAAAAATACTTGTTTAATGATATAATAAATATGTACTCAACTTGGAGGTAGATAATAATGATAAAAGGAAAACCATTCGTCAAATGGGCTGGTGGTAAAAGACAAATAATTGATAAGCTATTAAAATATGCACCTGATGAGTTTAATACTTACTATGAACCATTTGTTGGTGGTGGAGCTTTGTTATTTGAATTATCACCAAAGAAAGCCGTGATAAACGATTACAATAAAGAATTAATAAATGTTTATAATGTTTTATGTAATGAAGATAAATTTAAAAAAATGTGTAGTGTTTTAAATAGTTATGAAGCAAATCATAGCGAAGAGTTCTTTTATGAAATAAGAAATAAAGATAGAAATAAAGCATCATTTAATAGATTATCAGATTATACAAGAGCAGGAAGAACAATTTATTTAAATAAAGCTTGTTTTAATGGTTTGTATAGAGTAAATAGCAAGAATGAATTTAATGTTCCATTCGGTAAGAAATTAAAAGTAAATACATACGAGGGTGGAAATCTAATAACAGTTAGCAATTATTTAACAATGAATGATGTTAAGATATTAAGTGTAGATTTTGAAGAAGCAGTAAAGGATGCAAAAAAAGGAGATTTCATTTATTTTGATCCACCTTATGATTCTGATACAACAACATTTAATAGTTATACAGAAGATGGATTCGGAAAAGAAGAACAAAAAAGACTTGCAAGAGTTTATAAAGAACTTTCTGATAGAGGTTGTTATGTAATGCTTTCAAATCACAATACTTCACTAATACAAGAATTATATAAAGATTTTAACATTCATGTAATTGAAGCTAAAAGAAATATAAATGCAAATGGAAAAAAGAGAGGTAAAGTAGAAGAAGTAATTATAACAAATTACGAAAATAAAAGAGGATTTGAAGAATAAACACAGTATAATATAAATAGGAGGTGCATTACATGAGTAAGGATTATTATTACGAAGATGATGATTTTAAATTACTACATGGCGATGCCCTTTTATTACTGAAAAAAATGAAGCCACAAAGTATTGATATGATATTTGCAGATCCACCATACTTCCTATCAGGAGATGGAATAACTTGTAGTGCTGGTAAAATGGTATCAGTAAAAAAAGGCGAATGGGATGAGAAGATAGGTATCAAAGAAAAACATAACTTTAATAAGAAATGGATAAGAGCCTGTAAGCGAGTTTTAAAAGATGATGGAACAATATGGATAAGTGGAACGATGCATAATATTTATTCAATAGGAATGGCACTCGAAGAAGAGGGATTTAAGGTCATTAATAACATCACATGGAAGAAATTAAATCCTCCACCTAATATTAGCTGTCGAGCCTTTGTTCATTCAACAGAAACGATATTATGGGCTAAAAAAGACATAAAAAAAGCTAAACATAAATTTAACTATAATGTGATGAAAGAATTAAACGATGGAAAACAAATGAAAGATGTGTGGGAAACATCATTGACTAAACCGAGTGAAAAGAAGTGTGGCAAACATCCTACTCAAAAACCAATAGCACTTCTAGAGAAAATAATACTTGCATCAACAGATGAAAATGATTTAATACTTGATCCATTCAATGGTAGTGGAACAACGGGAATTGTAGCAAGTAGATTAAAAAGAAAATATATAGGGATTGATAAAGAAAAAGATTATTTGGATCTTACAATTAGGAGGTTAGAAGAAAATGTATAAAAATATGAGTACTGATGAATTAGCTGAAATATTTGTTGATAATTTGGTTGCAACTAATAGAGGATTTAATTTTTATGTTAACTGGGGAAATGCTCTTGATTACAGAAACTTTGAAATAGAATTAAATGCAATGAATGTTCTAATAAGATGTGATGATATTCATTCAAAATTTGTTGAACTAGCGAGAAAGATTCCTACAGTAATAGCAACTTTTCCATTATTGTTTGCTCTTTCTAAAAATGAACGTAAAGAAGTTTGGAAAGGCAAAAATGATCTACAAGTTGTTAATGAAGATTTAGATGAAGATGATTTTTATTCATATAATTTTAATGTAAGTGAAATTAGTGGTGGATTATCTGATGAAACTATTGAAATATATTATATTTTCTTTGAAAAAATGGGATTAAAGGATTTATTTGAAAATCTATTGGAGAAAAGTGTAATCGATTATGTTATTGGAGTTTTAGTTGGCCTAGATTCAAATGGAAGAAAGAATCGAGGTGGAACTGCATTTGAGGATGCATGTGAGCCAATTATCGCTGAGGTATGTAAAAAATATGATATATCAATGATATCTCAAAAACAATTTAAAGTGTTGAAAGATTATGGATTTGAAGTATCACCAGATGTAGCAAATAGAAAAGCAGATTTTATATTAGTAAAAGATAATAAGGTACTAAATATAGAAGTTGATTATTTCTTTAGAGGTGGCTCAAAACCAGAAGAAATCATTGATAGTTATATAAATAGACAAAATGATTTAAAAAAGCTTAATATAGGATTTATCCTATTAACAGATGGAATGTGTTGGGATAATAAAGATAAGAATCAATTACAAAAAGGATTTAGAAATCTAGATTATTTAATGAATTATCATTTAGCTAAATATGGTATGCTAGATGAAGTATTAAAAGATTATTTTTCTTAAAAACGTTTAAGATTTTATTAAATAATGATATAATATAAATACGTATAGTAGAGAATATTTCATTTTAATGATGGAGTATGCTCTACTTTTTTGATTGGAGGAATAAGTGTGTTTGAAAATAGTTTATTAGACAATGAATTAAAAAAATATGATAATGAAGATCTGAGAATAATTACTTCAATAAGAGAAGAATTATCAAATTATAATATGGTTGATTTTTTAGAAAAAGTATCTACACTTATGCTTATTCCAGAAAATCAAAGTAAATCAGTTATATTTCAAATAATGATAAGTACGGCACTGTCATTAAATGAAAATGAATTTAATAATGATAATATAATGAGCTATGGAAAGTTTAAGAATTTTGTTAGTAAGTTTTCAAACTTGAATAGAAAATTGATGATTGATCCACCAGAGTTTCCATTTGTATTACCTATTATTTATTATGGCAATTATCATATTTTTATGGGAGCTAATTCTTTATCACCAATTTATGTTAATCAAATGTTAAAGATTTTTAGTATTTATTGTGATAAATTAAATAAAAGTGAATCAGAAGAATTAAATTATTTAATTAAGGGTCTATTGACCACTTCGGAGCGAATATTTAATAATTTGGATATTAATTTTAGTGAACTAAAATCTTTTAATAAAGATAATGAGATAAAAATTGTATCATCAAATACTATTCGTAAGTACATTGAATTAATAAGATTTAATATAAATGATATAGAGAAATTGTTAGGTACAAAATATATTGATTTAATTATTAATTTTGGTGACATATCGGTTGATGAAGTTAATGATTTTGATAATCAAAAATTTTATAAGAAACCATTTCTAAAATGTGGAGAATCGGTAGTGTTGCTTGATGTTACTTCTTTCATTTCTTTAATCATGGATATAATTATTAAAGGTTTTATAAAAGATAATAATATTAATGTATTTGATGAATATAATAAATTAACTTTAATCAACTTAAATAAAGATTATTTTAGAATGGGCTACCAAGAACTCAATCCCGAACCATTTAATATTATTTTGGAAAAAAATGAAAATGTTAATGAATCATTATACCTATCTGGAAATGATGTCGTTTTTTATAATTTAGTCTTATTTGATAATGGTCAAGAATATGAAACAGAGAAAAATTATTATATAAATATTGATAAAACTTATATAGCTAGAAGAATAAAATATATATCATCGCAATTAAAAAAAGAAAATATAAAAGATGATAAAATAGTTACGATCATAACTCCAACGACATTAGGAAGAAATATGTATTATATGTTAAGTGTTGAAAAAAGTTATAATTTACTTACATTAGGTCAATATGAGATAAATGCAATAGCAACAAATGAACAGGAAAATTCAATGTTTCTATATAGATATATAAGAGCCAGAAATAAATTAAAGCATTATCATAAAAATTTGTTCTCGGAATTAAATATTGTTGCATTATATTCGGAACATGATAATTCATTTTATCTAAATGATGAATTTGATACTAAAGATACCCCTATGTTTTTAATTGGAGAATATAGTAGTGATTATATTTTAAAATCATATATGAAAGAGTCATTTCATTTGGCAAAGTATAAGAGTAGATTTTCTTTAATAGAGGTTATGAAGCAGGACGATAATATTTATTTTGCACCGGGATTATTTTTTAATAAACAACTTAATAATTTAATTGAGTGCAATAATTTTTATATATGGGTATTTAGTGATGAAAATATCTCTCCACAGTTATATTCAACTGTAAAACTAATAATTGACATGATTTCATATTGGTTATCACAATTTAGTGATTCTCTGAGTGTGATTAATGGAATTTTTAATATTAATATTAAATGTGATGATGATTTAAGCATAATTCCATATGATAAAAATATTAAAGCTGGCGAAATAAAATTTTCTATTAATGATAATAATTTGGATATATGTTTTATGAAAAACTCTTTAAAATATTTTGATGAAAGTGGAAATTCTAAGGAAAAAGAATTTATTTGTAATATTATCAAATATATATGCACTTATTATGATATATATATTCATTTAGATATTATAGATAAAAAATTTGAAAATTGTTATAAGAAAAAGATTATTACAATGAATTCAGCAGAAGATGCCTATATGTTACCATTTGATGATTCTCCATTGATGAGAGTAAATAGTTCAGATATAAATTTAATTTTAGATGATGTTGGCTTATTTCTAAAAAATGGATTGAAGATAAATTATGGCAAAATAGAAGATTTTAAAGTTTTAAATAAAATTGTTGACTATTTATATGCCAAATTATTGGAAATATTAAAACAATATAAAAAAACTCAATTAATAGAAATTTTATATACCGAATTTGAAAAAAATTTATCTTCATTGTTAATAAGACAATCAAACTATGCTAATGACATTGCTTGTTATCCAAATAGAAAAAGTGAAATTAATGATAATATAAACGAACTAAATAGAACTTCAGTTGCTTTAAAGTTTTTAATAGAACTTACTAGCTCTACAAAATTTAAGGGAGAAAATAATGTATCTCTTTATGAAGTAAATTATGCACTTTCTATAGCTTTTACCATAATAGATTTTGCATATACATGTGATGTTTATATGTATAATATGGCTGAAAATACTTTGACATTATTAGATTCTAATAGAATAGGATATAATAGAAATTTTGTTAATCGTGTTAATAAAGTATTAAAGATTGCAAAAACGGAAAAAATGTCATCTGCTACTCAGGATAAAAGAAACCAAATATTCAAGTACAAGAATAATAAAAAAGATATACCTGGATTTGAAGATGCATTTGTCGATGAATTTGGCTTTACTTTTAGCGAATTCACGGAAGTTACTGTTTCATTGCTTGATTTGGCAGAAAGTAAAAATCATATGTTGAATTGTATTTTTAATATAGACATTGAAGAGATTAAAAAATATATAAGTAATAAAATAAGTGATGAGTCGATTAAAAAAGTTTTAAATTATCTATCTCAGATAGAGCGAGAAGATTTTCTAATTCCTCCTGAACCATATAAAAATTTTGATGTATACCCGTGGAGAAATAATAGGGAATTATCTTTAAATAGAAAACCATTGATACAATATGATAATAAAATAATATACGGATACAGAACAGTAATTAATTCAGTTTATTTCCTATTTGAAATAATAAATAATGGTAGTTTAAAAACAAGAAGTCCCAAAATGAAAAAATATATTTCTGAAATATCTAGAGAAAGAGGTAACGATTTTAACGAATTAGTATTCAATTATTTATCAAGTCATAAGGATCTGATTGTTGATAAAAAAGTTAATAAAATAAATGGTAAGAAAATAATGGATAATAATAATCAAGTTCTTGGTGACATTGATGTGCTATTTATTTCGAAAAAGAGAATTGTAATTTGTGAAACTAAGAATTTTGAATTATCCAGAAATATGTATGAATTGCACTTTGAGTATACAGATATGTTTGATCCAAACAACGAAAAAAGCTTTTATAATAAACATATGAAAAGAGTTAAATGGTGTAAAGAAAATATAGATAATATTAAGATTCAGTATAATTTGCCAGATATAAAGTGGAAGATTGATTATTGTTTTATTGTAAATGAACCATTAGTTAGTAATAAAGCAATGAAAGCAAATGTAAGAGCATATACAATTGAGGAAATAGATAAATTTATATAAGAGCCGAAATTAATCGGCTTTTTATTTTTAGGTACCATTTGGGTACCAACAGACTAATAAATACCATTTTATTACGGTTATTACGAAAATATAATAGCTATAAAAGGACGGTTTTAAAAGGATTTAATACATACAAAGAATAAAAGGGCGAGCCCCCTGAAGGGAGCGAAAGCTCTCATTTTTGTTTATTTTATGGACTTTTTGGGTAATGAAAATGCTCTATGTGATATGAACCCCGTTTCTTGGACATGGAAACGAGGTTTTTATATGTCGAAATTAACTTATGAAGATAAAAAAAATATGTATAGTGATAAAAAGAATGGAATGTCAATAATACAAATATCCAATAAATATAAAGTTAGAGAGACAACAGTAAAATATATTTATAGATTAATTGAAGTACATGGTTATGATATTCTAAGAACAACTAAAAATAAATATTATTCCTCTAATCAAAAAGAAAAAATTATTAATCGTGTATTATTAAATAATGAATCAATAACTTCAGTATCTATTGATGAAGGTTTATTAAATCCTGGAATTCTTGCTAATTGGATAAAAAAATATAAAGAAATGGATTATAATATAGTTGAACGAAAGCGAGGTCGGCCAACTATGCCTAAAGTAACAAAGAAAAAAGAAAATGAAACAGATAAAGAAAAAATAAAAAGATTAGAAGAAGAAAATTTATATTTAAAAGCTGAGCTAGAATACTCAAAAAAATTGAGAGCCGTTGTTCAAGCAAGGAAGAATCAACAACAGAAGAAAAAGTAAATGTTGTTAGTGAACTTCGGCTAACATACCCATTGATGATTCTTCTACAAATATCAGGTTTAGCTAAATCTGTGTATTATTATACTTTATCTAAAAATGATAAAGATGATAAAAATAAAGAAATAATTGATAAAATAAAAGAAATATTTATTAATAATAAAGAAAGATATGGTTATCGTAGAATTACATTAGAACTAAGAAATCAAGGGTATAATGTTAATCATAAGAAAGTTTATAGAATAATGGTGAAATTAGGATTAAAACCATTAAAAAGAAACAAAAGAAAATATTCATCATATAAAGGGACAATTGGTAAAATTGCTGATAACTTAATAGAACAGAATTTTAACGCAGATAAACCAAATCAAAAATGGTATACAGATGTTACAGAGTTTAATCTTCGTGGAGAAAAAATTTATTTATCACCAATATTAGATGGATTTAATGGTGAAGTAATATCTTATAATACTTCTAAATCACCCAATTTAGAACAAATAAATGATATGCTTAATAAAGCATTTGATGGCAGAAATTTAGAAGGATTAATATTTCATTCGGATCAGGGATGGCAATATCAACATCAATCATATCACCAAAGATTAAAAAATAAAGGTATAAAACAAAGTATGTCAAGAAAAGGAAATAGTATGGATAATGGCATGATGGAAAATTTCTTTGGCT
>OLHA01000208.1_pt1 | contig 34145 bp, 42 predicted proteins | sample 1605961 | NCBI WGS metagenome assembly OLHA01 (sample SAMN03283288) | human gut metagenome | biome: human-associated habitat; material: feces | host: Homo sapiens | place: Peru | collected 2012
TAAATCTCTGTTGTCCAGACGGGTAATCATATCCCGTACAAATGGGTTTTCACTGTTTCTGTAAATGCTGACCATATCCATATCATCATATTTGTACATGTCATTTTCGTCTATTTCTTTTGAGTTTATTAGCTTTTTTAAACCTCTTCTAAACATTGAATTGGCAATACGTGTTGTATGATGTTGATATACACTTGGATACATGAAATATCTAGATACTAAAGCTCCTTCAGCAGCCTGAACTCCTTTTATATCTAATACTAAGTTTTTGGTTAATTTCAGATTAGAGATTATTCTTTCATAATCAATGACTCCGTAAGCTACTCCGGTATTATATGAATCCCTTAAAAGATAATCCATTCGGTCTACATCCAATTCTCCAGACACAATCGGACCTAATTTGCCTTCTCCGGAGATTATCTTATTTATTTCTTTAATATCAAATTTTTCTAAAAGTATATCAAGTTTCTCAAGTATTTGTTCATTAGTCATTCCTTTTAATCTGCCATAAAATAAACATTGTTCTTTAACTGTCATTTTAAGTAATAAACTTCTCTCCTCAGTTAAGAAACCAATTTTATCTGTAACTGAATAATCAATTTTTTTACCATCTAAAGTGACACTACCACTAGTTGGTTCTAAAAGTCCCATAATCATTCTAAATGTAGTAGTTTTTCCAGCTCCATTTACACCTAAAAGACCAAATATTTCACCCTCTTTTACTTTAAATGATAAATTATCTACTGCTTTAAAATCACCATAATATTTTGTAATTTTATCAACAATTAACATAAAATTCCTCCCGCCGTTAATATAATTATACTCTATATATTTTTATAAAACAACAAAAAGGCATAGATAGCCTTTATTTCATTAATTTTTTAACATATTGATTAGTAACTAATTTTTCTGAATTTTCCTGATAATCAAAAAAATTAGTCATTTTTTCAATCCATTCATCACCTAAGAAACTTTTTAATTTTTCAAACTCTAAATTACTTATAGATGATTTTTTTGTAAAGGAAAAACATTTAATTAATTCAGGATAGTAATCTTTAACGCTTTTTTGTTTATCTTCAAGTTTTATATGATTAAAATTTCTTAATATATATTTTGCTCTATTTATACTAATTTCATTATTTGTTATTTTATAATCATTAATTAAATTTATAACATCATATAAAGCTTTATTGTCTCTATAGTCATTAATATCAAATTTTATATCCTCTGTAGAAAATAGATCATTAATTCTTTCTTCATTACCCTTTAAAATATCATCAATTACATTTATTATTTCAGGAAGACAATATTCATCATATTCATATTTATAATAATATATATCTGGACACCAATGATTTTTTTCTACATGATCTAATTCTTTTTTAAAAAAATTTTTTCTATTTTGCTTATTTTTTTTGTAAAAGTACTCATCAGAAAATACACCTTCACATTTTTTTATTACACTACAATTTTCTATAATATCTTCTCTTATTTTTTTTAATTTATCATAATTAATATCAACATCAAACGATAATAAAAATTCACCTTCATATTTATATAACATCTTTATTTGCCTCCTCTATAACTTTTTTTATATAACAAATTCCACAAAGTGATTCATATTTTATTTTTTCATTATTATCGATTTCTATATTATCACCAACTGTAACATATTTACCGTTAATAATTCTTGCATTAAACCTTGCCTTTTGTCCACAAGAACAGATAGTTGCTAATTCTTCTAATTCATCAGATAATTCTAGTAAACGTTTACTGCCTTCAAACAATTTACTTTGAAAATTTGTTTTTATTCCATAACATATTACTGGAATATCACATTTTTTAGTTATTAGCCACAATTCTTCAACTTGTTTCTCGCTTAAAAATTGACTTTCATCAACCAAAATACAATCAGAATTTTTGATAATTTTTTTGTATTTTAACTTATTTAAACTTTCATCAAATCCTAATAAAATATAAACATCAGAGCTAATTCCTATTCTAGATGTTATTTTATTACCACCCTTTGTATCTAATTTAGGTTTAATTAAAATAACCTTTTTGTTCTTTTCCTTATAATTGTACGCTGTTTGTAATAAGGCAGCACTTTTACCAGCATTCATAGCTCCATATCTAAAATATAATTTTGACATAACTCCTCCATAAGTGTTTAAATTACACATTTGTATATTTAATAAAAATGTATTAAAATACACTTTTATTTTCTATATTTTTTTTAAACTTATATAATTTAGCAGGTTTCTTGCCCTCAAATTTAGTTGTTAAATTTGTATCTTCTACTATATTTAAACTTAATATTTTTTTTCTAAAATTTCTTCTATCAAATTTTTTGTTTAAAATTGCTTCATATACTTTTTGTAATTCTGGCATAGTAAAATTATTAGGAAACAATGATGATAAGATATTTGATTCAGTTATTTTTTGCTTTAAAAATTCTATAGCATACCTTAATATTTCTTCATGATCATAAGCTAGAGATGGTATTTTATCAAACGAAAACCAATCAGCATTAGATGTTTTTGTAGTTTCCTTTAAAATATTAACCCTATTCAAATCTATAACCCCAATATATCCTATAGCTACCATTCTCATAACTGGTGACCTATTTAATTTTCCAAAAGCTTTAAATTCATATATATCAATATTATCTATTCCAGATTTTTCATAAATTTCTCTTTTAGCTCCATCAATTAAATCTTCATTATTTTGTAATGCACCACCAGTTAGACACCACTCACCATAAAATAGTTCATTTTTTCTTTTAATTAATAATACTTTAGGAATTCCTTTTTCAACTGTGAAAACTGCAGTTATAACATGTATTCCTTGATTCTTATAACAACTATTTTTTACATCCATCTATCATCACGACTTAATTATAAGTGTTTATTATACACTTGTCAATACGCTACAAAAAAATTAAACAAAAAGAATGCTTTATTCAAACATTCCTCGAATATTATAAATTATTTAATTTTTCCTTTACAATTTTACTTACTAATCCCATATCTGTTTTTCCTTTTAAAATTGGTGATATAGAACCAATAATTTTTCCCATATCAGACATTCCTGTTGGATTTAGTTTATTAAAAGCATCATCTATAACTTTATTTACCTCTTCTTCACTTAGTTGTTCAGGCATATATGCATTTAAAATTTCAATTTCGCGTTTATTTTGTTCAACTAAATCAGTACGATTAGCTTTTTCAAATTCAACAATTGATTCTTTTCTTGATTTAATTTGTTTTGAAATTATAGCAATTACTTCATCATCTGATAATTCGTGTTTTTTATTTAATTCTTCCATTTGAATAGCACCTTTAATCATTCTGATTACTGATAATTTTTCCTTTTCTTGTGCTTTCATTGCAGCTTTTAAATCTTCTAATATTTTATTACGCATAAAAATCCTTTCTTTAATAAAAAGCCACATTATGCGGCTCTATTATATTCTCTATTTTTTTTACGACTATTTTTAATAGCTTCTTCTTTTGCTTTTCTACGCTTAACTCCTGGTTTTAGAAATCCTTCTTGTCTTTCTCTAATTTCTTTTTGGAGGCCACTTTTTGCATTTCTTTGTTTTAGTACACGAATAGCACCATCAACATTTCCGTCATGGACAACAACTTTTGTCATTTAGTATCCCTCCCTTCTTCTAAAACTAGTGTTATTATATCACCTAAGTACTTATTTTTCAACAAATTTTTTGCAAAGATTATAAAAAAAAGAGATTTTTTCTCTTTTTTTAAAAAACTTTACAGTAATTTCTAATAAATGATCCAACTATTCTACCAGCATTAACTGTTATTTCAATCAAAATATGAAATAATGGTAAACAAAATAAACAAAAAATAATGGAGAAAATTAGGACGGTGATTATTTTTATTTGTTTATTTGTTTTTATTTTATCTAGCATAAATTACCAGATGAAATTCTACGAATAGCGGTTCCTAGGCTTCTACCTAAATCAAGTAGTGAATTTAATGCTTTAGAAAACGCATTTATCATTGTTCCTGAAACGCTTCCTCCATTAATATTTAGTAATTCTTTTTTTTCTAATTGTATCATAAAATCATCCTTTCATTTTTAAAAATTGCAAGCAAGTGGTCTAACGTAGCCGTCTATTACTCCAATTATAAATACTACCCCTCCACCTATTAATAGCCAAGTACCAATTCCACCACCGGTTACTTGTTCTAGTTCCATATTATCAAGTTTCCTCATTGAATACCTCCTTTAATTTCTTTTTTAATTCTTCAAATAAGGTTGTATCTTTTTCTTTCAAATAAATAACAACATATTCTTGGTTTTCTTTAATTTGCAACTCATCTATTTGTATAGTTACAGTATAATTATTATCATTTCCTTGTTCAAATTGTACAAGATTAAAATCATAACTATTTTTATCAATAAACAATTTACTAGTTTCTAAATTTTCCATACTCTCTTTAGTTATATTAGTTGTCAAATATATATAATCTTTTTCTAAAATAACACTAGCAATATAAATTTTTTCTTTAGGATATTTAACAAAATAACAAATAATTAAAAAGATAATAATTGTTAATATAAGTAATATATTAATAGAATATATTTTTTTAGGTTCTCTTCTTAAAATAAACTCTATCTTTTCTATATCGTTTATGTCACTCATTTACATTCATCCTTTATTATTTTATGATTAGAAAATTCTATTACTCTATTAAACAAATCTATATTATCCATTCTATGTGATACTACAATTATTGTTTTATCTTTATATTTAGTTAAAATATTTTTTAAAATTTTCCTCTCCAAATCAATGTCAACTTGATTTAAGCCTTCATCAATTATCAAAATTTTAAAATCTTTCATTAAACTTCTAGCTAAAACAATTCTTTGTCTCTCACCACCGGAAAAATTAAAACCATTTTCTTCTACTAAAGTATAAAATCCTGTATTTTTATTTTTAATTATTTCGTCAATATAACACATATTAGCAATTTCTAAAAATTTTTCATTTGATCCATTGTTTAAATTTATATTATTATATAATGTATCAGTAAAAAGCGTTTCATTTTGGGATATATACACTATATTGTTTTTAATACAAGTATCTTTATAATCATTTATGTCAATATTATCTATTTTAATCTGATTTCTATCTAAATTATAATATTTCATAATTAATTTAAATAAAGTACTTTTTCCACTACCACTTTTTCCAACAACCATAATTTTTTCACCTATGTTAATATTTAAGTTTATATTTTCTAAAATAGGATTTATACTATCATAACTATATTTCAAGTTTTGAACCATAATATTTCCCACCATATCTTTTTCTAAAAACCCATCATCAATTTTATATTCAGTAATTTCTAAGATACGTTTTAGTGTTACTTTACTTTCCATAATTAAAATTCCTAGTTCTAACGTATTTTTAAACGGCAATATGAAATATGAAAATAAAGAATTAAATAACAATAATCCTCCAATAGTTAATTTCTCCTCCACAATTAATAAACTACCAATAAAAATTATTAAAATTAATCCTATATCACAAATTGCCTCTTTTAATAAATATTGTTTATTAAAAGATGTTTCAAAGTTAAATAATTTATTTAAGAAATTTATAAGTTTATTATTAAACTTTTTTATAACTAAATTTTCAATTCCAATACCTTTTATACTTTCAAATCCATTAATAGTTTCTGTCATATATGAATTCTGTTCTACTTTTTTTTGCTCACAAATTTCTATATGATGCTTTAATATTGGTATTAAAATTAATGTAGTTAAAATATATAAAATAAGTATAACTAATGAAACTATAAAGAGTTCTTTGCTTATAAGATAAAGTATTACAAAAGAAACAATAGATAGCGGCAAATCAATAAATAGAAAAACTATTATTTTATTTATCATTTCCCTTATTTTACTTAAATCGTTTAATCTTGAAACAATTTCTCCAGTTGTATGATTCCGATAATAATTATAAGGAAGAAAAATGATTTTTTTATATATACCATTTGTTAAGGAAGCTTCTATTTTCTCATTTAAGTACAACAACAATTGATTTCGAAAATAGTTTGACAAAAGTTTAAATAACAACATAACAAAAAATATAATAAATATCGTAACAAGAAAATTAGTAGAATTATTTATGATTAATGCATCGCCAACAAATTTAAAATAATAAGATCCTATTACTGAATATATGGAATATAAAATAGATATCAAGACGGTATTAATAAGTATTTTTTTATTTATAGATAAAATATTTAATAAGAACTGTAATTGACTATGTTCATTTGTATATAAGGGAATTTTTTTTATAGGGTACATGAATAAAAACACGTTATTCCATACTTTTTCAAATTCAGTAAAAGAAATCTTGTATATTTTTTTTGCTGGATCAGCAATTAGAAGTGTCTGTTTTTTATAATTTATTTCATAAATTACAATGTAATGATTATATGTATTATCTATTGTAACATTCGCAATACACGGTAATATCATATTTTTTTCATTAATATCAGATATACTAGCTTTTACTCCATAAGCTTCAAATCCAATTTGTTTTAAAGCTTCTATTAAGTGATAAGCTGTTGTTCCGGATTTATCAGTTTTGGTCATTCCTTGTAATTGAACTGTTCCAATATATCCGTCATAATATTTTATAATCATCTTTAAACAAGCGACACCGCAATCCTTTATTCCAGTTTGACTTACAAATGGATATTTTTTTATCATCATTTCACCTCCCTACTATTAACATACAAATTTTTAAGTAGGAATTCCTGCTTAAAATAAAAAAAAATAATCAAAATTTAATTTTTTGATTATTTATAAAGATTTACCATGAGCATTTTCATAAAAATTTTCTTCCATCATACTTGCATTAATTGTTCTATCCATAACTGTACAAAAATTTATCAAATTATCCATTTCTTTATGTTTAGAATCATTAAAGCAATTACTAGATGGAATTTCTCTTTTAAAAATTTCGTGCATTTTTAAATATGAACCATTACTAATACTTACCTTATATAATTCTAAAAGTGTTTCGGCTAAATTGCTAGCTTCTTTATTATAATAATTAAAATTCATTCCTGCAATTATTTTTCCCATTTTACAACCCCGCATTTTCTAAAGTATTATTAATTAAATTAAAATCATTTATAAAATATGCTTTAAGCATAATATCATTACCAATCATATTTGCGATTAAATTTGTTGCTATAACCTCGTCTATATGGTATTCATTATCGCTCTCATTACCAACTAAATTGTTAGTCAAAATTTCTGTATATCCAGTATTTAAAGCAATCAGTTTATGATCATAATCAAATCCAACATAATTATCTTTAGCTGTAATTATATGTAAAAGTTCATACATTAAAATATGTTTTATATCATGATTTTTATTTAATTCCTCCATATTTAAAGTAAGAACATTTAAGGTTGGATTATAATTTGAAACTTCTTTATAAACATATTTGCTTCCAGTTTCAATAACTAGACTTTCTAACCTATTTTTTAAATTTTCTAAACTAATATTGGGAAACTTTTCATGGAAAATATTAATTAATTCCATTAAGTTTTCTTTAACAGAATCACTAATATTACTATTTCTATTAAGAGATTCTTTAACTTGGTTCATAATATCCATACCATCACCATAGTAATTGTATCACAAAAGAAATAAAAAAAAAAGTCTAAAAAAACTTTTTTTATTTTAAATACGAATTATTGATCAATACTATTCATATTCTCACCCACTTTAATTTAACACTTTATATCAAACTATTTCCTACATATTTATTATACCATACCTGATATTTTCTTTCAAGCAATATTTATCTCATATATTTTTTAGTTAATATTATGATTACTAAATACTAGAACTTTTATTAAAATTAACAAACTAAATTATTAATATTTACTTTTTATGTTCTAAACAACAATTTTTTCTAAATTTGGTTTTATCAAAATATTATTTTTTCCATCTAGCACTTTCTCAATTATTTCATTTTCTACTCTTTCTTTAATTACTTTATCTATTTTACGAGCTCCAAATTCTTCGTAATTTGATTCGTCAATAATTTCCTTAATCAAATCACTTGAAAAGCGTAATTTGATATTTTTCTTTAAATACTTTGATTTTAATTCACTTAATTTTTTCTTTGTAATTTTTTCTATATTATCATAATTAAGTTTATTAAAAATAACTGTATTATCTATTCTATTTATAAATGGAAGTGAAAAATATTCTTTTAATTTTGAAAGTACTACATCATTATTTTTTTTGTTAAAACCTATTTCTATATCATTAAAACCAATATTTGAAGTCATTATAATTGTTACATTATCAAATCTAACCTCTCTTCCACAAGAATCTTTTATTTTTCCATCATCTAATATTTGAAAGAATAAATTAATTATATTTGGATCAGATTTTTCTATTTCATCTAATATTAATACAGAATATGGTTTATTTCTTATTAATTCTAATATATTTTTATTATCTGAATATCCTACATATCCAGGAGGAGCACCAATAATTTTACTAATTGAATGACTTTCTGCATATTCTCCCATATCAAGTTTTATAACATTTTCTCTTCCAACTAAACTTTCTCCAAATGTTTTTGCTAATAAAGTTTTACCTACTCCTGATGAACCACAAAATAACATGGCATAGCATTTATTTTCATCATTAAATCCTAACTTTATTCTTTTAGCAATTTTTACTAAACTTTCTACAACTTTATCTTGACCAATAATATGGCTACTTAAATTTTTTTCTAAAGTATCAATAGCCGACATATTATCACTTAAAAGCTCATATACAGGAATTTTTGTTTTAATGTTTATAACATTAGCAACATCTTCTTTTGTAACAATATTGTATTTATCCTTTTTATGAAGTGTTAATTCTAATTTATTTATTTTATCCATTAGGATATTTTCTTTTTCTTTATATGAGGCAGCTTCATCAAAATTGCCCTCAATAATTGATTTATTTTTATTTTTTAAAACTTCTTTAAGTTCTTTATTTAGTGAATTATATTTTTTAAACTCCTTACTTTCTGTTAGACTTACTTTAGCGCAAACTTCATCTAAAAGATCTATTGCCTTATCTGGTTGATTTCTATCATAAATATATTTTTCCGATAATTCGATAATTAAATCAATTATTTCATCACTAATTTTAACTAAATGAAATTTTTCATATATTCCTTTTAATTTCATCAAAATATCTCTTACAACTTTTTTATCTGGTATTTCTACTAAAACTTTTTGAAAACGTCTTTCTAGTGCTCCATCTGACTCAATAAATTTTTTATATTCATCTATTGTAGTTGCACCAATACATCTTAATTTTCCTCTTGCAAGTGCAGGTTTAAATATATTTGAAGCATCTATAGCACCTTCTGCGCCACCTGCTCCAACTAATGTATGAATTTCATCAATAAAAAGAATTATATCATCATTTTCCTCTATTTCTTTTAAAATTTTCCTTATTCTTTCTTCAAATTCACCACGGTATTTTGTTCCTGCTACAGTTGTTGCCATATCTAAACTAATAATTCTTTTATTTTTAAGTGACATAGGAACATCACCAGTTGATATCATTTTACTTAATTCTTCTACAATTGCAGTTTTTCCGACTCCTGCTTCGCCAATTAATAATGGATTATTTTTTGTTCTACGAGATAATATTTCTAAAACTCTTTTTATTTCCTTATCTCTACCTATAACAGGATCAAGTTCACCTTTCAAAGCTTTTTCCGTTAAATCTACACCTAGTTCTTCTAACAATAATTTTTTATTTTTTTTACCTCTAGGTTTGCTTACCAATTTATATGAAAATTCATTATATAACTCTTCTAAATCAATATTCATTCCTAACATAATTCTAATAGCAACGCCTTCTCCTTCTTCTAACATACTAGAAAAAAGATGTTCAACTGTTACATTACCAGAATTATTATCTTTACTATCTAATATAGCATTTTCGATTATTCTTTTTAATAAGGGAGTATATAAGAACCATTCACTTTCCTTTGTTCCCTTTCCAACTACTTTAATAATTTCTGATTTGAATTTATCATAATTTAAGTTATATTCTAATAATTTTTTTGAAATATCATTTTTTTCTTTTAATATTGCCAATAATAAATGCTCACTTCCAATATACGGATGTTTAAGTTCATACATTTCTTTTTTAGCGTGTGTCAAAATAATTCTAGCTTCTTCCGTAAAATTTCCAAACATATATTATCCTCCTCTATATATTCTATGTTATTATGAATAATAATTATTATTTTTAATCAATTTTACTTTGTATAAATAATCATGGCTGAAAAACAATAAATTTGTTCCTCTGAAAAAACACCTATTGAAACTTGATATTTTATATCTATTATTTCTCCTTCAAAATCCGTTAAAAATTCATTTATAGAATTTTCTAAATCTTTTTCGTGCGCTTCATCAAATAATTTTACTTTCATATAATCACCAAAGTTAGTATATATCACTTAACTTATATTTATTGTCAAAAAAAATATGTTGATACATATTTTTTTACTCTAATAATAATCTTACTGTTTCACCTTCTAAAATTCGCTCTCCAGCTGCAGGAGACTGATAAGTTACATTTTCACCTGTACCCGTATATTCAACTTTAAATGATTTCAGTGCTTTAATTGCTTCATTTCTACTCATTCCAACTACATTAGCAACATCAACATATTTTTTATCATTATAATTGTATTTTTTTTCAGTACTGCCACTTCTTTTATCAATATGTAAAGCTGTTATAGCGTCAGTTAAAACAGTTTTCGCAATTGGTGCCGCAATAGTTCCTCCATATTGCGTAACACCTTTAGCATTATCAACTGCAATATAAACAATTACTTCTGGATCATCAGCAGGAAGAAATCCTATAAATGACACAATGTAGTTACCTACCATATATCTTCCATCTTTAACTTTTTGAGCAGTACCAGTTTTTCCTCCAACTCTATATCCATCTATATACGCTGGTCTTCCTGTACCGTTTGAAACAACACTCTCTAGAGCATATCTAACCTTTTCACTTGTCTCTTCACTTATAACTTTTCTTACAATTTGTTTATCGTTTTGTTTAATAATAGTATTAGTTTCAGGTTCATTTAAACTTTTAACAATGTAAGGCTTATATAAATATCCACCATTTATTGCAGCGCTAACAGCAGTTATTTGTTGTAACGGGGTCTAATAAATGAAACTTTTTTCCTAAATTATCAGAAGTAGTATATACACCTTCTCCTGTCTTAATAAAAATATCTAATTTAATTTGTTTGTCACTTTGCTTGTGAACTATTATTTTATCTATTAATTCATTAAATACATCACTATAACATTTATCATCTTCTAAACATTTTTCTAATGTTTTTTTAATTTCATTAATTTTATTTTCTATATAGTTTTTATCTTTCTTATTACTTTTTAATTCAGTTATTTTATTTTGATAAATAGTTAAATCTTCATTTATTAAATCTATCTGTTTTTTGTAATCTTCTTTAGATAAATATTCTTCCATAACCAGTTCGAGTAATTTATCCTTTTTATTATTTAAAACTAATATTTTAGACTCTAAATTTTTAATATCTGATTCATTATTATTAGTTTCTAAATAATTTTTACATTCACTTAATATCTCATCAAAAATATTATTTCTTCTTTTAAATAATTTATTAAACATATCTTTAAACACTTCATCTAGTTCTAGTTCAAATACCCTAGGATTAGAACAACCTTTTAAACTTTCACGCCTATATACTTGACATTCCCATACAGGATTATTTTTTCTCTTACCAGCACTTGATCTGTGATAAGTAAGATTATGACATCCACAATATATTTTTCCTGAATATGTATATCTATTTTGAAATACCGCTTTATTAACTGCACGATTTGTAAAACTATCTTGTCGTTGCTTTAGTTTAATATTAGCTCGTTCCCATAGTTCTTCAGATACGATAGGTGGAACATTTTCATAATCTTTATAAATAATCCAATCAGATTCATTTAATCTTTTCTTTTGTTTAGTACGATAATCTAGTACTTTTGATTTGTGTCCACAATAATATCCTTTATATTTGGGATTTTCTATAATTCTAGTAAGTATTGTAGTATCTATTCTTTTTCCTGTTCTACTTTTATAACCTAAATTATATAAATATCTTGATACTTTAGATAATCCATCAGTTGTATTAGCATATCTATCAAATATTATTTTAATCATTTCTGCTTGTTCTTCATCAATTACTAATTTTCCTTTATCTTTTACATAACCATAAATATTAGAGCAACCTAGCACAACACCATTATCAATACTTCTTTTCATACCAAATGAAACTCTTTCAGATAGTCTTCTTACTTCATCTTGAGCAATACTAGACATCATGGTAAGTCTAAGTTCAGAGTCAGGTAATATTGTATTAATATTATCATTTAGAAAATATACACCAACACCATTAGATAATAATTCTTGTGTATACATAATACTATCTAATGTACTTCTTGAAAATCTTGATATTTCTTTAGTTAATATTAAATCAAATTTGTGTCTTTTAGCATCTTCAATCATTCTTAAAAATTCTTCTCTTTTTTTAACTTGTGTACCCGATATACCTTCATCAATATATGAACCTATAAAGCACCAGTTAGGAACTTTACTAATATATTCATTAAAGAAAGATATTTGACTTTGCAAAGAATGTAATTGTTCATCTTTATCAGTTGATACTCTTGCATAAAAACATACTCTTAAATTTAATTTTTGTAGTGGAACACCTTTCATAATATTATTCCTAACTGTATATAAGTCCATAATCACACCTCCTAAGTTAAAATTTTATAATTATTCAAATCATTTATATATTCATCATTAATTTTACTTTTTTCAAATTCTATTTTATTTAACAATTTATTAATACAAAAATTATACATTTCATCATCTATAACACTTTTTCTTTTTAAATATTCAAGTAATTTTATACTTGTTTCTATTTCTATTATTTTAGATGGAACTTTATTTATGTTTTCCATATACTTTGTCCTTTCTTTTAAGTTTATTTTTATAAAAACTAAAAAAGAACTTAAGGTATTAAGTTCTACAAAAAATTTGAAAACTTAAATACCTCAAAGGACAAAATTAGACTAAATCATCATTTGAAATAAATTAAGTTTTCAAATAACAATTTAGTTTTTAATAATTAATATTCTATAACTCTTCTAGCTATTTCATAGCCATCAATAATATCAGGTAATAATTCATCATGTTCTAATATCAAAAATAATTCTATAAGTACATCTTTCTTTTCTTTAAATGACAATCTTTCAAATATTCGTATCATCTTTTTATATTCTTTTGGATAAAGACGATAAAGATTATAATTATAGTTCCAATACTCTTTAATATCAATTACTAAATAAGGATAATCAATACTGCTTGGATTAAATATTTCTATATCAATACTATCATCAAGTAAATTAGGATTAACTTCATTCAAACTATTAATTTGATTTTTATCCCATAAGTTAAAAATATAATCAATAAATTTTAGTTTATTTTCTTTATCAAGTTGATTTATTTTTAACACTAATTCTTTTACTTCATTACTTGTATTTTTTAAATACATATTAAACACACTCCTTCATTTCTAATTTAAGTCATTTTAAGGGACATTATTTTTTTATACTAATAACTGATTAAGATTAATATCAAAGTCTCACATTTCATAAATTAGACATCAATAAATTAAAATTTAGTTTTAATATTTATCACTTAAAAAAATGAATTTTGCAAGAGTTTTTTTATAAAAAAAATTTAATTTTTGGTTTTATCTATTTTATCTTTGTTTTACTTTATTAATCTTTTAGTTATTAATATTATCTAATTATCCATATATGGTTGTTCAGTGTGTACTTTTTGGGTATATTGTTTTTCATAAACAATATAGTTATATAAAAACTTACCATCTTTAGAATGACCTTTTTCAATAATTAAATATCTATTTTCTTCTAATTCTTTTAATGCATTAGTAATAGCTAACCTACTTTCTTTACATAAAAGCCTTAACCCATTAATATTAAAATTCCATACATCAGGTAAAGATAACATTAAAGTTAATAATCCTTTTGCCTTTAAAGATATATTTTTATCTTCTAAATAAGTGTTATCAATCTTTGTATAATTAGTAAGTTTTTCTGTTCTTATTACCATAATATTTTCCCTCCTTCCATTTTAAATTCATAATCTTTTTCATATCTTTCTACATAAGATCTATAACCTAGTTCTAATAAATAGATAAACATTTTATTCATACTAAAATTATTTTTAATTGCTAAAAGCCTAATTCTAGTTTTTAAATTATCATCTATTCTTAGCGTAGTTCTTTCAGTACATCTCATAAAGTTTTCCTCCATTTTTTAAAATTATGAGTAGCCACTTTTACTATTTTTAAGCTGTTTTTTAAGTAAAAAATACTGCATATTTTTAATGGGCATAAGGAGAATAACACCATAAACTTATATATACCTTATAAAATAAAGTAAATATAGTGGTGTCATTACTATTTTTGCACTTGCAAAAATGACTACTTTTTAAGTAGTAAGCGGCTACTCATATATAAATATTCCTTTAATACCAACAAAAAAAGTGGCTACTCTTTTTAATAAAAGTGACCGCTTTATCATAAACCATTAAAAAAATGTGCTTCCTCTAGTTTTTAATTTTTATACCACCTTCTTTCAAAATAAAAAAAGAGGAACACATAGTTCCTCTCTACATAATTTTTTCATATCATACACTATTATAACTATTGACAAACACAAGTCAAGCTCATTTCATGTCCAATTTATGTCATTCTTTGCTCAATTTGTGTCACAAAAAATATGCAAGATTTCTTCACAGTTCTTGCATATTTTACTATATTATACTACTTGACAAGATAGAGTCAAGTCATTTTCAGTCCGTTTTTGGTACGAATATGTACTTTTTTGATACGTTTTGAAAATTAATCACTAACTCTGACATTAACGCCATCTATATTTTTATATACTCTTTTATCATTTTTATCTACTTTTTTCAGAATTTCAGTTTCTAAATCAAAACCAAGCATTTCAGATAACCCCATTAGGTATATTGCTATATCGGCAAGTTCTTCGTTTAAATCATCTTTCTTTTTTCTATATGCATCATATGCTTCAGCAACTTCCCCATATAATAAGCAAAATTCTTTATTAACATCTGTGATATTGAATCCTTTATTAAGTTTATTTTGCCATATTTCCTTTTGAATTTCTTTCATATTCATTATTTTTTTCCTCCTTGAATTCTTCATAATATTTTAATATTTCACTAACATTATACATTAAAAATTCAGACAGTTCAATTGGTGATAACATTTTATTATTATTAATCGTATATACAGGATAATTTACTCCTGACAAATTTATAACACCTTTACTATCTCCAATATGCTCATATTGGAAAATATCATCCTTATAGACATTATCCATAGTATCTTCAGAAACGAAATGACCACCTTGTTCAAATCTAATTTTATTTCTTTCTTTTCGCATTTTTAAATTTGAAACCAAATTTATTATAATAGTACTTGTTTTATTATCTAGTTCTTGAAGAACAATTTCTAGACTTCTTTTATAAACGTCATTCCCATATTTTTTTTCATATTCTTCATCTCGTCCTCGAGAAAATTGAATTATGTTATTTTCATTTTTTAATACTCCTACTGATCTTTTTAAAATTATATCCCAAAGATCAGGATTTATAATATCATGTCCTTCCCCATTTTTTGCAATGACAGAATAGTGCTCTATATTAGAAAAATTATTTAGATAATGATTATAAATATCTTTCATGAATATTAACTTATTTTTAAGATTAATAAAATCATCAAGATTTTTGCCATTAGAAACGTCATCTATCATAAACATTTCTAACAATGGAGCCAAATCATCAATATCTGTATATATATTATAAAATGATTTAAAAAAATCAATAAAAGTTGTTTTGCCTGCACACGAATTACCTACAACTATTATATTTTTAGGTAAAATACCATTTTTAAATATATCATTATTTCTATATGAAATATCAATAGGACCAAATTTAGTTATGGAATGACTTGCATTAGCAATAGCTGTATTTATTGCACTATTAAGATTTTGATTTTTTGAATACTCTGCTAAGAAGCCTCCTATAAAGGAATCTCCCGCTCCTGTTGAAGATACTGTAGAAATATTTTGTGGAACATTAAAATATATATTTTTTTCCTTATTTACAGCTATAACTGGTTTGTCTTGATTTGTAATAATAGTAAGTGGCAAATTATTAAAATGTTTTTTTAACACTTGATACTCTTCATTATTACAAAAAATTATATCAATTTTATCAATATATTTTTCTATCATTTCTATAAAACTATCTATACTATGTATCATAACATCTATAGATAAATGATTATATCTTATTTTTGGATTGTTTAAAACATTATCTATATTTACACCTTTTCTAAATGAAACATGTAAATAATTCACTTCAATATCTTCATCAATTAAAATATCATTATTACTTTGTTTTATAAAATTACAAGTTCCTAAAGATTCATCTATCTCAAACGTATTTATCTCATCAACAACCTTACCAAATAAATATATCTGTTTTGAATCTAGTAATTTTTTTAAATTATTATCAACATTACTTATTATTCCTATACTTTTATCAGAAATACTTCGACATGATAGTGAACTATATATAGCACTCCCACCAAATGTTTCCTCATTCCCGTTTTCATTTTTAATTAAATCTATTGAACTATTTCCAACAAAACATAAATCTATCATTTAACAATCAACCTCTTAGTATTATTTTGAATTTCCTCTTTATTCATAGCAAAACTATCATATTGTAAAACATTTATGTAATTACAACTATAATCCATAATTTCATCATATCTAGCATTTAGAGTTTCATAATATTTATCAATCATTTCATAATCCTTTAAATCATTAGCTCTTCTTTCTAATAAAACTTCTTTTGGGGCTGTTAAATAAATTATTGTAGCTCCTTTTTCTCTATATAATTTTAATAATTCAGTATATTGTTCAATTGTTAATTTACAATTATTACGCAATACAGGACCATATACCATTTCACTTATAAAAGATCTATCTAAAACTAAAATATCAGTTTTTTCATCTAATACTCGCATATATTTTGTAAACAAATTCATATTTTGAGCATCATAATCAAAATGATATCTTTTCATTCCCATATTCACAAAATAATCAACTAAAGTTGTTTTACCAACACCATCTAATCCCTCAATTATTATCATCTCAAATCCCCCCTTAAATTTGTTATTTTTTACATTTACAACTAACACATACTTTATTTGCTAATGGACATTCATCAGGTTTGTGTTTATTGCAATAATGTCTTTTAAAATAAATCAATACTAAATGAGCCCACCAAGTTGCATTATCATAATTTGGTATGTTTAATTTATCATATCCATATTTAACAATAATATCTTCCATGTTGTTGTCTTTAACTAATTCTTGTAATTGTTTTCTAAGTATGTCATGCCCAATTGCATTTCCATATTTTTCAAAACCAATACATGGTAATTCAACATCCTTCATACCACTATCAACTGGCATAATTCCACAATAATATCCAAGCATATATAGTACACAACATTGAGCAACTTTGTACGAAGCACCACTAACGTTATTAGCAATTAACTCAATCAATTCATCATTATCTTTTTCTAATATTGTATCATTATATTTTTCAATAAAATCAATCATTGATGATAGATATGAATAACGAGTGTTAGAAAGTCCTAAACCTTTAATTATTTCAATAATTTCTTCTTTTGTCATACTTTTTATTTGTTCATAACTATATTCATTCAATTTGTTTATAACTTTCCTATAACTATTAATCATATTATAAGAAATTCTTGTAGACAATCCTGCAATAAGTAATCTCTTTTTATAATCTTCAATTTCTAAAGGCCACCACATATTATTGTCATGATTTTTAAAAACATCTTCTTTTACATCTGGCATACTTGCACAAATATCGATTATATTCTTAAATTCTTCTTTTGTCATCATATCAACCTACCACTTCTTTTTTTATTTTATTAAATAAACATGAATTACTTGATATAACATTATTATTAAATAAAGATTCCAATTCATTAATTATTGATAATGTTGGAAGATTAGTGCAAGAAATTATTATATTTTCATATTCTTCTTTATAATTATCAATAATAAATTGTTTAAGCTTATTAATACCAAAATCAAAATAATCTGCTGTATTTAATAAATTTAAATTAATGTTTTTACAAACGAAAACTCCATTTTTTTCTAATTCAACTTTAATATTTGTTCCAACAACATCATCATACGGAGTAATCAATAAACACTTTTTTATATTTTTCTCTATGACCTCTTCTAGCAGTGCAGTTAAAGGATTATTATTAATAATGATTTCAGAATTTAGTACAGATGAGGATGTACAGAAAAAAGTAATGTAATCAACCCCAATATATTCTAAATCATTAATTTTCTTATTACTATCATTTGCAAGATCATTTAAAAATTTTGATTTATCTTCTTTATAACTTGTTTTATAGTCTAATTTTGAAATATAAAACGCTATATCTTCGATATTAAAAAAGTGATTATTATATAAATATTGTAGTTCATATTCAACAGTTAAATTTGTTTTTGGAACAAGTAATCCAACTTTTTTCATATAACTTCTCCTAAAAGAGTTCTATTTCCTACATATCCAATAATTTTAACAGTATAAAATTGATCAAGTTTTAATTCTTTGTTTTTTACAACAACTCTAACGGGACAAGTTGCCATTTGCCTTAAAATAGAATCACCATCTTTATACATTTCCATTCTTAAATCTTTAATTATTAAACCAACTGGAAATACTTGCTTTAACATAGGAATAGTAAAATCATTTTCAATTGTAGAACTCCATTTTTTAAATTCATCAAGTTTATCTTTCGTATATTTATCAAATTGCTCACCATAGGGAGATGTTAATTTTCTAACAAAAACTCTTCTAACCCAATTACCTGAATCTAATATTCTTTTAAAATTATTTAAATTATAATCTAAGGTTTTTTCAGATTGTCCATCTAAACCGTAAATAATATTTATACCAGGCAATAATTTTGGTAATCCATTATCACCACGTTCTTTACCAAATCTATTAATTATATTTATTGATTCGTGAATATCATTTAAACTACCATTAAGGTTACATAATTCTCTGATTCTTGGATCAAAAGACTCTATCCCAAATGGTGTAATATTTCCAGCAGTAGTATATTTTGCAACTATTTCAGTTATTTTTATTCCTTCAGGTGTATTAACATTGTGAGGACTAACATTATCAATATGAAGTGTCTTAATATTTGGACATTCTTCCCATATTCTTTTAAATAACTTTTCAATTTCAGAAGGATTACAATCTTTATAAGCATAAAAGTTAGGTTGTCTTCCTAATCTAAAATATAAAGCACCATTATCATATAAGCTTTTAATTTCAGAAACAATATCTTCTGCTTCTCTAAATTGTAATGGTAAACCTCTCATACCTTCAATACAAAATGTACAGCCTGGTTTTCTATTACAACCCGTTGCTGTTTCTATCTCTATTACTAAAGGTCTTTCTAATTGATTAAGTACTGTTGCAGAAGATATAGCAATATTTTTTAATCTATCATAATTAGGTTTAAATTTATTACTTGTTTCATCAATAAAATAATTATATGTATTTCCAAATATTATTTCATCGAACAAACCTTGTGGAACAGTTTTTCTAACATTTTCTCTCGTCAATTCATTTCCACCTAAAGAATAAAATAATAATTTATTAGCACTATATTTTCTTAATAAATTTTCAACTTCTAAGAATGATGGAGGTTCTGCTGACACATATTCATATTTAACAAAACAGCCCATCACAACATAAATATTGCTAGCATTATTTAAAATATCAAAAACATTATCTTTATTTTTGGTTGTATTAATGATTCTTTTATTATATGAATCATTATTGTGTTTTTCTCCATTACTATATCTCAAGTCATCTATAGTTAAGTAATAATATTTTCTTTTTTGTTCTTCTAATGCACCCGCAATATATCTTGAATGGACACTTAAAAATGGAGGCACTCCCAACCCAGATGGTTCATCAGTATAACAATCTACTATAACATCATATTTCATAATTACCCCTCCTAATCAAATAATGTAATCACATGATACGGAATTACTTTATCACCTAATTCTTTTATTGCAAAAAATAATATATCATGTGTATCATCTATCATTATAACTTTATCATATTTGTTTTCCATAATTTCTTTAATTTTATTAATTTTTAACATTTTTCTATCTTCAAATGTATTCGAAACTACAAACAATTGATGTTTCTTATCTATAAATGGCATATTTTTTTCAAGCCACTTACTTTTTTCAATAGCTTGTTCATCATGTCTACATGAACTCAAAATATACATATCAAAATCAAAAGCATTATTAACTTCTTTTAAAATATTAATTGCTGTTGAAATAGGTCTTTTATTCAAATATGTACCGGGAACATTATTTTCAATATTTTTTCCTTCACCAAATCTATAATCTGCAACTACTCCATCCATATCAATAAAAACAGCAATCTTTCCTGAATTATCGTTTCTAATCTTTTGCAACTCATTTATAAAAAACATTTTACCATCTCCTAACAAAAAAGAGGTGACTAAAAATAGCCTCCTCCACCATTGATTAATCAATTATTAAAACATATTATATAGATTTTTTTGCTAATGTCAACTTGCAAACTACATTTATTTACACTGATATAAGTATTCTGCTATGGCCATTATCATATCTGGTGCTATAACCTTATTTTTTTCATTTTTTGAAATGTTATTTTCAATAACACTTATTGATTCATTCAAAGGAATAGATTCAATTTTAAAATTACCTTGTTTTTCATGTTCGGTAAATTTTACCTTATTCATATCTGGAGTTTTACTAGTTTCAATTAAATAATAATATATTTCGGATTTTCTATTATTACCAATTGCTGGCCAATCTTTATTTAAATAAGTAACTTTCATAAAAGGTCTTTTTATTTCATCATCATCAATCTCTATACCAGTTTCTTCTAAGACTTCACGCTTTAAGCATTCTTCAAAAGTTTCATTTTCCTCTAAATGGCCTCCTGGAAATTGATATATATTATTTTCATTTCCCAAAATTATATTTTTATTATTAATTATTAATGCTTTAGTTCTTATAACAACTTCAGTTATGTCTTCATCATTTAAATAGTCATAATTATATATTGTTTCTTTCACGAAAATACCCCATTTCAAAGTCAATTGATATATATATTATAACATTAAAAATGTGTATTTTACATCTGTTTATATTATTTTTTTATAAACTGATATAACATATAAATCCATAAAATCAGAATTTTTATCATATATATCATTATCAATAATTGAAATCATATGATAAAATTCTTTTTTGTCATAACAAAACACAATATATGAACCATTATCTATTTTTAAATCTTTAACTTTAATATCTTCATCATGATTGATTTTAAAAATATTATTATCTTCCATATATTTTTCAAATACTGGTATATCATTAAATGAATCACACTTTAAATCTTCAGCAATTTTACATAAGTCATTATAAACATCATTATATTCTTTATTTAAAATCTTACATAAGCTTCTTATCACACAATTACTTTTACCATTTTTATCTGTTATATAAAATTCTTTAAATGTCATATTAATCTCCAATCTTTTTTATACTTGTATACATTCTTGAATGATACCCATTTTTATCATAAAATTTAATAGCATTATCATTATAAGCAAATACATCCACTAAAACATATTCACAACCTAATGATTTAAAATATTCTTCCATTTTAGAGATAAGCATATTACCTATACCTTTACTTCTTACATCTTTAGATACTACTAATTCAGTTATTTCTCCTCTTTTAGGGCATTTATAATCAAGATAATCATATTCATCATATGGAAAAATACATCCCATAATTAATCCTACTGCTTTATCATTTTCAATTGCTATATAGCATTTACCATCATTACTTTTAACTTCTTCTAAATCTAAAATTGGCATTTTGTCTCTATATTCTGGGTGTAATTGATCTAAATTATCTTTATCAATAGATAAAATATACTTTTCAAGCTCAACTAACAAGTCTTTAACATCTTCCAAATATTTATCTTCGTACTCTATTATTTTCATTATTAAAATAATACTCCTTAGTTAAACCATACTTAGAAAAAGTTAATATTCCATCATAAAAAGTGTATGGTGATTCTTCTACTACTTCACCATCTTTTTCAAATCCTAATTTTTCAAATATTCTACAAGATCCTATATTATCTTTTACAGCACCGGAAGAAATACCATTAATCTCTACTTCATTAAACATATAATCTATCATTGCTTTAGCAGCTTCTGTTGCATAACCTTTACCTTGATATGCAGGATCCATATACCAACCTACATCACGAATAGTAATATCTTCTCCATTTTCTTGAGCAGATACTTGTCCAATTATTTTCTCATAACAACTATTCGTATATTCTGGTTTTAAAAATACACTCCATACAAATACATCATTATTATCTGCTTTATCAACTTTAGATTTATAGAATTTTTCTTGATTCTCCCAAGTCCAGTGACTAGGATTATTAGCATGTTTTTTGGCACCTACCAAATACCATTTATTTACTTCTGGTATCATTAATATCTCCCATAATCTTTTTTGTTCTTCCATCTTAGAACTTCTTAATATCAATCTTTCAGTTTCTATTGTTTTACTTCCAATTAGCTTCATTTAACATATTCCTTTCTATTTTTATACACGAGTTTTACCCCACCAATCAGGAATTAAGTCTTCTAATCTTACTATTTCTTTAGTATCAATATTTTTTAGTATTTCAATATCCTTACTATTTTTAGAAAGTTGCATCATATATTCTCTACATGCTCCACAAGGTGAACCAACATTACCTTTAGAGTCAACACATACTAGTTTCATAATTTCATTTTCACCATTTGTAATCATATTAGCAATAGCATTTCGTTCACCACACATACCAAGTGTTGATGCTGTATCAATGCATACTCCTGCATAAATATTATGATTTTTAGTAAGTATTGCTGCACCAACTTGTCCTGCACTAATCATACCTGACACATCTCTTGGATTTCTTACATTCTTAGCTTTTTCATATAATTCTTCCCAAATAGTGTTTTCACTATATAAATATTCTATATGAATAGCATATACACCATTTTTCTTAATGGCATCTTCATATCCATCAAGTTTACTTACATTTCTAATAGCTTCTTCTTTATCATTGGTAGATGAAGTTGTGTATCTAGTTCCTTCTAAAGTAAAAAGTTCTTCTAATGAATCATAATGATTTACTTCTTTAACTTTAACATAAAATACACCTAAATCATTACTAGTAAATTCTATAATATCATTTTGTTTTAATTTACTATAATCATGCTCACTATTTTCTTTATTTGCTCTAATTTCTACTCTTTTAGTATTATTTTTGATAGCTAATGCAGCTCTATCATTAATATTTAATTTCATTATCATTTTAATATCCTCCTAACAAAAAAATTCTGCATAATGCAGAATTAATTTTATAATCTAAAAGAATATTCCTAAAAGTTTAATATATTAGGAGTAGTGATTAATTCTGCATTATTAATAATCTGTAAATTTTTCATCTTAATCACGCTCCTTTCTTTGAATAATTTACACCTATAATATATCATATTTTAATCATTTTGTAAATTACGTTTTTATTTCTTAGGAAAAATTAAATATTATTCCTAAAAAAATAAAATTTATTATATTTATGTTACTTTTCTAATTATTAGTTTGATATTTTAATTTAGATAGTAACATTTTATATTTCTATAAAACAATTATAATTAAATTCAACATCATACTTTTTCGTATATTTACTAGTCATTCCTCTAGTTATAGTAATGGTATCATTTATTAGACAGTAAGGTGTATAGGTGTCACACTTACTCCTTGACCAAAAGCAGATGTTGCAAGTTCTACATTGCCTACTTTATCCAAATTAAAAATTATTCCAGAACCTTCACCGTTTAGGTCAACTCCCGTTTTAGTTCCAAAACCAAATTTTTTTATATAATCAAACAATTTTTCTTTACCTAATTTTAATCCTAAATTAACAAACCCCGGATTGCTTGGTGTTCACACAGCAACACTTTAAGACCGAAGAATGCCTTGCACAAGCAAGGTTTTTAGAACTCAAACTTTTTAATGAGTTATCTTCGTTCATATCTAAATCTATGTCTATATCTGGAGTATTAAAGTCATAATAAATTTTTAATCTTACATTTTTTCTATCACCATTGATTTTTTCAACTTCTACTTTTTCAACTAAAAGGTTAATTAAATATGCTAAATTTTCTTTTATATCTAATTTAGTATTTAAACTATTTTCAATAGTTTCTAATTTCTTCTTTAATTTTTCTTTTTCCAAATCACTTTGTGAATGGTTATCAAGTTGTTTTTGTAAATTAAATAATTCTACATTGAATTTATCATTTCTTTTCTTAAATTCAAAATCATCTATCATGCCTTTAATACTTAGATCTAATAATTTATCTTTTTGTTTTTCAATAGCACTAATTTTACTATTTACATCTTCAATATCAAAATCACTGCTATAATTTTCAATTATATTTCTGTATTCATTAAGAACTAAACTTATATACTGTTTTTTGTTTTTTATGAAATCAGTAAATAAATCTATAAATACTTTATCTAAATATGATTCTCTAATATTTGGTGATGCACATTTAGATACACCATCTACTTTATAAGTTCTACAAGCCCATACTGGATTATTTGCACGATTAGAGCCACCATTTCTAATAAATACTGCACCACAATCTTTACAATATAACTTACATGAATATTTATATTTCTTGATATGTTCTTCTGCATTTAATATATGCCTAGATGGTAATTTTTTTCTTTTTTCATGAAGTAAATTTGCTTTATCCCATAATTCTTCTGATACAATGGCTGGGATTCTATCATCTTTATATATAACTTGTCTTTCTTTTGGAACTTTCTTTTTCTTATGAATTTTATAATCTTCAACTTCTGTAAGTCTAGCAGTATAATATCCTTTATATCTAGGATTAGTTAAAAACTTGGCTAGGGTTGTTTGGGAATATGGCTCTCCCTTAGAATTTAGATAACCCATACTAGCAAGTTCTTCACCAATCTTTTTTAAACCTATACTACCACTTGCATAAGTAGTAAATAAGTATTCTATTATTGTTGCTTCTTTGGAATTTATTTCATATCTACCATTTTTCTTAAAATAACCAGTTAAATTACCACCAATAAGTTTGCCATCTTTAATCATACGATTAACACCAAATTTAACTCTTTCAGATAGTTTTCTAACTTCATCTTGGGCTAAACTTGACATTATAGTTAATCTAAATTCAGCATCTTCTTGAATAGTATTTAAGTTATCTGATAAGAAATAAACAATAACACCATTTTTTAATAAATATTCTGTATATTTAATACTATCAACTGTATTTCTTGAAAATCTTGATATTTCCTTAGTTAATATTAAATCTATTTTACCTAAAGTAGCATCTTCAATCATTTTTAAAAACGAATCTCTATGTTTTACTGCAGTACCAGAAATTCCCTCATCAATGTAACCCTTAACTAAAGTCCAATTTTTATTTTCAGCAATCATTTCTTCAAAATAATTTTGTTGATTTTCAAGTGAATTTAATTGATCATCTTTATCAGTAGAAACACGAGCATAATAACCAACTCGTAAATTCATATCATAAATTGTTTTCCCTTTTCGCAAGTTTTCTCTGGCTTTTTTTACATCCATATTACCACAATCCTTTCCATGTTCCCAAAACCCAAGTCAACTTAGGTTGCTTGAATGTTACCTCCTTTATTGGAAGTTGTCAAATCATTTATTTTATCTTTATATTCATTTTTAATTTTAGTCAGTCTTGATAATAATGATTGTTCCATTGCTTTAAATGTTTTTAAATCTATTATTTTTTCATCATATAATTCTTTATTTACAATTAGTCTAAATTCTAACCACTTATATTCAAAAGGTAAATGTTTTGTACTAAACTTAACTTCTATATCGTTAATTTCATACATTAGAGAAACCTCCATTTTCTCTTAATTTTATGAAAACTAGATAAAAAAAGAACAATGTGTCAAAATTAGACATTATCGTTCTTTCCTTTCTCTAAAGTTAAGTCTTGTTCTAAAGGATTTTTTAAATGTATTTCAATAGTAGATTTAGTATTATTTCCATTATCTATTTCTAAATGAAATACTTCCTTATTTATTTTACCTTTTATAAAAGTTAATTCTTTTGTATTAAGTGGCTTAGATAGTTCAAAACTTGCATAAGTTCTATTATTATTTTCTTTAAATTCAAATAACGATATTTTTTCTTTAAGTTGTTCTTGTACGATTTCAACTATATTTTTTAATTTTGTTTTTTCTTCTTCTTTAAATTTATCAAATTCTGATAATTCTTCCTTATAGATAGATTTATCATTTCTATTTCTAAAAAGTCTATCATATTTAGTTTTAATATCTTCAACTGTAAAATAAGTATTGCTTAAATCTACTAGTGGGGTTATTTGTCTTATCTATTCACCACTAGAATAACAAGACAATTTTTTATAGATAACAGTATCCCTAAAAATTGGGTATCAAATGTTAGGGAAAATAATTGTTTTATAATGAAGATTTTTAACCTTATCTGGGGTTAGAAGATCACGAGCAATTAAAGAAGTAGATTTATTCCCATTATAATTAGTTAAACTAACTGATTGACTAATAGAGTTAGATTCTATTGTCTTTTTTCCTAATCTTTTACTAACTGCCTCAGCAGTATCCATTGTATTTGTTTTAAGATAAACAAGTCCAGAGTTATCAAGTATAATCTGGGCTACTTCTTTACCATAGACATTGTCTAACTGACTTAAACTTTGAATGAACCAGTGATACCTTAACCCACGAGAACGAGCAACACTAATTATTGATTCTATACTTGGCTCAACTAAGGGTGGGCAATTTGAAAATTCATCACAAATCCAGTCAATTTCAATAGGACACTTTTTATTTTCATTACTATTAGCAAGTTTATCTATTCGTTTACACTTAAAGTTATACCATGAAAAAAGCAAATCTCCTACATCAGTTGATTTACTTTACATTATATTTTTTACTCTATTCTACATTTTTAAGTGATTCTATCATATCTATCTTTTTCAAATTATAATGCGTAATCACATTTACTATAATAGTAAATATTACTGTTATAAGTACTGACAAACCATAACTAATAATATCTACATATCTTACAAACATAATGTAATCTGGTTCACAAGTTGAAATAATAAAGTGACTTAAATATGAACCAAAACACAAACCTATACTAATTCCTATTACTGTTAAGATAATATTTTCTCTAGTAATGTATCGATCTACTTCTTTATGGTAAAAACCTAATACTTTTAAAGTTGCTATTTCTCTTTTTCTCTCACTTATATTGATATTCGATAAGTTATATAATACTACAAAAGCAAGTAAGGCAGCTGCGACTATCAAGATAATTACAATTGAATCTATTAATCCTAATATTTCACTAACATTATCTTCTATATCACTATTACTAACAATTGATGCTACTTCATTTTTATTTATAAAGTTTTCGTTGAAATTATCGTTTTCTATTTCACTCATATCTTTCATGTTAAGCATAAGAGAATTTGTTTTATACTCTTTAAAAATATCTTCATAAGTTTCTTTATTCAAGTAAATATATTGATTAATATAGTTTTTGATTACATATTCTATTTCTATGCTATGTTCGTTATTATCTTCATCAACTAATATTAAATTATCACCAACATTTATATTAAGTAATTTAGAAGTTTTTTCACTAATAATCACTTTATTATTACTTGGTATCAAATCACTATTATTTTTATCATTAATATCTTCAAGAGTAATAACATTCTTTAATTCATCATTATTATTTGCTACTACTAAAGTAACTTCTTGCTTTTCATTACCATGTTTCACTTGAATTGTATTCATAAAGACTTCTACTACATCTTCAACAAATTCGTGTGTTTCAAGTTCTTCAATAATTTCATTTTTTCCTTTATCGCTTTTTAAAGCAATAATTTTATCATATCTCATAATCTCATTAAACTGATAATTTGTAACATCCTTTAAGGAATCTTTTAATCCAAATCCTGCGAGTATTAAAGCTGTACATCCAGCAATTCCAAATATGGTAGTTATTACTCTACTTCGATAACGAAATATATTTCTGACAGTTATCTTATTTGAAAAATTTAAACGATTCCAAATAAATGGAAACTTTTCCAAAAATATCTTTTTTCCACTTTTAGGAGCTTTTGGTCGCATTAAGGTAGCTGGAACATCTTTAAGATTTTTAATGGATACAAATATGGCTGTTCCTGTAATACAAACTACACAAATAAGTAAACCGATTAATCCAGAAATACTATTAAACTCATATATAAACTTTGGAATATAAAATAGTTCTGTATAGATATTCCAAATAATATTAGGTATTAAAATAGATCCAACTATCATTCCTACAATACCACCAATTATAGTTGCAAGTAGAGAATAAACAATGTATTTTACTGTAATATGAAAATTATTAAATCCTAAAGACTTTAAAGTTCCATTTTCTGTTCGATCTTCTTCTACCATTCTCATCATAGAAATTAAACTAACTAATACTGCAATAGCAAAGAAGATTAAAGGAAATACATCACCTAGTTTATTTAAGTTATCACTTGCACTTATTAATTCATCATAACTAGAGTTTTCAAATCTATCCCATACAAACCAAGTTGCTTTCTGAAATTCTGATTCATCAATTTTGATTCCATATTGTTCAGCATTTTTGATAACTTCACCATATAATTCATTGAATCTCTCCTCTTCACGAGATTCTTTTATACTTTCAATATCATTTATAACATTATCAATTTTTTCTACATAATTATCACTATTTGTAATATCTTCTTTTGCATCTTTTACTGTTATATAAACATTTGTAAATACATCTTGTTTTATCACATCTTCTACTACATAAGCATAATAGTTAATTTTTCCATTTCCTATTGTTGTAGTAGGTTTTTCATTAGAAAAGTATATAGGACTAATTATTGTACCAACAATTTTATATTCCTTTTCTTCTAAAGTAATGAAATCTCCAATTTTAAGGTTATTATCTTCTAAAATACTTTTCTCAACTGCTATTTCATTATTGTTTTTAGGTAGATTACCCTCTAACAAATATGGCTTATTCATATTATCATTGATAGCCATTAATCTTAAATTAAATTCTTTATTATCAATATCTAAATAAACATCTTTATTGTAAGTACCGACAACCAAATCAATATTATTAATTTTTTCAAGTTCTGTTATATCCTCAGTAGTTAAACCAAGTGTTGATGCAATCTCAATATCATAAACTTCATGAACATCATAAAAGTCATCTAATGTTTTAATCATATCAGGACCAACTGATTTTATTCCTGCAAAAAATCCCACTCCTAGAAATGACATACAAAGCAAAGATATAAATCTTTTATAATTACCTTTTATTTTTCTAAATATATGTTGTAATAATCTATTCTTCATATTACCACTCTACATCTTCCACTTTTTTAGGATGTTCGTTAATAATAATATCTTCAACTGTGCCATTTTTAAATTTAATAACTTTATCTGCAATCTCGGCGATAGCTGAATTATGAGTAATAATGATAACTGTCATATTCTCTTTACGACAAGTATCTTCTAATAACTTTAATATTTGCTTTCCTGTTTTATAATCTAATGCACCAGTTGGTTCATCACAAAGTAACAATTTAGGATTCTTAGCAATAGCTCTAGCAATTGCAACTCTTTGTTGTTCTCCTCCTGATAGTTGAGCTGGAAAATTACTTTTTCGCATTTTTAGTCCTACCTTATCAAGTATTTTATTTGGATCAAGATAATCACTACATAATTGAATTGCAAGTTCAACATTCTCTAAAACTGTCATGTTTTGAATTAAGTTGTAAAATTGAAATACAAAACCAATATCATTTCTTCTGTACTTAATAAGTTCTTTATCAGTTAATTTATCAACCTTTTTTTCATCAACAATAACGCTACCTGTAGTTAATTTATCCATACCTCCAAGTATATTTAGTGCTGTTGTTTTCCCTGCACCACTTGGACCTAAAATACAAACAAGTTCTCCTTTTTCTATTTCAAATGAAGTATCGTTTAATGCTTTAATTTTAACTTCACCCATTTGATATGTTTTATCTACTTTTTTAAATTCTATATAAGCCATAATTTCCTCCTTTAAAAATTAAATATTCTTTTTAATTCATTAATAATATTGTCTTTACAAAAGATAATTAATCCTGTAAATATCAATAAATCTAATATTCCACAAATATAAGATAAAACTGGAAATGTCGATAATTTTAGAAAAACTAATAACAATGGTATTAAACCTATCACACAATCTAAAAGAATTGTTTTAGAAAACTTCATTATATAATCATCTTTAAGTACGAGCATTGTTATGCTATTAAAAGCAAATATTACTAAACATAATATTGGTATTAAATAAGTTGTTATAATTAAACTTTTTGTAACAAAATACCAAGCAAAGAATAAAATTTCCCTACATTACCTAATTTATACCAATTCCTTTCTTTCATAAAATTCTCACTCCCTAATCTTCATTTATTACATCATTAAATTTAGAAAGAATATTGGTAAGTTGTTCTAAATCTTCAATAGTAAACTTTTCTAGTTCCTTTTTGACTTCATTTAAGATTAATTCACTTTCTTTATCAATATATTTTTTTCCAGTTTTAGATAATTTAATGATTATTTTCCTTCGATCATTCTCATCCATTTGAAGTGTTATATATTTTTTATCTTTCAATGAATTTATAATAAAAGTAATTCTTTGTTTGCTTACATTTAATTTCTTTCTTAAATCAGTAGGTGTTATATCTCTTTCACTCAAACTTAATTCAAGTAAGGCTTTCTTTTCACCTTGACTAAATTCAAAAAAATTGCTCATATTTTTAGAAGTGTACAAATTATATAATTGGTCTACTAATTTATTAGTAATAATATCTCTATCCATAATTTCAATCTCCTTACAGCATTAAATAGTACAACACTATTTACTATTTTACTTCTAATCACTATTTAAGTCAATATATCCTATATTATTTCACATAAAAAGATTGCCATAATCAGACAATCTTAATTTATAACAGTTTTCTATTTTTAATCTTCTAAATACAAATGATTTTAAATTGTAATTTGTAACTAACTTACATATCTTTTATTTATATTTAAAATTAACATAGATACTAGTATTGTTACAATTAAAGTTATACAACAACTTAACCAACTATAATTAAATACAAATGTTGCAGATAAACCATTTATTAAGCAATGTGTTAATATACAAGGAAATACACCATTTGATACTTTTCTTATTGTTGCAAGTGCATAACTAAATGTTAAACACATTATTCCAAACATAAAATAATTCATATTTGCATTGGCAGTACCATTTATAAAAAATATTGGTAAATGCCATATCCACCAAATAATAGCGGTAAAAATTGTTGATAAATTAAATCCATATTTCTTTTCAAATTCAGGTTGTAAAATCATTCTCCATCCTACTTCTTCATTTCCTCCACCAAATAACATCATTGGTAAAACTACTATAAGCATAAATATAGGAGCACCGAATTCAAATCCATTTATTGCACATCCTAAAACATAATAAATACATACAAATAAAATTACTAAAGCATAAGTCCAAATATTGTGTTTTACATCAAATATTTTTTTCAACCATTCTTTAAAACCTTTTATTTCTTTATTTCTTTTTAGTGATATATATGAGGCAATAGTTGGAGAAAATCCACCAATCATGTGCATAATTCTTAAAAATATATTATTTACTGTTAAATTAAATATTTGACTAATAAAAGCACAACCAACCCAAAATACTATCATTATAATAAATGTTATTACCAAAAATTCTTTTACCAATTTTTTATTCATAAATAACTCCTATCTATTCTACAAACTTGCTATTTGTTTGTTACATACATTATACATCACATTTTTTTAAACTGACAAAAAAAGAGTATTTTACTCTCTTAAATCAATTTTAATCAGATTTATTATATCTAACCTAATGCAACATCTAATACCATCATTATGGAAAAACCAATTAATGTAAATAAAGCCATTAAATCTTTCTTTTTATTGGTTTGACTTTCTGGTATTAATTCTTCCACAACTACATATATCATTGCTCCAGCAGCAAAAGCTAACAGAAATGGTAACAATATTCTAATCAACTTTTGAGCCTGTTTTAATTAAATTCAAAGATGTTATATATGAAGTAATCGGAATAACTAATATTGATCCTATGCAACAACATAATAATTCAACTATTTCTTGAACTAAGACTTTATAATTAATTATATATTCGAAACTCTCACTATAGTGCCAAAAGAAAAATGCTATTATTCCACCTAAAAACGCAAAAAACAATGTATTTATGGTTGTGCTTAATATATCTTTGCCAATATTCATTCCAGAATTATATAGTTCTTTTTCACTTATATTTAGTAGCTTAACTAATTTTTTTGCAAGTAAATTATTTTTTTTATGAGTACGAATTGAAGGTAGCCATTTAGCTAATAGTGATGGTATATCACTAGTTTTATCACTATTTAATTGATTTTTAATTGCTTCAATTGTTTCTTTTTCTATCTTTGTATTTATTCCAACAAGAAGATAATCATAACGACCAAGTTCACTTATAAATGGAAGAATGCGTAATGCTTGATTAGGATATTCATTACATAGAAATTTATAAATTATTTTAAAAAGACGTCTTTCTCCTTTTCCTTCTCTTATATCTAATATATATAATAAATTAGCAAGTGCTAATTCTTCATTTTCTATTAATGCATTGTTAAACAAATTAATTATATTAGGTTCATAATTAAATCTTGTAATCATTGTAAAAACATCTAAATTACTATTATATGATGTATCATAGTATTTTGGAACGTTAATACTAACACTTGTGTTATTCTTTTTTATTCCATCTAATAAATTCATAAGATTTCTTATTTAAAATAAGATGTTAAGCCACAAAGGTCACTTTAATTTTTTATAAGTGGCTATACAAGACTCAAATATACGCGTGACCCAACGTATTAAGATTCACATTACCTTTAAAATTTGCTGTACGAGCCTTTCAAATATATTATACACCATAAAAATTAAAAATGTAACTATACAAACGATAAATCGTAATTACAGAATTTCCTTTGTCATTTACTGTCGAACTCACGATTATTTTCTTTTCTTCTATACATTTTATATTTAAACTTATATTTTGCTTAGACATATTATACAAAATTGACTTTTATTGATGCAATAAAACTATGGTTCATATTCATTTTTGATAAGGCATATAAAAAGAAACAAGTCTTATAAAAAATTGTTTCTTTATTAATTATCTTCAAGTATTATTTGACCATCCGTAATTGGTATATTTGGGAAACTTGCATCCATTAAAGTGAAGTTTCTAACTGGTGCTGTTGGATTTGTTATTTGAACTGTTTTCGTCTGCTCTGTCATTATAATTGATTTAACAGCATCATCAAATGTATGTCCACCATCGCTTGATATTTGTTTATAATATATTGTAATGTTTCCAGTTGCATCAAATGGAACATTATTAAATACAGCATTCCCATCATCATTAGTT